>Ga0065711_1031198_pt1 | contig 30294 bp, 20 predicted proteins | sample Hoacrofraction12_FD_59098 | JGI IMG/M metagenome (GOLD analysis project Ga0065711, IMG submission 59098) | Hoatzin crop microbial communities from Cojedes, Venezuela - Epithelial fraction 12 v2 (version 2) | ecosystem: Host-associated > Birds > Digestive system > Esophagus > Crop | place...
GGGGGGGGGGAAGAATATGGTAGCTCTTTGTTAGCAGAGAGGCATGATAAGGCATCAAGTTTCAGAGACAACCACCTTAATCAGTGACATCAAAATTGTTTGGGGAGTGAAAAGCTTTAAAACAGTCAGAAAATAAATAAGAAGATTTTTGGCATGAGAGCTTTAACCATTTGTCATTAGAGAGACGATGTCTTTTGATTACAAACCAGGTGGGTGTTTTTCTGGGTTACCATTGAAACGTTCTGTCCACGTAGTTACTACCTAGGCACGGTTATGCTGAGTCACAAAACTGACTTCTCAGTAAAGCAAGACCTTTCCTTTCTTTTTGCTTCATGAAAACAACCAAAGCAATACAGCTTTTGGAAAAAAATCTTTCAATCATGTGTGAAACGTACAATTTTTCTCTGTAAAAAAGCCAAACTAATTCAACTAGAATCACATGTAGTGATACATCTTAAAACACATTATGGGGAAAGTGGCATGTTATTTCCTTTCTTGCTTTCAGACTCCACACATGCCTCCCTTCTTGCCCCATCCTTCCCAGACAGATCAGTAGGACCAGGGATTCTAAAAAATACAAAATGAAAAAACAGCACCCAAAAAAAACCCAAAACCCCGAACATAAAGAAGAATTGACTTGGAGTTAACTTGGTAGAAAAAGCTTCACTGACTTTAAAAAGACCAAAATGTAGGATATTTCAATTTCCTAGGTTTTCACAGGCTTAAATACATTGAGCAATTAAAGACTTCAAGATTGAAGTGATATTTGATTTGAGATTTAACAGTGCAGTGGGTTGAGTACTGTGGAATTAGGCATATTTTTTTTTTAATGGAGACATACTGCGGATCTCTATTAACTGTTTAGATCTAGACTCCCTTTGTGATGATAATTGTTGTCCTATATCGTGCAATGTCACCATGTATACATGAGCTTCCCTAAATCTTTTCCAGAAAGTGTAATGGAGATAAAATACTGTAGTCACTAAGTGAGAGATGTACTTGCTTCAGTGCTGCCACCCTGCAGACGGCCCGATTGAATGCTGCAGAAAAATGACTCTCCAACCTATCTTTTCACGTGCCTTATGGACATTTCAGATATTCTAGGTACCTCAGCATATAGGCTGACTAATCCATTGAATTTCGCAGCTCTGATTTACATGCTCAGCTTAGGTTGCTTTTTGTTTGGTTGGTTTTTTTCCTTGAAGAAGATCAGGTCTACTTGTTCTATGCTATCTGTGCAGATATTTGGTATATGCAGTGAGACTGCCACTGCTCAAAATCTCTCACTGGATACTTTGAGAGAAAAGATGTAGCAAAACCAGCAGAAAACTATCTTCTTTCTGTCTGGTTTAGTCACCAGTAAGGAGATAATTGCAAGGGCTGCATGCTGTGCTAGACACAACTTGGCTGCCTCTACCTTTCCGTCTTAGGTTTTGGAGTAGCTTTGCTGACAGTGGATTACCATCTAGCCTGCTTTTCTTCTGTTTGATCAGTAAAATTTGACTTAATACGTGGAAGAATGAAACTAGTTTGTAAAGTCATATATCCTGTCTAAAAATCTCATTTTCTTCCTCACTCCCCCTCTCATCCTTGGCTGTGCTGTCAGGTAGTACAGGAGTTAAGGGGTCACCACTGCATCTGGACAAAAGTATCACTTAGCCTAGAAAAATTGGTCATTTCCATCTTGAGATCTTGGTGTAGGTGAACACCCTATACAGGATGGTCACTTGCTATGTTGTTAAAACCAGGTGAGCGTTTCCAGCAAGACTGGACAGAAATACAGTCAGAGGGTTTTCCTGAATTGGAGTGGGATGGGCTGTGCCATGTACCTAACACAAAGGCAAGCTTGAAATTCTTTGGTAGCAAATCAACCTTGGTCTGCTAAAATGGAAAGCTGTTGATGAAACGGAAAAGATCATTTCAGGAAAGCCAGGACAAAGAGATTCTGCTGTTACCAGCTTAGACTTTGTATTCTGTGCTCAAAGCTATATGGGCCACGCTTCCTTCTCCATTTAGAGTTCATCCAAAGCAATGTAATATTTCTGTTGGTACACTGAAGCTGTAAATTTGATTCAGTTAATAAAATGGACTGCACAGATGTTTCGCTATCAAAGTCCTTCCTATAATTCTTCTAGTTTACAAAACTAATTCTAGTTTATACATTTTATAAAATTTGTTCTTTTTATGAAACACTAAAGAGACAAGATCTACATTAATAATAATGATTGTTCCCCTTTTAAAGGGGAGTATAGAACTTCTCTACAGATTAAAGGATTGATTCTGTGTTAACTGGCAAAAATCTTGATGAGGACTCAATTCCATAGGTTCCAACTATTCAAAAGAAGCCTGAGAGCCTAAAAACAACATCAGTGCTCGGTTGTCCCATTTGTTTTTCTCTGCGTTGTTGATGGAACTGTGAAAGTACTTTCTGAGAAGTTTAGTGCTGATGTGAGCTAAAAACCTTACCAGAGTCTGAATGACTGAGGTGTGCCAAAGGTGAGGCAGGGCTGTTCATAAAGTGCTCCAAAGATAATACTATCTGTAGCGAGTGTTGCTAGTGAGTTGATCCTACAGCCTATCAGGCTGGGTGAAAAAAGACTGTCAGGCACTAGCAATCTTTACAATATTTGGATATTGCTAGGTAGGGATGTAGAAATAAGCTTTTTGGGCTAAAATTGATAGATAAAGGGGTGAGCCAATTTGGAAGGCCGTTGATCCAGTGCAAGAAACAAGCCAAATCTGAAACGTGAGGTACGAAGCCTTTGAACTTTGGGGGCGGGGGGGAGAGGGCAATGCGTGTGCACCAGAGTGAAGCCTTCTGTCCTGCTGCAATCCGAAGTGTGAGCCGCTTGCAGGTACCCCTCCCAGTTTTTAAGGCTACACAGCTCAAGCGTATCCTGGTATTTGAGACCTAAATCTTATCAGAATAATCTGTGAGAATCAAATGCTACCAGACCTAAACTTTTGCCTTAATTAAGAGACTCAGCTCTGCAGCTGATCCCTGCTTGAAGTACTTTTTTTTCTGAACCTTGATACTGTGTTGAATTTGATGGACTGCTTAATCTTGATTTTTAACTGGAATCTCTGTAACAGACTCAATTATCCAGATATAAAATACACTTGAGAAGTTAATAATAAACTCGGAAACCTGCTGCTTAATCAGCTATCTTGTTAATTATATTAACAACACATTGGCAGTTGCTTTGATTTAAACACTCCAGGTTTGGTCTGCCTTTGCCTTTTCAGTTCCAGTTCACCGTCCCCACAGCTTCATTTCAGCTGTGCTCTCTGCCTTGCCAAGCACGCAGAGGAGCACAGGAGGTCGCTGAAGGAGGCTGCTGTGAACCACAGGACAAACGCTCTGCATCGGAGCATCCCAGTCTACTCCAATGCTCACAGCCGGGTGCTCCTTTCTAGCTGGTCGGGCTCTCGAACACAGCCAACTGCTGCCTGATTTTGAGCAAACTCTTTCTCGTAATAGGAAGGGCTGTTTCTTTTCATGTTTTGAAATGCAATACAAAGGCCAAATCTCCACCCATTCAGAACAGAGCATTCCTTTCAATCTACCTTGTAAAAAGGTAAGGTTGCACTGGAGGCAGACCAGAACGCTCCTTCAGCCTCCTTGAAGACATCTCGTGACTAGGTGGAAGGATGAAGCTCTTGGCACTTTGTGGCTTCTTGTTTGTCTTTCTTCTGTGCCTCAACGCCTTCACTGCAGAAGGTACAGTATATTCTAATACAGCTGTCTTTTCTTTTCCTATTCTTCCCTTTTGTGATGTAAAATGCTTATTCTCTGTTGATTTTAATTAAAGAAAAGAAAGAGAGCTTGACAATTGGAAAGGAGAGAATGAATTCAGAGAAGGACTTAGTCTGCAGAAAGTGGTTGCCTATCAGTGCTTGGGTTTGTACAGTAGTGTTTCCTCTCAATGCCTGTTGCATGTAGTACAGCATGATTAATTTTTACCTTAATCTGTGTTCTGAAACCCACTCCTCTGAAGAAAATTCCTGTTCTATTTTTCCAGTAGATAATGATCTGTCAATACAAAAATAATATATTTTCTGAATAATGAGAAATGCATTAATGGAAGAAGTTTCTGCCCTTATGGAACGAGGGAATACAAAACAGATCATCAGAACTGGAGTAAATGAGAAGTTCTTTATAGAATAGTGACATAAGTGAGAGTAACTCTTGTGACATTCACTCAGTGTTGACTTTGGTTTTTTTTTACCGCTGATATTCCACACTTTAATTGCTGTGTTACATTGTGGCACTCAATTAACCTTTTATGGTACTCCAAAGCGTTTTTAAATCTTAAAAGCAGATTTTTTTTTCCATCTGTCTATAGCCACCTCTCTGGAGATGTCATTCTGGGTTTGCAGGGAGACAATTTAGTAGGATTTTTAAATTGAACGGTGCAACTTTTAGAGTTACCAGTTCAGATTTGATGTTTGACATTGTAAATCTCGGAGACCCACCATGATTGTTCTGTTGTATTTAGTTTACACAAGATGTAGAGAATGAGTATGAGATAAGGAAAAATAAATAAGCTAAATGTCCAAAGGTCAGGAGCAGCAGATTTGCCATGCTTCGTATTTGCTAGAAACCTCGTAAGAATCACTTTGTGTGTAAATACGAGTGTGAGGAAACATGGAAGCTGTGTTTCAAACTGGTCAAGTCAGCTGCCCGGTTTTCTCATTTACCAGTCTGTAAAACGGGGAGACCTGTTTGCCAGACCTGTGGTACCCGAAGTCCTTCTGCTCCCTTTGCATTTTCTACTTCTATTTATTCAGGCTTCCTAGGTCCCCTGAGGGAAACTTAAGGAACAGTGCAAAGGGAGCTGGAGAATTTCTAGACGTGTCTTCAGGGGCGTAGCCGAAGCCTGTCCAGGAAGGACAGGAGACAGCGATACCGAGTAAAACCCAAATGAATACACACAGGATCCTGTCGTGATGTTCCCATTTTGTTAATGTGCGTCCTAGGGGTTTGGTGCTTCACTGGGTCAGAAGGTGGGGAGGAAGGGTGCAAAGAACACTGTTGCTTATCCATAAACACACTGATGGGAAAGTAGAAGTGCCTGGGTGTGCAAGATGAATGTACTTTATATATATAAAACCTGTTACATCAGAATGAAATGATGGTGACAAGACACCTCAAACCTCTTGGATGCTAGAGCAGCCACTGCCACCATCACTAGCCTTGGCTGTAGAAGTGTGCCACAGGGATTTCCAGAAACATTCAGCATGTGTGCGATGTTTTTTGGTGAGAAAGTACCTATCTTTGTCATTTCTGCTCCACTTCTGCTTCAGAGTCAACCATTCTTCTCCCTTTAATGCGTCCAGCACAATGTGTCAAGTGCAATCAACAGCTCACTTATTTAGGTCTAGTAGGGAGGGAATAATTGAATGGCTTTGCCCATCCAGAGCAATTTATTCTACATTCCTGTGCATATGGACACTGAGATACTCTTTTTTTTTTTTTAAGATACATTTTTTTCCTCTTGGTAATCTTTTACATTTTCATTAAGTGATGTAACTATAAAAAGAGTGCAGAGCCCCTTTCTTAGGTTAAAACAGCTGGAATTTGCTGCCTTTATTGCCTGCCAACATGTGGACATTTCAAAGGGTAAAAAATCTCCACCATGTATCTGGCATATCTACTAGTAATGATGGAAAAGAGCAAATTAATTCCTGTTCCATGCTAGGGACAATGCTATGCACAGATGTAAAAATCAGTCACGATGATCCTTTCTTTCACAGACTTCTCTGTTCAAGGATTTCAAGGGTAAATACGGTAATCACAACGCCTGTGGACTCTAACCCGTTTGGTGTATATGTACAGCTATTTGCATTATATGTCTCCGCTGGTAATGTATTATTTTTCACCCTCAGGTCGGAAGGTTAGAAGAGTCTGCTGCTCAAACCTACCCCAAATCAACAAAAAAACGCATAAAGGTAATGAGATTTAAAGTTTCATTACATTAATTAGGTAATTGTTAGAGATAAGTTACAGCACTTAGAGGTTTTTCCATCTGCAAACTTTACAGAATTTTCCACGCGGGTGAGTGTTTTTATCTTTTGTACCACTGACAAATTGTTCTCTTTTCTCAATCAACTTATTGAGTGTTTGGATTGGGAAGAAATAAGAGTAGAAGAAAATCCATTTAATGCTCACGGTGTAAAACAATCAAGAGATAGGATCTAGTCTGATCAAAGCATAGAGTGTTCATATTAGTTCCTGCTTCGTAGAAGGTCTAACTCATTCTTGTTTCGAGGGCAGGAAGAAAAGCATCATAGCATAGTTCCTCACCGGTAAGAACAGAGGCTGCAAAAGCGAAGCTTTATGGTGGTTTTGCCTTGCTGTATTCCATCACCATATATCCATGGCTGCATCTGTCTCCGTGTTTTGAGAGATCAACCAAAGTGTGATTCTGTAAATTCCTAAAAATTCAGTTTTTGAACCTGCAGCCCTACCAGGAACAAGAATTACCTGAGATGGAAAGTGTCCTAGATGCGGGTGTCTAAAGACTGTAGAAGTAAAAGCATACTTGGATTGAAGTACTTGGAAGCCTTTTCTAGCCAAATGCACTCCCTCCCTGGAGCGGGTGGAAGGGGAGGGCTGCCCTGTAGTCTTTGGAGACCATTTATTCTAAGGGGAAATACAGAAAAGCCATAGCCTTCAAAGTGAGGGCAAAGCATTTTGTTGCTTTTTAAAGCAGCCACGTTCTGTATGGGAGTTTCAAATGGTGCAATTGTCCTTTCAGAAAACCAGTCTCCTGTGGTTGGGTTTTTTTTCTTTCCCTGTGTTCTGGCTGGGGATGCCTTGCTGTGAACTGGTAGTCAGGTGCAAATACTTCCAGCTACGAGCTCAGTATTCCCTGCCTGTGTACCTTTTTGTTTACTTAAAACACCCTATGTACCTGCACAAGGCTGCATCCAGCTTCATTTTCTTGGCTTTGGAACAAGGCAGTGCAAGGAGGGAGTAAGTCAGCTGGGAGTTACCTTAGCTTCTTGTTCAGATGCACAATGGAAGAATTAAATCTAATTTTCCAGTTCTAGTTAGAGCTACTTTTGATAGCAAAAGGAACATCTCCTGCAGAAAGAAACAGTGTTTTTTAAAGCAGTCATTGGAATTTCTGCCATCATATCAGTGTTTTCACTGTATAAATATGATAGTTTTAGCAATGTTGTCCACTTTTGTATATCCTTACTATGGTGATTTGGCACCAGCACTACACTGAAAACACTCATTTTGCTTTTTTGTGTGTGTCCGTAATATTCCTGGTTTCAGTGAGACCCCAGTAAACCATGAACAAGTCTAGGATAAAAGGATTAGGTATGCTCTTCAGAATAAGAACATTTTAAATCTTAAAGTTTCTAAATTCATTAACATGATTAGACAATAACTTTCATTAAACTTTAAAGGTACAGAATTTGATCTAAAATAGTCTATTTCCTACTTACTTATTTACCGTCTTATAATCTTTTCATCACGAAATTACTGATTTGAAATTCCCAGCAAATTCATTCCAGCTGATAGTCCCGTAAATGCTTTATTCCTTTTCCTATATAGGTAACTGAGATGGAAATCCTTGTGTTTCTCTGCAGTCTTTCTGTAGCTGGTGCCTTCCCTTCCTTTCCAGCCTCCCAGTGCTGAGTCACAGGCTTTGTTTCGTCGAGAGAGTCCCGTTGCCATCAGGGGCAGCAAGAACATTGCGGCTTTATGCCTGTGGGTCAGGGGTTTATTGCTGTTTGGGGCTCCTTTCTTATTTCATTGGCAGGTCTAGTAGCAACTGAGGACATCAGCTATGGGCGACCCACAGCAACAGTAGTGGGTTCCCAGCTCACCCAGGAGGATTGGCAAAGGCAGTGCTGAACGCACAGGGGTGGCTCTGGTCCCTTGGCTTGAGACAGACGATGTGTCCTGCCTGGCTGAACCCAGAACCTTTCCATACTGGTCTCGCAGAGCAATGGAAAGTGCTATGCTCAGAGGGAGAAAGAAGTACAGAGGAAGCACTCCATTAAAACCTGTAAATTTACCACAAAGATCTCCTACAAAGAGAATCTGAAATGCCGTCCTCTGTTGCAGACCCAGCAATAGCTGAGGATCATTTCTTGCCCCCTGTTAGAGTCTTCTCTGAGCGCTCCAACTCCTTTTTTAGGTTTGGCTGGACCCCTTCCACAGTTAAAATTGCTGTTTATTTGCTTTTGTACAGAGCACGCCTGCCTGCTGCACATGGCCACTGATCTCTGTTACAAATCTGCTCATATGAAAATGCTTGGTCTGAATCCGTTTTGACTCTTACTGCAGCTGTGGAAGCTTGGCCTTGCATTGCAGCAACTGCCCAAAGCTAAATGCAGTGGGTTTTTTCGGATGCAGTTCTGGACTGGAGTTGTACAAAGTGGGCCTGGTTTTGTATTGTTGTTATGAGATGTCTGTGTGATTTGTGCTTCCGTGTTGCTGTCCTTTCTAGGGGAATGTTCCTTGCTTTACACAGTCTGCAGGCAAAGCATGCCAGCTGTTTTTCAGTGCTGTTCCATGCTGTTCTTCATGCCAGGCTAACTCAGCATGGCTGAAGGAGGGGGATAAGCTAACCACACTGACTACTTTTGAAGCAAACCCACTGATTTCCTAGAACTTTGTTCTTCAGTCAGAAACGATTACTGCCCCAGAAAGCAAATGGTTTCAAGCCATTGTCAGCCTGTGGCTTCCTTCCACAAAAGATGGTGAAAGTGATGATAGTAAGGGGAAGATACAGTGTAGTGTGTTGACTGTGGGACTTGAGCTCCGGAGAGAGAGACAGCACTGCCCCTGTGTCTGCGAAGACCTTCGTCTGACTGTGGAAGCTTCCAGCAGCAGCAGTCATACTTTCAGTGATTGTGCATCTTCGGCACAGGGGAAAAAAGCTGCTGGGAAGGGGTGATCTCCAGCAATCGAATGAAGAGGAAAGAAAATTGCCATCGCATTCCTTTTTATTTTCAGATCATTGATAATCTAAGCCAGCCCATACAGACACGGCTCAGCTTCTGATATTAAAGTTTTGTGCCATTCTTCACACTTCCAATTAAACATCTCTCTCCGTTTTCTCTCCTTTCCATCTTTGTTTTCCAGGTATAATTTTGAAAATGACTCTGACGGAAAAAAGGAAATACTGCAAGCCTTGTTCTCAGCCAGGCCCTCTGGTGATTTCCGGACCCCTTCCACAGTTAAAATGAGCAGACGGAGAGCAGGGTGAAAAGCATCTGCCTGCCAGCGCTTTACTTGGTTGAGGGCCCTCCTTTGACAGATAGGACATGAGCGTATATTGCTTTATTTTTTGTGTGGGAAAGGCTTTGGTCAGTACTGTTTACTCATTCACTCGGGCTCCTTCATCTTGTTAACATCAGCCTGGCAGCTGAAGAGTCAGGCAAAGCTGGACTTTGTCACTTGCATATTCCTCTGCACCAAACAGGGATTTAGCTGCTCAAAGAAGGGAAAGAGGAGAGCTGGCTGAAGAGCTGGCTGAATCTTTGGTTTGCATTTTTGGATTGCCTAAAAGGTGGAAAAGGGCTGATGTTATTGTTTCTACTTATCAGCATATATATGTATCTATATTTAACCTTTGCTATGGATGATTTATTTCATATTGACAAAAGGAGTTTGTTTGTAGCTAGGCACATGGTGATTTCCTCCAGCCTTTGCTCTCAGCGCTTGAAATCCACTTGGAAATTAATTCCTAGCAATTGAGAAAAAGCTCATAATTTAGAAAGGGTGAGAAACTAGATAAAGAGACTGTTAAAATAGTGGTAAAGGAGCAGATCTGAGTACAGTGGTAAGCTTCTCAATATCTCCTCTAGGGGTTTAAATCTGGCTTTAAAAGCGAAGAGTCCTGTTCTTTAACTTCCTAGATGATTGTCATCAGGTGGTGGTTATTAAACAGCATGCTGAAAAGGTGTTAAAGCTAATCAGATTAAATCTCTTCCTCCTGAAGCCAGAAGGCAGCCATTCTTTTAAAACACCCGAGTTGTGTGATCACCTTAATAAAACTTACTGGAGCTTGAGATAAAAGCTAAGAATAATACCAAAGGGCTGAATAACAGAGAAACTGAAGCACCCTCTGCTGACATCATTAGCACTGACTGGGGTCTTCACTCATGTATCTTCCGTGCTTTCCTAACTGTTCCCTGCATATGCTGCTACTTCTCTGCCTGGGGTGAGTCCTTGAATCAGAATTACTTGGATGTTCATAAATTCAGTTTTCCTTCCAGTGAATGAGAGGAGAAACAGAAAGCTTTTCTCCTGTTGGTCAAATTGCAGAGTGCAAACAGTAGTTTTTCCCTTAGTACTCACAGTACTGCTGTTTCTATTAACACAGTTTTCTGTATGATAGAAATGGTCTCGGTGCACTTCAGAATTTGGGGGAGTTAAATGGGGACAGTCAGAGGCCTGTTGTAACCCACACAGGCAAATGCAGTTCCCAAGGGTCAAGCTTATGGGCACTTGCATGTGGCCATGCTCTCTTATTGACAACATTTCTATTGTACTGAGCAATTGAACCTATTTCTAGGTCTTCCACGTGCTTGTTATTACTTTATTTTCTTATTGGTTTTGAGATTAGATAGACCTGACTCTCAGCTGCCTTTTCTTGAAGAGCTGACTGCGCATAGCATTAGTATATCAAAGATAAGGAGGTGCCAGTTTTCTTGCAAGATCGGAGTCAGGATGTTGGTGAAGGAGCTATGTTTGATTGTTCTGCTGCTGATCACTGGGCAAACATATTTTATTTCTATTTGGTCTTTTGTAGCTCACAGAAGGAGTCCATAGAATATAAGTGATAAGTAAATGTAAAAAGCATTTTTTGGTATTACATGTGATTGCAGCAGGGTTTTACTCTGTAAAATATGGCCGTACATGTTTAGAGCTCTGTATAAAGTATTACTATCAGGTATGAAGGTTCTGTTTTCAAATGTGAGCTTAAGCTCATTTCTTCTGTACCTGAAAAATGCTGTATGATTTTTCTCTTTGCCCCACACCCTCCAACCAGTGTGCTCCACACTCTCTGATCCTCCTTCAGGCAAAATGTTCTTTCTGATAGCAAAAACATAAGCCCCAAAGACCATTAGCACAATTAGAGAAACATGCTGAGTCTCTGGAGGTATGCAGGGACGTCATCCAATGCACTTCAATATTTTTACTCAGTTTCCCAGACTGGCCGCAGCCTAAGGTTGAGGGCTATTCAAGTTAAAAATGTTACTCATTGTGGGGTCCTGGTCTTGACTGAACAAACTAAGGCAGGAATCCTCAAATTATTTCAGCATGGATTCTGACTGCTGCCCAAACATGCTTTTTTGCCTCTTCTAGAGGTATCGGGGTGTCATGCGTCAGCCTCTGAAGGTGATTCCTCAACAGAGTTTGACTATTCTGCACAGGCCGTTTTCTCCATGTGGTAGAACAGAGCTACCATCTGATTAGGGCTTCACTTACAGGTATCTGTTATTCCTTTTCCTTTTGTTACTATGTATATTTGTTTGGCATTACCTGAGGAGAATCATATTTGCTTAGTGGCTTTTCAAAGTACACAAGCTGCATGCATATCTAAAGTAGCAAATTTAGCTTGCCCAAGCTGACAAATGCATTTATTTGTGTCTTGTGTTTTTGTGTCCATTCGACTCTCAAGCACGAAAATTGCACGGCCTTCAAGTTCCAATAAAGATGCTTCTGAAGTATCTCTATGCTTACCAGAACAGGTGTTGGATCCTGGTCTGACCTCCTCAACTGAGTGAGCCAGGTGGCCCCTCACTTTTAGAGCTTAATACCCCCAGCTAACACCAAATCAGTCTGTCGTGTTTGCCACTCCGACTGTGACTTGTCAGGAGCACATGAGAAATGATCCCTGCTGACAGGGAGTGTTGGGGCTGGGGCAGGTTTTGGGATCTCTTCTTTCAAAGTGGGTAGTAGAAGAAATAAAATTATGTACTCTTTACACAAAATATGATCCCAAAAGGTGTAACAGGGGCTTTTGCCGTTGGCTTTTCAGCCCTCTAGACTTTATGGCCCACAACTGATGCAAGGGCCCAGGTATAGTTGAAGAATTCAGGATTTTAGCTCTGGAGAAGTTCTATTTATCCAAAGTAAGGAATACAGTGGCAACTTCTTGTGATTGCATTTGCCAAGGAAAACTAAAATCCTGCATGGATGATATAAACTCAAATAATAAACTCGGGTGAAAAATAAAAGCAGAGGGATAAATTCTTCCTGTGGTAGACTTACATATTCTTATAAGATAGCTCTTGCTAAAACAGTGGAAGACTCCTGGTGACTTCAGTGTTCATTGGATCAAGTGTGGAGATCTGTTGCCTCATTCTATTTTGTCTGACGTTGTTGCAAACTACTCCCTCATGAATAGCTTTAGCAAAGTATTGTCAAATGGTGAACATAGATCAGGTTCATATACACTTTTTACTGATGTTAGTTCTGAGAATAATTTGTCCAAAGCTTAGCAATGACCTTATCCTCTTGTAGGCTGAAGATGAGGGGAAAGCCTCCATCAGTCTTCTCTTGCTTCGGGTCAACCAGTTCTTACTAGATGTGAGCAGCTGTCTACATCACAGCTAAGTTCTCTGCAGGACTCATCAAGTATGTTTTTTTAAATGCTGATGGAGAGCAAAGAGAGCTCCTTAGTCCTACATTAAACAATATGAGCAAGGGTGTTGATTGCAACTCATGTATGTCTGCAGCTCCCAGTAGCCCCTTGGTGTTGTAAGACTTACAGCAGCCTTTGGATGACCTACATTGTTTCTGAACACAAAACCATCTCATCATGCTTTGTCTTTTGATGTTAGAGCAGGACTGTCACACAGAAGGCATTCCCAAAAATTACTTCTGTTTTCAATGCCTCAATGGTGGGAGTCTCTGCTAGAAAAGTTCAATGTCTGGATATGGATTTGTCCAAGTCATAATTCAACATTTGTGACAACATTTGTTTGTGTGTTTTGGATGCAATGACTGTGAATATCTTCAAGTATGGGGGATTTAATTCCACATTTTCAGGCTGATGGTCTACAAGGGAGTGGCTAAGGCCAGAGATTTGCTGTAGGATAAGCACCTTATGTTCACAATGCCAGCTGGTCAGCCTCTGAAAGCATTATCAGAGAAATCGGGTCACTAAGTGCCTATGAGAGACCTTAAACTGAACATGACTTGTATGTCTTCTGCACCTTGAAACAATCACAGAAATCTATGTAGTTGCAAGACACTGTCATACCAAGCCCAGCTTCTGCTGGAGACTCAAACCTTGTCCACGATGTTAGTTCGAGAGCTGGTTAGTCCCTGCTGGCAGTGTAGCACGTGTGAGGATTTAAACCTTATATGGGAGGCACTCAAGCCCAAGCGTTCGGAATTTCAGTGCACACAAAAATGCCCGTTGAAAGGATGATTGTGATTAACTGTCCATGAGGCACTTCTTCAGTCTCTTAACCACATTAATGTGCATAGGCATTTGTGATGAGTGTGGTACAGTCAAAGCAACGACTGTATCCTGGCTAATAGGATCTCCAAGTCCAAAAGCTGAGCAGCACGGGGTTTCCCGCAGCTGACAGGCAGGATGGCACTTAAAATTTGGGTTAATGAAGAAGAGTGGTTTTCTGCTGGGTTCTGTGGTGGTGTTTGGTCATCAGCACTGATCCCAACCTCAGGGGGGAAAAAAAGGCATATTCCTGATGCACCGTTTCATTAGTCTGCAGCTAATACAGCTTGCCTGGTCTCTGAAAATCAAACCTCTGTAGCATGCTCTTAAAATTGGCTCCCAAAACTGAAGTGCGCTGGACAATGCTGTCTTTGCGAGGTGGGTTCTCAAGACGAAACTGCCTGTTTGCGCTGCTGCAGAGCCCTGTGTCACAAGTCAGTGACAGCCATGTGGTGTGTTCACCGAGAAATGCTCAAACCTACTTGCATCCCAGAATTTTCCTCAAGAGATCAATAGGCCTGGGAAAGAAGATGTTTTCCTACAAAAAAAGTGTGAAGAAGTCCATCTGTTTACCAATGCTATCAGAAAAAACAGTGAGATGGTTGAAAATTGTTGAAAACAAGATTCTGAATGAGATAATGCAGCAGTAAAGTCCATCTTTAAAGCATTCTTTTCGACTCACTGGCTTTCAAGTTGTTAACTTTTCGTTACTTGAGAAACAATAAATGATAGCAATTGTCACTGGGTTCTTATCTTGAAGTTGTTTGAATGTACCAAGGTTAAACAATTCAGCATTATGCTTTGACTTAGTTAAATATATACCAATATTGCTGCTTTCTTCTGCAAAACTCTTCAGGTGAATGGTTGATGATGAAAAGAGAGGTTAAAAAAAATCTGCACAGAAGTTATGTCTAGCAAAGGACTATGTGCGTAGTTGACCTTAACCTTGTAAGCTCCACTTTTGGTGATCTTTGAAAGGAAATCCCCTAGATTTCCACCAATTTAAGTCAAGACTCAACAGTTTGGAAAACAGATCCTTAAGTCTGAGAAGGAAAGTCAGCCTGCTCTTCGTAATTTTATTATAAAACGTACTTTGCACCTTTTCCTGTCTGTTGAACAAAACTTTCTTTCTACTTCCTGCCCCAACTTTCTTCCCATGCTTTCTTCTGTTCCTAGGCATGATTTCACAGTTTCAGATGCTAGGTCTTTCTCATGGGCTGTTCTCACTGAGTATATAAGTCAAAAGTCTCTTGGTGTGATTGTCCCCCACCCATTCTTTGTCTATGTGGGATCTTACATCAGAGAAATTCTTCCGCTGTCTAAATTTCCTCAAGTTTTGCTCCTTGTGCTGAACTACTTTAATTTGACTCCATGAATTTCTGTCCATGAGACTGACTGGAGTGCACTTTGTCAAAAAGATGTGGTACAAAATGGTGCTGCATTGCACTTGTTTTTTCCAGACATTATTTTCATACCAAGGACAGTTTCAGTTACATGATTGGTGCGTCTGTGTTTCGGGGCACTATGTAATCGTCTTAGAGTCAGTGTGTGAGTAGGGATTTTTCTGTCGTTCACTTTGTATTGCAGCCTTCACTGCAATAACTCTGGATCATGTAATCTCCATTACCAAATATGAAAGTCTGTTCCCAGGTGTTTTATTCATTCCTCATATTAATGTCTGTTGTAGAGATTCTTGCCACGTAGTTCTACTGATATATTTTATTGGCGAATTGTTGTAAAAAATATTAAAAACAGCACATTAGTTTGAAATAAAGTACTTGAAGGTGTGAGAGGAGACGGTAAGAGCACAGTACTCATAGGTAGAGCTGGTAGGCATGGTGAGCCAACCTCTAGGCTCTAGCCAGGTTAAACTGCTTGTTTTGAGACCCAGCGTATGTACAGGACTATTGACTGTAGAAATCTCTCCAGGCAAAGGCTAGATAGTTGCTGGGAAGTGTACGTGGGACCAGAGCGATAGTTTCGCCTGTCTTTGAGGTAAGGTAAATGACCTCAAAGTGGAGTATTTAGACCTCTTGTTATAGATAGAGAATTTGTGAAAATACACCTTGTTTTCTAGGTTAAGGACAAGCACTGCTGTGGCGTGAGGCTGCCTGGGTACTCTGTTTTGCTCTAGTTACAACAATCGAAAGCAAAGGCTGAGGTATGCCCCGGCCACTTGGGTCTCCCAGCTCCTAACAACGTAAGTATCTCGGCACTTGGTCCAGTCTGAGAGTTGCTGAGCTGTGGGATTCCCTGCTGAGAATGGTTAAGGCACACGCCTGCATTCCCAGCAAGAGAGGTCAGAGGAAGACCATCTTCAACCACAGTGAGTAAAATCCAGGGATTTTTCAGCCCCTGGGACTGAAGTGCTGGTGTGGTCCAGAGCTGATCTCTAGTGAGGGCTTTAGTTCGCCTGTACTGAACCACTGAATTTGGTTATACATGGCAGTGAAAGGAGCATGCTTGATTTTCATACATCCCCTGGTCCGAGAAGTCATACTACTGCCTTGTACGCACAACATCTATGCAGTGATGTCCATGGCATGCATGCCAGCCAGAAGATTTACGGGGTTGAACACAAGCATTTCCTTACTCTGCCTTGACAGGTATTGTTATTTTTCTCAGCCACACTGAGTAAAGGATAAAATCTTGATTCATTCCTTATTCACACCCCAACTCTGACTTACATGTACAATTTTTACAGCAAAACAATGAACAATACTAGTTATTCCATAAATAACTCAGACTGTCTGTCTGCTGCTAAATGGCATCCTTCTACACAGGTCTCTGTCATGCTCTGTGGCACCACATCCATCAGAGATCACGCTGCTGAAGTCAATGTAGGCTATCTAAATATACCTGGATATTCTAGGGACTATTTGTTCTTTTTCTATCCCTGTCAAAATAAAACGAGGAGAGTAGCTTCCAAAGAAACCAGGTTACTGAATTGTAAATGCATTTTGCAGTGGTCTTTAAAAGACTCTGAGCTAGTAAAATGGCTTAGTAGGAACTTTAATTGCTTAACAGCTGTGGCAAATGTTCTCCTTTCCCCAGTTTCCTGCAGCGCCTTTTTTGCAAACACTATAAAACACTCTTTGACACCGTATCTGAGGTGAAGCACTGGGAGGATTACTTCTTTTTCCCAGGAATTCCCCAAACCTGCTCCGCTGCCACCCACAGTAAATGACAATAACTCATGATAAATCATGCAGGCAAGTCCTCAGAAGCTTTTGATTTACTGACTAGCATTTTTTTATGAGGGGATGAAAGCACTGTCTCTTTACCTGTCTGGGAAAAAAAATCACCGCAGGTTGTTGGGAAGCACTTTGACATGTGTTTGAAAGTCACTGTGGACACACTAAAATTGCTAGGTGTTTGGTGGCTGCTCTCCCTCTTTTCCTCCCGTTGTCGTTTCTTAATTCCTTTGGAGATAAGGACATCATGGCTGTGATTCCCTCATGACAGCGCTACATAAAACTGTACCATGGTGTTAAACCTATGGTAGTATGCGAAAGAACAGGGCTGTCTGGCCACGCAGAATGGTGTTACTCCGTTTTTAAGACTACTTTGACCTAAGGAGCCCCATGTGCTTCCTGGTCCTAGACCATTACCTTGGCATGTTTGCTCTGCTACCCGGGTAACTTTTGTTGGTTCCTGATGCAGTACAGTGAGTCACTTCTCACGGTTTGTGCCTAGCAGAGATGCGATCAGAAGTCCAGTAAACTGGGGCCCACAGAGAATGAAAATTGGTTTTATTTAGACATAAGTGGGGAGTTTGGTATTTAAAATACTCCCCCAGCAAGAGAAGATTCTGGTCTGACTCAACTGTATCAGGCCATTTAAGGAGTTAGGGACAGGAAAATCTGACATTATTTTGTGCCTTATGAAATACTGACTCCATAACTTGGTTTCGGTCTGTGCATGCTTAAAGAATAAAGTGAGTATTTCCTCCTTCAAGGTCTGTCTTGTAACCTCATGACAACACTTTGCTAGCAGTTACTGGAACAAGACTTCTGACTTCTAGCTTTTCATGGCAGTGGGAGTGAAGACAGGAAAATATTTTTGCTGCGGATAGACTTCCAGTTTTGGTTCATTTTTTTTTAAAAGCGCTCACCCTTAGATTTTGTCATTTTCACAGGTAGGAGACTGTATGGATATGATTGTGTACATGCTCTCTTAGAAAGCCTTGCTATCCATTTAGGAAATCTGAGAAATTTCCTCCTATATTTATTGCTTTGTATGTCAGATGTATATGGGATATAAGAAAATAACCTGAAAGAAATTTAAAACTTAGCATGAGGATGTTACTTGTATCTAGAGATGTTCAGCAATGGGACTACTCCAGAACAGTTAAGGGCAGAGGAATTATGATTATCCAGGGGCATATTTCCTTTCTGTTAATTTATTTAGTAATCCTGCATCAGTGTCTGACCATATGAAGCTTTCCTGGCTTATGGAGAGCTGGGTACGGTGCTGATAAGAGAGCTGTGGGTGCCTGGGCTGGGGACGGCGTGCCTGTGGGAGGGAAGCTGGCGTGACACCTCTGCAGCTCCCCTCGCGCCAATGCCCTCGCTGCCAGAGGTTTCTGCATCATCGTGCTTGGGCACGTGCCTCCATCCCGAAGGATGACAGAGACTAGCTTTGCTCTGGACCAAAGACGAGCTCAGGCTGTGAGGTGGGGGGTATGTGCAGAGTAAAACGTGTGCGATGCAAACAGGAGACTGCAGAGCTGGGGGAAGGTCTGTGATCTTGATTTATCTGGCTTTCCTGCTTATTCCCAGCGAAGTTACCCACTTCTGTCTTCCCTCCTCTACTTCCATTGCAACAAAGAGCATATGCGCTCCTCACAAACGGCTGGAGCAGAGGGTTCTTCTGGTAAGAGTCAGTGCGACAGGATGGAAAACAGTTTTACTCCCTGGGAAATGCTGGAGGGAATCCATATTTGCGTTCCCTCTGAAATTTTCAGTTTCTCTGTGGAATAATATTAAGCCAAATATTTATGTAAAAAATGAAAATATTTCAAATCAGAATATGGTTTGACTGCAATATGAACCTTTTCCAAAGAAAGAAGATGAAAATGTTTAAGCTCAAAAACTGGTTTCTGTATTAGAAAAACTGGTGATGAATGGAAATTTTTTACTGATCCTAATAATTAAAATATTTTGTCAGAGCCCAAGACAAAAGTTGCTGATTTTAATGCATAAGTCTTACTTTATAAGCTCTCCAATTTATTTATAGACACAAGGGAGCATTAGTGGATCACATATAGTCTAAAAGTGTATGCAATTCTTAAAAATGACAAAAAGGCCAAACCAAAAAATTTGCTATCCCATACTGAGCAGTAACCAAGTACCAGAAAACCTAGCTCTTGAAAGGAAATTAAGCCGTCTGGATACGTGGCTTTTGCCAAGTTTTTCTGCATCAAGGAGGAAGATAATGTGCTACATCTTGCCTGAAGAAACTGCAGTTTGTGTGCAAGCTTTAATTATATGTTTGCACAAACTCTGTCCCAGTATTTCAAAAGCAGCCAGCTTTGCATTATGTTCAAGGAGGACACTTTGTGTTATGTTCAAGTTGACAGAAGACTTGTGGTCAGATGCTTGTAGTCACCTCTCTAAATCTTGGTTTTCTTTTCCACAAATGAGGGATGTTTTTGTTCTTCTGTTTTGTGGGGAATATCTTCCTGAATCAATTGAGTTACCCATTTTCTTCATGGTATGTGTTCTATCAGACTAGATACGAGGACGAAATTTTTTATGACGAGGGTGTTGAAACACTGGAACAGGTTGCCCAGGGAGGTGGTAGATGTGTCCCATCCCTGGAAACATTCAAGGCCAGGTTGGACGGGGCTCTGAGCAACCTGATCCAGTTGAAGATGTCTCTGCTCACTGCAGGGGGGTTGGACCAGATGACCTCTAAAGGTCCCTTCTAACCCAAAGTATTCTATGATTCTCCAGGGTTTTACCATTTTCCCTTGCACTGCTGAGGTTTAGCAGAGCTGCTCAGTGGAGCTGCAATATGAAAAAACGTGTAGACAGCTGAGTTACAACTCATGTTCTTTAGACTTCTCGAACTAAACAGTACAGTATCACTTTCAGTTTTCTATTACTGAGCAGAGAGAGGTTTATAAATCTGATCAAGTTTATTGATGATAATGTCACAATCTTTTGCTGAGTTTAATGTGAATTTAATGATCTTCGGCTGATTATTTATAGACTGTTTGTGGTAGAGATGGAAACTGAACTTAGACCTCTGTGAGTCAGAACTGTAACAATGAGATTATTTTCCTTTCAGATGCAAACATGTTACACTCATTCAATTAATAACAAGCAAATAACACAGTGAGAGGGAGAAAGAGGTGTTTATTGGCTTGCATTTGAATCTTGCAGGACTGTAAAAAAATTCCAAGTCATTTTAACAAATTTGCATATCCCAAGTGATGGAAGAGGGCTGAGGAGAGGTGTATACACTCTTATATAAGAGGTGACATATTTGTTCTGGCAACAGGGAGGATCAGAGTTTGGTAATCATGGCCAAGGGCTTAAGCACACATCTCCGATTAGATTTAACCACCAAAAACATGGGACAGTTCCTCAAGTTGCATCAGGGGATGTTTAAGTTGAATACTAGGAAAAATTTTGTTACCAAAAGAGTGGTCAGGCATCGGAACAGACTGCTCAGGGAGGTGGTGGAGTCCCCATCCCTGGAGGTGTTCAAAAAACACGTAGATATGGCACATCAGGACACAGTTTAGCAGGCATGGTGGTGTTGGGTTGATGGTTGGACTGGATGATCTTAGAGGTCTTTTCCAACCTTAACGATTCTATGATTCTATGATGATTCTTTTGCAGTTCCTACTGTGCAATAATGTTGTGAGTCTGCTTGCCTAGATGTTTGGAGAACAGCTAGGACAGTTCTTGCTCACGCCATGCTGTGGGACTTGCTAGTGAACTGACCCTTCGGTGGGCAAGAAGAGCTGTGGTTACGGCTGTGTCAAACTCAGGGTTGTCAGGGTGTCTGTCTTACCACTGGTGTATGTCGCAGGCCCACCCTGCTCCCCTTCCTCTCCTTTCAAAGCTGAATATGAAATTCCCTATCACATTCGAAGATGTGAGAATAGGGAGAGCTTTGAGCAGGGTCTTGAAAGCAGCTGAGGCTCCACTTCTCTCCTTCGTGGCCATTGCATCGAGCAATTCTGAGTGAATCACTCTGTGCAGAATGCCTCCAGGTATCGACAGTAACTCCACAGCTCTGTTAGCATATGATTTAGAGACGGAGAGCCAGAGTGTAATTTGGACTCTTTCTGCACATGTTGAGGTTTATATAAAGTGTGCAGCACCTTTAATACTGAATTTATTTACACGGACAAACTCCCACACAAAAAATCCCAAATATTCCTCTCCAAGGTAACGCCTAATGTCATATGCACCCAGAACTGGAGGATGAGCGTAGGAAAAAGAGTAGCTTGAGGTGTTATTATATGAATGTGAACTTCATTACTAATCAATACCATCCAGAGTCTAGAACAGAGGGTTTCTTGACTCAGATGGAGGCACAAAATCTGAAGAGTGTACGTAGTAAATATAAAGCAAAGCAGGAGAGTAGAAGATAATCTTTGTTATTTCTTTAATTTTATTTTTCTCCCTATTTTTAAATTGCAAGTGCATGTAAGCATCCGAAAACTGATTGAAATGCAACTCACGAAAACCTCACATTGATATGCCAAGCAGGCATTCCCCAGGTAGGCAGCTCTAATGTGATTGCCCTGAGGTGGCAGGGCCACCCACGATGTGGAAGGAGTAATTTTTCTCTGTGCCAGCTCAGTCTCTGCCCTCCCTGCTCAGGCAGCGAGTGCCGGCTGGGATGCGAGTGACCGGATTGGGGCACTTGCTCCTTGCTGGCTGGGACCTGGCCTCCTCCCACCCCCCAACAGAGGAAACCCTGAGCTCCTATCAATGTTGCTACATCGTGTGAGGGGCTGCGGTCCTGTGGCATCTTACGCGCCACTTGGGTGTTAGCATCTCTTGGCAGTTCTAGTCTGGTCTTAGGCTGGGCTTTGGGAGTGGGCTTGAGAACAGCTGTCTTGGTGGAGCTCGCAATTCCCGTATTCAGGGAAACAGAAAAAGGGCAACTCTCAGTACCGGTGGAAGCCCGTTTCTTGTCACCCACACCTGGTTAAGGAAGACTGCTAGTCTTAGGCTTAAACTGAGGGTTAGGACTGAGAAAATTAAACGTGTTGGGGCCCAGATTTTTCCAAGATTCTCAAAAGCTCAGAGAGATAAGAGGGCAGGAGCTGGCAGGGTCTTGTGTGTGGTTAGTTTTGTGTCTGGCCCCTGTGGCCTGGAACCTTCTGGCTTCTGTTTGGGGTACGGGCTTGTGCTGGGAGAACAGAAACCTCCATGGCTCGGGGCATCCCAGGGGCCTTCACAAAGGCGCAAAACAGTGGTGACAACCATGCTGCACTGGTACCAGTACACCCAAACTACAGTCATAAGGGGAGAAGTCTGCAAAAATAGTCATTTCATTATTGTAATGTTCTTCAACATTTAAACTTTTATAAGAATTCAGATTGTCTAACAAACTCTAGCAGATGTTGCTAATCAGTGACCCAAGCCCAGGACTTTTGTTCTGAAAATATTGGATCTTTTTAGATTTGTCTTCATATTGAACAGTGAACAAAGAGAACACCCTAGGAAACGAATTGGTGCAGATCAGATGGGAGTATTTCACTCTTATGTTTCTTGCTACTTGATATGCTAAAAATATATGAAATAGAAAGTTTCTTCTACATAGAGAGAGGGATCCTTCCATTCCTAAAACTGTTAGGACAGAATATATTGCTCTTCTGAAACCTCCTCCTGCCCCTTTTCTTCCCAAGGAGAAAAATCCATCAAAATCAGCCTGGCTCGATGAGCTGTGTTAGCTTTGATCAAAGCACATTTTTTGACAGGAAAAAATACTCTGTCAGAGTGTTGCTGTGTTAGGTATGTATCTGAGTGTGCATACATGCATATTAGCTACGTTTTCAAACTCTGAGGGGATTAAGAGCTCAAACTCATTGAAATTCAGGAGAAATGAGACATTTTGCTTCCTTGGAGATGCAGGCCCTAGAGATTTAGATCCCCAGGAGATGCAACCAGGGGAACAGACAACTATTAACTTTGACAAGAGCTCTCCATCATTTTTTCTGGGAAAATACTCCGCAGAAAAAAGTATGATGTTAGTTCCGGATTGAGGAGACAGGTGAGGATATTTAGGTGCTATTTATGTTTCCTTTTGGGCACCATGCAGCTGCATTTCTGTGATTTTTTATCAGTGTTTTAATATTACTCTTGACAGTGGTGGCATGGTTAAATCTGTAACGGATTACACTTATATCCATCTTCTATATGTGTATCCCCTCCCACACAATTTCCAGCTTCACATCCCCATGTCGTGAATGTAAATGCACAAGAAAATACATTTGGTTTTTCTTAGGTGCCTGCTGCAGGTTCCCCTGAGCTTTACAGGCCACTGCTGAAGGCACATGGAGCCTTTGCAAACACTGCTCTACAAGAACGGCCATACGGAGTCACACCAAAGGTCTGGTCTTGCAGGAGGTGGTTAGAAAAAGATCAAGCTGACAAAGAGTCTTTCCCTGGTTTAACTTTTACGCTTCTGGCATGGGGTAATTTAGTGCCTTACTGAGCTAGGGTTTGCATCTGTATCATCACATTTGCTAGTCACCCATGAACCTAATCTTCATTAATTTGTCTAATCAATTTTGCAGCCTTTTTAGGCTTTTGCTCTCTGTACCATTCTCTGGCAAGTTCCGTGATGGATGGTGAGTTTTCACAGAAGAATCATAGAATGGTTTGGGTTGGAAGGAACCTTAAAGACCATCTTGTTCCAACCCCCTGCCATGAGCAGGGACACCTTCCACTAGACCAGGTTGCTCAGAGCTCCATCCAACATGGCCCTGAACACTGCCAGGGAGGGGGCAGCCACAGCTTCTCAGCTTTGTTAATGTTTGTGCACAAGAGTGTTACTTGTACCCTTCTGGGAGCCTTACAGCTGATGTGTTCTGCAGGCAGAGGTGTCTTCCCAGCAGAACCGTAGGTCCTGGGGAATCTGAAGGTGCAGAAATGCCTTGTCCCCAGCACGGGAGCATCACCGCATCACTGGTCTGCAGCCAAGACTTCGTTCCACTGTGGACAGCCTGAAGCTGCTTCCCAGCTCTGCTCTTGCTTTCTCCGTCTCGGGCCTGCTGCTGAGGGAGCAGCGGCTGCCTGCCTGTAGCCCAGCCAGACCTTGCGGGACATGCAGCGTCCCACGGGTGAGTTACATGGGCACTCAGCGTGGCCAAGAGGTGCGGCTGCAGCAGAAGCGGCGTCCAGCCATGTGAAGACCTCCCACTCCGTGCTCTTGCATCATCAGCAGGAGCAGCATCATCAGCAGGAGCAGCAGCACCACCACCCCCAGCAGCTCCCAGCGGGAGCGCTCATCGCCGCTGTCGAGGTGTTCCACCGGCAAGAAAGTCTAGTTTCTGTCGCATTTTAAAGCATTGCAATGGAGAACTCTTTGACTGGTTCATTTCTTAGACGTTTCTTCAATGCAGGCTGTTAATTAAAAAACCAGGGAACTCCATTAACACATCGGTAAAGGGCAAGTGATTTGCCTCAGGTCAAGTTTAAACAGCTAAGCCAGTATGTAAACTTCTCCTTGATTGAAAGCTGAGAAATGAAGTTCCTTTTCAGCAGCCAAAAGCTTTGTCTGTGAACAACTTCCCAGAGTGGCAGAGTTTTTAATGCTGTAATTTATTGGGTGACATGTTGTTTAAATTAGTGCAAACACCTTTTATGTGCAGAACAGCAAAACAAGCAATGAAGAAAAGCTACTTTGTCAACTTGTGTTGGTGGTTAAACCCACTTTTTAGTACGTTGGCTAAAAATTACCTGCTGAATGTTAAAGATGCTTTCAGAAATTCATGCAGTTTGAGAATTAAATGATCAAACCAGCTCATTAAAAGAACATTTTGACTTCTGCATTTTTAGTGTGCAGTTTCCTGGGTTTTTTGCTATCATAAATGTGATTGTTTCCTTTAAAACAGCAACAATCACGTTTCCTGCTTGTTGCCGCTGTTAGATTTTCTTCCTCTGTAGTTTCTCACGATTATCAAAGCTAAAATAAAGAGAAACTTCTTTTAACTCTTAGAAACAGAGGGCTGGCTTAGATAATTAAAGATAGCATTCAGGAAGAAGACAACTTTCTACTTTACCTTCTCCCTGACTCATGTGTTTGGACAGCACACACACACTGCTAGCAGGAGAACCTGGGAGAGTTCCACTGATTCCTCCAAATCCTGTCTCAGAAATGAGTCCCACAGCTCCCTGCAAAGTAATTGGTCTAATTAGGTGGTGGGAAGGAGCTTCTTTAAATTCCTCAGAAATTAAGACGTGTCATCCGCTTAACATCTTAGCATCTGTTACTGCCTCTTGCACATTTCTCCACTACATCAGTCTGAAGGACACTTTCCCGGACCTTTCAGAGAGGGAAAAAAAAAAAAAACAACAACAAACCCAAGCCCTTGGAACAGAGAAGAAATTGAAGAAATTGGCCCTTTTTTTTCAGTGGGATGGAGCATGTAAGGCATTTCACCCCCTCTTTGTTCCTCAGTTTGGTGCACGTTTGTCTAGGTGAGTACAATGATCGCTTTGTTAAGTAAAAATGTAGGAGGATACCGGCATAACCTTAAATCCTGTAGTAATCGTTACTGATGTGGTAATGTCATCCTGAAATATTTTCCGTGGCAACCGATCCCTGTGCAGACGTTACCCTCTGTGTTTATAGATTTGGAGTTTTGTTTCAAATGGGTTGTTTTGAATCTCTTGACAGTCAGTCGGTAGAATGACAACTAATTCGTTGTTTCTTGTTTTTTTTTTATCTTTGTTTGCTGTTGTCTGGCAGCAAGTAAGTAACTATTTAATTGTGGCTAATTGCTCGTGCAGTAGGCATAATTTTAAGACACAATGTGCTTAGAATACTGGGTAAGGTGCCGAGGCACTGGGAAAGTTTCAGACTTGCGTGTGTAGAGTAGAGGAGAGGTGTACGGTCACTGCAAGCTGAAAAGGTTAATTTTGTAATGAAGCTGTCCAGAACTGATTGAGATTTTTATTTAGAGAGATCCTGCTACTTGATTTGTTTATGTTGTGGGCTTTTTTTTTTCTCCATATACTCTCTCTATTTGCTGCTATATGAATACTGGCACAGTGTCACGCAGAAATGATTTTATTATAAATATCTGTACAGAAACAGCTCAAAAAGTCCGTTGCAGCAGCTGGGTATGTTAAAAGCTCATAGTATTCCCAAAAGAGCTCGTGTTTACTGAGAGTCAGGTAACAAAGCCAAACAACCGCCACCTACAAAATGCTTTTCTTTGGCTTCTGTTTTGTTTTAATTGCAGTTCAGGCAAATTATGCCCCCTATTTCTTTGATAATGGAGCCAGAAGCACAAACGGGAACATGGCACTGCTCAGCCTTTCGGAGGACACACCTGTTGGTCAGTATTAATATTAGTGTGTTTCAATTGTGAAGCTGGAGCTGCTTGCTCTTTTGATTAGCAGCATTTATTTTGTTGTAGGTTGTTGTTATATGCTGTGGTCTTACATGTTTTTCTCTCAAGCTTTTAATTGGCCTCGATTTAAAATGACATATTTGAATTATAGCTGCAATTTAAAGCATGGATTTTAGCTCCCCTTTTCTCGGTCCATCAAATCTATTCACAGAATCAGAGCACAGACCTATGGGGTCAGAAATAAATTCATGGTGGTGAGGGACTTGCCAATTCTGTAAATGCTAATAAGAAAGCCTAGTTGCTAGTACTTTTATCAGCCTTGATAAAAGCAAGCTGTGCATTGGAAAGTAACAGAGGCATGATTTTCTTCAAACGTTTTTCATGCTCATGGTACAAATGGTGGAAAACATTTCTACTTTGAGTGAAAATGGCTTTGTCTAAATAACTGATGTTTTTTAAAAAGGCTTAGTTTTGTTTTATTGAAAATTCAAAAATTGATACATTTTTCAGCTTTGAACATTTTAAGGCAGGTCTATTTAAGCTTCTTTTAACTGTAGTGGCATTAAGAAAAAATTAAGAAGAACAAAAAAGGTGATTTATAATCAATATTTTGTATGGGGAAGAATAATTTCCCAACACTTAAAAAATTTTATGTCAAATATATTACAGTGATGAACACCACTTTGTATTCAAACACTGCGCTGAGATTTTGTCTAGGATTCGCTCCTGTTTGTCTGTAGCTCTTACAGGCTAAATCAGAAACGTCTTTAGCTGTTGCATATTAAGCACCAGAGCACCCGTTTATCAGCTGCCTGGTGCACAGAGGAGAAAGATGGCTGGGCGGAGCGGGGCACCCAAACCCCTCCGCTCCCAGGGCTGAGGTAGCTGGGGCAGGCAAGGGTGAGGGCAGGATCCTGAGGGCACAGACCCTCCGGGAGACCGACGCTGCCACCTTTGCCTTCCTAAACATGACCAGGGTCGCTCACTGCTCTGGGGAGCAGCTGCCTGGGGCTTGTTCAGAGAATCCATTTCTGTCCCAGTGGTGTTAAAGCCAGCCAAGATCCGCACTGGGCATGCTATGGGTTGGGGAGAGGGTGGTTGAGAAGCAGCGACTTCTCCTTTGCCTGCTCGACCAGACAAGAGGAGGGGGAGAAGGTGGCAGGTAGCATAGAAGTGACGCATCTAGCCGATGAACTTAAAAAGAGCTTGCTTATGATGCAGCAGGGATTTGCTATAAGCTCGGTCAAGCTGAAGTGGAAGCCTCAGCTGAAGGCTGACAGCAAGGTGCTGGTGCTTGAAAAAGCCAGAGTCAGACCAAGGAGCTGCGATTTTTTTGCTCTACTTCTGCACATGGAAACCACACTTGCTCAGCCTCAGCCATGTGGACAGCCCTGCTGATTTCTGGAGTAAGATCAGCCAGTGGAGTCACCTGTCTAACAGTGTAGATAAGGCTCATAATACCAGCTAGCCACAAAGTGGGCCCCCGACGCAGTCTGTTTGGGGTGGTGTTTGCCAACTGCACTGCTCGGACTGCGAACAGTTACAGCTCACTCGCTTGCCGTCAGCCTCCCGTCCCCCCGTGTGGTGCCCGCTCGCAGACATTTAGGGAGCATCAGCCACTGCTTTGAGCCTCCGGCCACCTGCGTGGGGATGGGGACCTAAAGATGGCACAGAGCTGTGGGGATGGGGAGCTGAAGATGGCACAGAGCTGCAACACACTCAGTGCTGTCCTTACCATCAGGACCACAGTGCTACGGGGTCTCCCAGACGACAGCACTCCCTGCAGCAGCAAAGTACAGCGGTAATTTTCCAGCGCTGGGACTCAGTGCATCTGATCCGGGGCTGCAGGCAGGCAAAAAAGGAGACTTGAGAATGCCTCGACAGCAAAACTGCAGTGTTGAGGGATCAGCGCTTGTGTTCGTGCTCTTGTAACTAGCCTAAGAATAGTGATTAAATATGTAATGGGCTTTTGCATGTGCTTTTGTAACATTAGCAACCAAACTAGGTATGTAGAGGTCTCTGGAGAGTTTGTTCTTTGGATGCAGCAGTGAAAAAGCTGGAGGTGCTCCGTCTTCGGTGCTGCTGTGCCTCATGCCTGCTGGCTTCATCCACAATGAGCACAATCCATGTGTTTACAGGCATTTACACTGGGTAGCTTGTACTTCTAAGTTGCTGTGTGAATGCGCTTTAAAAGACAAGAGAGAAGCAGCTTCTGGCTTAAGGCTTCAAATGTGCCACTGAAAGCATTTATCTGAGGTGAAAGGTTAGGAGGTGCTGAGTTTAGGCTTTGTCAAAGGGCCTAGAGAAACCCTCAGGAAAAGGGACATAAGAGCTTGCTTTTGCGAAGTGCAGGTGTGGTAGTTTTGCCACGCATCTACCACTGCTTCTCAGGGCTAATTCCCAGAACACCTTCCTCCAGAAGCAGGAGAAGGAATCTCGTCTCTCGTGTCCATGTGCGGTCCCGAGCATCCACACTCCAGCAGTAATTGTTCAGTTTGAGCAGGATGATAGTGACAAAACAGGGGAATTAAAACTTCCAGATGTTTGATTCTGGATGGCTTCACTCAGGCTTAGGTGCTGCAAAAATGGGCATGTTGCCATTAGGTCTTCCCTGTGCTTAAAATTTGGAGTCGTAGGCAGGGTGCTTTTCTTGGCAGTAGCCAGTGTCTGATCTGAGCAATGCCATGAACAGCAGATTTTACAGTCTGTGGCCCCGTTGAGATTACAAGCAGTTGGCAAAATGGTACGTTAGTTATATTCCTAGGCATCTGTAGGCAAGGGACATGCAACATTTTGGAGAACCGAAAGGAAATGGTGGATTCCCTATGTGACCACAGAAAGAGAAATGGCAGCGCTGAAGCTGCATGAACTCATCGCATTCAAGAAAATCAGATTATCATGCTCTCATCATCCTTAACTTGACCTTCTTTTCCCTTGTGCAGTTGTGCTTACTTACAGGTAGTTGTGAGCTACCCAGTTACATACATTGTGACATAAGTTATTGTAAACCCAGTTACATACATTGTGACATAAGTTATTGTAAACCCAGTGAATATTGTTTCTGTGCAAAAGCTTGAAAGTGTCTGCAAATTCCCGGATCCCATTTATTGCTGTAGAGACCCCTCAAGGCAAGAAGGGCCTGAACAGCAGACCGTTCCAGTGCCAGATCTCAGAAGAATGGGAAAAGTAATGAGCTGAAATAGCAGTTGCAGTTTGTGTGGCTGTTTGGCAGGGCAGGTGGGTGATTAGCTCCTAGTGAAGAGTTGCCTGTGTACATACAAAATGTACGTGTGCTCCTAATCAAGGTGTTAAGGCATGTGTGGGATGCTATTTCAGGTTGTTTGCTTCATCTTACCTCGCTAATCCCTGTAAGCGCTCGTAGCGGGGACGGAGTGGCACTGAGAACAACTGCAGAGCGAGGAGTTGGTGCATACTCAGAAGGCCTAAGTTCATTACTCTGTCAAAGCCCAAGCAACATCAGTGCTCTGGAGATCTTTGCATGCTTCTCCTCCTTGCATTTTTCCTTTCTGTTTTCCCCATGGCCCCAGGTATGCACTCATCCCCATTAAAAGCCAGTTTGCAGTGGCGGTGCTTTGATCAAAGCTACAGCTGCCAACTACCTACCACTGGCTACCTGACCACTTCAGGTCCCTCTGTCCTTCAGGCTTCCCCTGTTGTTCCTGCATGTTCCTGGCCTCGTTGCTTCCCATCATCCACAGCTGGCTGTGGCAAGCCCTCTTGTCTTCTCTGGTATCCATTGTTCCTTCTCTGTTTCTGTCACTCTGCTGCTCCCCAAACTGCGGAGACTCCCTGCTAATGTGGTTCCTGGTCCATCCGTCAGTGCTCGGCCATCCTGCCCTGGCATTCTTCTGTCTCGCTGTAGGTGTTTCTGTATTTCATTCAGGACAGACATAGTAGCCGAAACTGCAAGGAAACTTTTCTGCTCATGATTATTTTCCAGCCCTCCTTGTCATAAAAAATATCTGAGTGAAAGAATTAACATGCTTCTCTCTTAAATTATAATTCCCTTCTGACTAGAAAGGACATAGGCATGGACAGTGTAGCCCAAATTGTGTCTTCACAGAATGGTAGAGGTTTGAAGGGACCTCTGTGGATCATGTAGTCCAACCCCGCTGCTGAAGCAGGGTCACCTACAGCAGGCTGCACAGGACCTCGTCCAGGTGGATTCTGAATATCTCCAGAGAAGGAGACTCCACAACCTCCCTGGGCAGCCTGTTCCAGTGCTCCGTCACCCTCAGAGTGAAGAAGTTCTTCCTCATGTTCAGACGGAACTTCCTG
>Ga0065711_1031199_pt1 | contig 30293 bp, 21 predicted proteins | sample Hoacrofraction12_FD_59098 | JGI IMG/M metagenome (GOLD analysis project Ga0065711, IMG submission 59098) | Hoatzin crop microbial communities from Cojedes, Venezuela - Epithelial fraction 12 v2 (version 2) | ecosystem: Host-associated > Birds > Digestive system > Esophagus > Crop | place...
AACATAGCATAAATACCTAGTAACTGTGTCTCTTCGGTGCACACGTTTGGAGGAGAGATCCCCCGTGTGCCCGGCGCCGCAATAAAGAATACCTGCTTAATAGTCTGCCGACTATTGAGTCTTCAACTCCAGCTTTTCACGGCATCAGGGCAAATAAAGCTGCTCTTCAGCTGAGGTTTCAAGGGCAAGGCACCACGGCAGCAGAGTACCACTTATGGAGCAAAGAGCCGGCTCACAGCGGTGCAGCCCCCCTGTAGCAGCCTGCTTTGGAACCAGCTGATGCCCTGGTGCCCACTCCCCTGGCACACGCGGGAGGAGACACGCTATCAAGAAGCTTCTGCATAAGCCCTACTTTGAACTGGCCTTAAGGAGGCAGAAAAGAGAAGACTGGCCTGTTAGCTCACTCTGTTTAGACCTGAATTTATTGCAGAGATAACAGTGTCTGCAGTGATATTCCAGAGGCCTTCACATGGAGGCCTTCCTCTCTGTCCCAGTAATAATAAACCTTGCTGGCAGACTGACAGCCGGACAGATAAGACTGAGAACTAATACCACGTTGCACACTTTGATGGACTTCAAGGATGTACAAGAAGACATTGAGACAACTGGGTGTGCTCAGTTCTGAGAAGGCAAAAGGTGTGTGGGGGGGATCACATCGCTATCTTTTGCTACTCAGTTGGAGGGAACAGAAAAGATGCAGCCCAGCTGCTCGCATGTGTGCAGTAAGAGGGTGAAAGGCAGCAGACACAAGTTGCAATGATGAAAATTACAGTTAGAAATTCATGGGAAAAAACTGACCCTGAACGTGGTCAGATGCTGCAACAGGGGATTTGTGAAATCTCCAGCCTTAGAGATGGAGAGTGGTCTTGACCAACCTTACCTAATCTGACACTGCTTTGAGAAGAGGTTGGGTGAGACCTCCACAGGCTTCTTTGAATCTAAATTGTTGGGGGACATCACAGAATCATAAAATAAGAGCCACATGTCAGATCTGTACCTTGCTGTACTGCAGTGTTGCCATGATCAACTACCATGTAGCTACAGAGACAACACCTATATCTCTGTGAAAGAGGCTGCAGAAAGCATTTTCTGAGGCAAACATAAAGCTATTTGGTGAGTGTGCTTAAAAGAAGAGCTCACAGGGTTTGATCAGGCTGAGAGTCTACTGAACAAGCCCATCCTACAGCTTTTCCAAGACTTTGGAACTTTTCTACAACCTGGATTAAGCCTGTGCATACCAAAGTCTCATGCCCGCTTTCTACACTCTGTCCTGCTTTCTGTATATGATTGTTGTGAATATTTTTGATGCAAATTGAAGCAAGGCCAAATCTTACAAAAAAATTGTGCCCAATGAGATTGTAAACATGTGGGTTAAGGACTAACTAAACCCTGCTGCCTCCCAACATCCCTGGAGGATGTAGCAGGGACTGGGAATCAGTCTATTTACAAGGGTAGTTTATCTACAAAATGAATCCAAATATAAACATTTTCATTTGGCATATGGTGGAAATTTCTGCAGCCTTTAAATATATAATTCACTCATCAATTTCAGTTGAAGAAACACAGCTCTACCTAAAACCAGAGGGAAAATGAACCTAATGTTTGTTTCTAGTTAATTGCCCAACTCGTGTGCTGTCTAATGTAGTGAAGAATACTACAGGTAAGTCTTTCTGATCTTGAAGATCGTGTAATGAAAGTTTGCAATCACCTTCTCCCTTCTACCAAAAGAATTTTGGTACTACTAAAATTGGAGATATTTTCTTTGTCAGGTTTGAATACACAGAAATATTGAGACTTCTTAAGGTGGTTATCGTCATACCTCGGTTAAAGTGTCTTAAAGCTGTTCCCCACTGTGAGAAGTTGTGTTTATTCAGAGTTTGATTCAGCACAGCTGTCTGAAAGTTAATCATGTAAGTCTTATTGCCTCTTGTCAACGCGCAGCCAGAAGCGAGAGGAAAATGTTTCCAGGAGGGAACAGTGCCTCCCACCCTGAAGGGCAGAAGCTTTCCTAGAGTAAATCTACATCCCAAAGTACACCCTCTTTCTCAGGGCTGCCAGCATCTAGGTGTTTTGAGCTTACAGGCATATGATGGTCAGAAACGCGTTAATTTTTCACATGAAAAGCACATGGATTTTTTGTGGCTTTTTGGTCACAATTACTCTATGTTTAGACAGCAAAAGGTCCAGCTAAATAATGACCATGTCTTTGCTTTTCTCTGCTTCAGTTCTCATCAGTGTGGGCAACAGGGCAGACTCCAGAAACCCCTTTCTTAAATCAGACTTCTTTTCTGGATGAAAGGGTCTGTTCTTTTCTTCTGGATAGCTTCTTTTGCCTGATTGCACAATTAAACAGCATTGCCCCCTGTAAAAGTATATTTTGTCCTACCTAAAACTTGTGTACCATGATACAGTTTGTTCTCAATGCTGCTGGAAATTTTCCCTTCACTATTTCTCTCTTACTGTCTTCTCATCTCCATTACACCCTCTCAATCCCTTTTTCTCCTTGTGACAAGACTAAGAAAATGTGTTCGCCTAACAGCATTGCCATTGCCCCAAAGTATCTTTGTCACAGTAAGCACCAATAAAGCTGGAGGATCCTCACTGTTCCTGGACCAGCAGATTAGGGTCATGGCTGCGATGGGACATAGTGGATTGCACATATACTGAGCTATCCACTTAGTGCATGTATAGCAGTTCTCCAACACAAGCCAAAATTAACAAGCTCTGATTTTCTGAAATGATACTCTTAGACATGCAGCCCATTCTACAGCAAAAATCAGATCGCAAAGGCCTTGTTTTACAATGAAGTCAAGAAGAAGACAACACAGTTAAAAAATGACTATGCCTTGACACAGAATGCAGAGTTGGGACACTTTTTAGGTGTTGCTGAATTATGTTTTAGTCTGCAAATCCCGGAGCTGTGCAATAGCTCTGAATTTCTTCAAGTTGTTCCTGGTGGTCAGGGGTCTGGGAGGCCCCAGCCTCATTGGTCACTTGACACCGTTCTGGGGTGTACAGCCCATTCCAGCATCTGCCTCCATGCCCTTCAGGGAACACCAGAGCCAGTCTTGTTCACATCGCAGAGGAACTGTCGTGCCATCCAGCAACCCCACACAGCAATGTCAAGAAGAAACAGAAGGTGAAAACGTCGTCTCAAGGTGAGACCGCAGGAAGCACCAGCAAGCCTGCACTTGAATTGAGCAAACTGCTGCTGTCTGATCCCTGACATCCACAAGTGGCAGTTCAAATGAAGGCTGCTGTGTAGCAATGTATAAAATTCCCTCAAACTAAGCCAAGCATTTGTCCCAGAAGTACCTAAGAGGACAAAATCACAGCAGCAATAAATCTCCCCACAGTCCCCTATGCAGCACTCATATTGTCATACAAAGCTAAACTTGGTCATTCTAATAGGCAAGCTTGGTATAGGAGAGTTTTCTATCCTAAGAGGCTATGTTGTGTTGTCTGTTTTTATAATGCCTCTTGAATGCATTTTATTTCCTTTCTAACAGTAAGAAGGAAGCACTGCTTCAGAGAACATCGGTTGCTGCAGCAGGCTTTTTGTTTTTCCTTGCAAAATACATGCACTGCGCAAAATTAATTTGCAGCAGCTTCTGATAAGAACATACAACATCAAGGTCCTGCCTGAGAGAAGCCAAGGAAAGAAGCACTGATAACAATTTTGTTTAAGCTTTGTTGGGGTGAGGGAAGGATTTTCAAGGACGCTGCTATTGAAACGGTTGCCAAAACTTAGTCATCTGTGTCAGCTAGAAACTTTTCTCCTCCAACAGAAACGGTTTTTCTTTCCTCCTGTCATTTGCAGGCCCAGTTTTGCTCTAAAGCAGTAGCAACTGTGGGGGTGCTGCTTCTATAGCTTTTCTCCAGGGCTCTCTTTAATGAGTGAACAAAATCCATGACCACAGAATAAAAAACGGAGGTTAGGAGTTTCCTGCACCAATGCACGTAAAGCATTTTTAGAGATCCACCCAGCCGTGCCTGAAATCAGTCATCCCCCTTCCAGTGATTTCAGCCTCATTGGTTATGTTGCTGGGCTTCTTTGTGACACCCCGTAGCAGCACGCCTCACTTAGGGCAGCTACTGATTTAACATTTTGCTTCAGGAGGGATGTCTGCCTATCCCAGTTTGGGAGAGAGAGTAATAGAGCTCCAGCCAGCGCGTGAGCATACAAAGACCCGGGAAGGCAGTGCAGGTACTATGATCTTCAGGCTAATGTCTAAGCCCTGCCCTGGTCTCACACTAGAAAAGAGTTTCGCTAGAACTAGAGCGAAACCCTAGGGAGAAATACCTGGGCATTTTCCCTCTGTTTTGGAGATGTAAAAAGTAATGACACAATTTGCTGCAGAGGCACAAACAGCCAGCCACAGCCTTATTTTAACTAGGTACTCTCACACTAGACATCTCCGAGGCGTATCTTTTTCTCCAGCAACTAGCCTGTACATTTAACTAGCCTGTACATTAGACCATTTCACCACTTCGAATGCCTCAAGCTTACTGAATAAATACAAAATCCCAGAGGTTAGTTTTCAGTCTCATGCAGAGGGAATGAGAAACCCGTGCTATAATGGGGAGTCCAGTATCAAAAAAAAAAAAATTATCGCAGTAGCATCTACCTCTCAAACAGTTACAAACATCTACTCCTGCTAGTTACATTTCATTTTAGTGCTCTTGCCTTTCATATGAACACTGTATTACACAAGCAAGCGCAGCTTACAGAGAATTATCAGCATGAGGGTTTACCCTCCAAGAATTTAGGACCACATCTAGGCTCAGACCTCGCTGCACCCAGAGCCTTCCTCTCTGGGGGGGGTGGGGTGGGGTGAGGAGTGCAAGCACTGCATTCGTTTGCAGCAAAGAAAGCAGGCGAGAGGGAGGGGAAGCAAAATGACCGAGGTGGTGCTCTGCGGTGTATAAATACAGGCAAATCTCCCCCACAGTCTTTTGAGTGCTAGAGAGGTGGAACCAAGGACTGAGGCAGACTTTTGTGGGGTTTGTTTGACATTGCAGTTGATTTTGAGCATTTTGAGATTTGTTAATTTCTTTAGTTTGTAATGGTTTGTAAATACTTTTTTCTTTGCATGGAAAAATGCATAGGCTACTTCTGAATAGGAATAGCTAGCACAAGACATGCTTTAAAAATTGTCATTTAATGTAGGGGTTAGGGTTTGTTTTCCAGTAATGTCTCCTTCTGGTAACTCCTTTGATTTGTAAAGGCTCCAGAGGTTGATGTTGTGTGTTCCTTTCCCCAGGCAGGAGGTGAACCGGCCGGTCAAAGCTCAAGACACAGCAAGTTCGCCACCAAGGAGCAACCCAGAGCAATGTCCCTGGCTGGGGTAAGCTGTCTGGTGACAGGAGCAGGAGGATTTCTTGGCCAGAGAATTGTCTGCTTGCTGTTGGAAGAAGAGGAGTCTCTGGCTGAGCTCCGACTGCTGGACAAAGCCTTTAGCAGTGAAGCACTCGGGAGATTTGGGAGTAAGTACCATCTCGAGAGAACTATGTGTTGTGGATATATGTGCTGTTGTCTCAGGTGGATAGCATGGAAGTCTCTACCTCCCACCCAAACCCAGCTTTGCAGATAGAGGTTTTATTTCTAGTAAGTGTTGCTTTATCCCTCCCTCTCGCTTCACCACAGAAATCAGATGTGAAACGTAAAAGCAAGGCTCTTTGCCAGACCCTAAGGCTCCTCTAGATCGGAAGAGTGACCTAAACAGTGTTACTGCAGTAAATGGTTGCCTTCAGCCTGACTTCTATTACTTCAACACTAACAGAGCAAAATCAGTGCAAAAATCTCATACTTCTGCTGGGGGTAAGGGAAATGCAAGCACTGGTGTACTGAGGGTATGCGGGGGAGGCAGAGTAACCCAGAACATACTGTCCTGAGCTCTGACGTGCAGAAGGCAGTGGCGAAGCCATGAGAACAAGTGCTAATATTTTTATTTAACCTGTGATTAGCTTGGTTAACCTGCGATCTGCTGGCTGCGAGTTGTGATGAGGTATCTTAAAAAATTTGTTGTTGTTATTATTATTATCACAGTTGCCTGGAGAGCAGAACCCTTTTGTGCTGCGCACAGAGGAGACAGGACCTGTTTGCAAAGGGCAAGTCAGGACTCTGGCTTCTTGAATGTGCTGGAGACAGCACAAATGACTGATATGCCCAGTGTCAGAAACAGTCTGTGGTGGGGAAAGCAGCGCAGAGTATTCGATCTTAAGTGTCCTATTTACTATGATCCCGAGCACATCTATAAAAAGGCGTGTAGGAATCTAAATTCAATCAAGTTCTTAAGTGCCTACATCACAAGTATTTACCTGACAATGCTTTCCTCCATCACATCTTAACCTCAAGATTATTATTCCTTGATACAGGCAACTATATGGGAACCCTTATGGAATATCTCCATATGATTTGCTAAAGAGCCACAATCTTTCTATAAAGCATTCAAGCTTCATCAAAGAGTAGTGACAGTGCACCATAAACATGGGGCAAATTGCACAAGCCTTTAGGATGATTTTATGCAACTCGGACTTCCTCATTCACCGTTTCTCTGAGGATTTGTTAGATGCCTTTGAGCCTTGCAGCAGCCCTTCCTGCTCTGATTTCCAGGCAGTTCCCACAGTGATTAAACCTGCTGCAGCAGCAGGAACGTGTGTGGTTTAGCACTGATGCAGCAGGGCAGTGAATGAAGCTTCTGCACTGCTTGGGGCCAGGAGAGCTTTGTGGGGATAACGGGGCTCCCTGGGGAGTGAAAATAGCTTGTTATGTGAACACAGTCTTGGCTGGGCTGCAGCAAAGGTTTCACTGTTCTTCTTTTGTTATAGGAAAGCTCTATGGCCTCTTTGCTTATCCCGCCTTCCTCCACTGAACACCGCCCAGACAGTCCCTCTCCTATTCTAGCAACATTCTTACTGCCCATTTGACCAGCACAAGAGGAAAGGAAAAATCAGTTACTAGAGCTTTCATTTCCGCTGCAAACAGGTAGTAGGAACAGCAGGCTGGCAATTCAGATGCCCTTGAAGGTCCTTGGGCCCCTGCACTTTGACTGGCAGTTCCTCTGTCTGTATCAGCCTCTGTAGCTACATCTCTTCAAGTGTCCTGCCAGTGCCTGTGTGCAGGACTACCTGAAATATTTTCCCAACATTCTTTTTCAAGCCCTTCTCTAGCACAGTGACTCCTATTCCAAATGCAGGGCTGCTGCAAAAACTGTGGGGCTGGAGTCTTCTGGCCTGCACTATTTTTACTGCAGGGACTTTTATTTGCCAGCCTATGTTGTTTGGATTTCTTGAATAGCCAGGAACAGAGCCGAGAGGTTTTCTCTCTCACTAAGCTCTTTAGCACATTTACTTGCAGTATCTTTGCAGAGTCAAGGCTGTGGGTAGTAAGACACAGGAGCATGTGCAAGTTACAGCTCTTTGTGCCAGGAGACAGTCAGGGACACTCCTCTTTTGCCCAAGCAGTTTCCTGCTGAGACCTTGACCATCGCACTCGGTCTACGTAAAACAGTGGCATTTGCGATCTTCCACGGTCCTAGGGAGTCCAGGATGATCCAATCAATGTCAAGTGCTGTGAGCTGGAGTCGACCCAGTCACACTGTGTGGTTGAGAATGAATGTCACATTGAACATTGTAGTCTGGTGCCTTGGGTTTCTTACCTCCGGTCTGCACTTCAAATTTATCTTTCTGCCTTTCCTGTGCTTCCACTTGCGCAATTCTTTTTTTTTTCTTCTCTGTTGTTTTGGCACTTTTGGAAAAGCTGGCAACTCCTAGGTTAGTCTCTAGAAGATTCCCCACAGTTGCAAAACATTGACTCCCCCTTGTCTCATCCCTCTGTACATCTCCCGCTCTCCCCCTGAACCCTCATTTCATGTCATCTTTCAGAGACAGACATTTATAGAGTGTGTGATGCTTGAGCATTGAGTGTTTCTGGTCTGTTAACCCAGTACTGCTCCAAAGTAGAAGGAAAGTAGAAGGAGAAGGAATTTTTTTTTTTCCTGGACTTTTGCTGGGGAAAGTTCCTGCTCTAGGAAACATCCTCACGGCTTTTTGCTCAACATTGCAGACATTGATTTGCCTGTATCATTGAATTCAAAACAAAAAGGCAGAAGAGCAACAGAACATGCCAGTAGCTGAAAAGGGAACAGAATAAACATTTCAGCTTCCCTGGGCCAAAGTAGCCAATAAATTGCTTTACCCTTTACAAATTAAAAGAAGATGCAATTTTAAATTTTTTCCTACAAATACACAAAGTAGGCCATTTTAATGAACAATCCAGTTAACTGGGAAAGTGGAGATGTCTCACGAGGAGTGCTTTTCCCCACCATCCACCCCACAGCTCTTAGGACCCCTGTAAAAGAGCACTAAGAAATTCAAGTCCCACAGACACTGCTGTTTTCTTGAACTTTAAACAGCACAAGGCAAAGAGAAAGACAGTTTAGGGCAAATAGTCTGACTAAATTGCTGAGTCAGACACTGAATTTTAAAGAGTAATCATTGCTTTTCCAAGCAAAACCTACCCCACTGCAAGCAGAGAGCACTGCTTATGGCTCAGAGGACACAGAAACCATTGGTGAAGTACAAGAATCTTTAAAGGTGGGTAGGTACTTTCTCATGATCACGATATGCAAAAATGGAGAGCTGAGTTGAATTTCTTCTTTTCCTCTCCCTTCCACCTGACACACATGTGCTTTTTTAATGTCTGAGGAATGGTTTCTGCAGATGGAAATCAAGTTTCTCTCTGCTGTCCATCGCAGACTGAAACCACTGTCTGTCAGTCATTTCTTCTATCCTCTCTCTGCTTCCAAGCTCACCTGTAGTTTTCCTCTTCCCTCAGAGCAAAAAAGATCAATTTGATGATTCCTGACATCTAGGTGATGCTGGTAATGTGGACAAGGCCCTTACTGTACTTACCACGGCAACTTCTGCTGGCTAAAGTGGAATGGAGAAGCAGCTTTCCTGCCTCATATCACACACACGACTTAAATTGCAACACCAAACAAGGCACGAAGCATCTAGACAGCAGTTTTCTAGTGACTGATACCAACTATCCCTGTGATCAGCTTTAAAAGGGACAGGTTTCTTTTGTATTTTTCCTGAAAGCTTTGATTTGCATGTGCAAAAACTTTCACTTTCCTAACTCCTACTCGGGCCCAGTGACCACTCTGTAGGGGCCACGTGTCAGAATTTACAGTGTGCAAACCATGTTTTTTAATCCTTTAGATTATTGCAACCCCACAAAGCCTTACTCATGGAGAACATCAACCTGAGGGCTGTACAAAGACGAATGTTTATTAGAGCAAATCTAACTGCCAGGTGCTTAACTAAAAGCTTAGGCCCGTAGTCTGACACTTTTGCATCCATACAAGTAGAGGTCAGTGTAAGCCTTCTGGGAATGTAGCCCTAGGAAATGCATGCAGTCTGTAAAATAAAATTGCGTGAGACAGCATGTGGCAGTGACTGTGCTGGGAGGGCAGTAACTCTAGATTTAGCAACAGTTTTGTAAATGTTTCACAAATTTCATATCTCAGACCAACTGACTGTGATGAAAAAAAAAAAAGACCCTCAAGTCTCTTGCATCAGATTAACTGTCAAAATAATATAGGATTGCGTTCTAGCGTGCCACAGAGATAATGAGATAAAACCATTTAAAAAGATATCTCCACTCAGTTCTATATCCAAGCAGCTGTCTCTCTTAATGTTCCTCCATTAAAGACATGGGATGAAATACTGCGTGCTTTGGAGCTGGTGACAAAGAACTAGGATACATGAGATTTCTGTCATGGCTGAGGCTAAAAGCTGTATAAATTAATCAGAGTCTTCTCTTACATAGAATGGGCATCTGGTGATGCTGGAGGCAGGCAGGGGCTATGCCTGTGCTGCAGATCCCTTCCCAGCAGCTGTGCCGGGGAGCCCTCCAGCGCAGTTGCAGCAGAGGCTGGCCAGAGGACTTGTTGTAGTGACACCACCTCCTAAAAAGCTGTAAGTCATGCTGAGACAGTCCTCTCCTCTCCCACAGCACAGCTGCAGCCAGGCCAGCAGACTTCCCAGGAGAGAAGAATCACTTTGGACCATAAATTTCTCCAGGTGATGATCCTGTGCTGGCTCAATTTTGTTAGTGTAGTTCTGGGCTGTATGAAGGATGCTTCTGCCCAGCAAAACTTAGGGGAAGGATGGCTCTGAGACCTAGGACCGCACTAGTGTCATGCACGTTAGCTGCTGGGGAGGGAGAGGGCTTACAAAGCAGGAGTTAAAGCAAGTCAGGGCTGAGGTAGCTCAGGAGACCAGCTGCGAGAGTTCAGATTTGGGCTGGAAAGATGTGCATGCTAAAACTGACCCCACAGCACAGAGGCTGAAATGGACTCAGAGCTGGAGTTAGAAGAGTTGCAGCAAGTCCTGGCTGAGGTACATCAAAAAGATGCATCAGAACTGTAAGCAATGTATGAGAAAAGCTGCAGTATGGGCAAGGTCAAGGGGCAGAAAATAGGTGTGAACACAGCTCTGTGCACAAATGTTGTGGGTGGAGAGAGCTCATCCATCACCCTGAAGACACAAGCATGTAGTGCCTGGCTGTTCTGTATAACTGGGTTAACACTTCTAGAAACAGCCAGTCACCAGAACATGGGTAGCTAAAGTTACTCCCACTGGGAACTTTGAAATAGTCACACCTGAGGAAGCTTCAGGCCCTTGCTAGCATTCAGAAAGCTCTCTCTCTCTAAAAAAAAACCAGAAAGAACCATGTTGAATATTGGCTCCAAAAGTACAGTACGTAATGCTGCATAGACTTTCATAGCGCTGTCATCAGCAGTGGACAATACAGTCATTGGAAAATGTCTTCTGTTTTGCCAGCCTTAAAATATCGCCCCTGTGCTTGGGCAGCCAGCATCTGCTGGGCGTAGCGACAGCTTCCACACTTCCACACAGCCCTTCACCACTAGTTTCAGTGCTCTTCTTAGGACGCCTGTAAGGTCTTTTGCTTTTTCTGCTGCCCTTGCAGAGTTCCAGGGTAAGACTGAGGTGAAAATCCTGGAAGGGGACATCCGAGATGCAACGTTCCTGCACCGTGCCTGTCAGGGGGTCTCCCTCATCATCCACACGGCTTCCATCATTGACACCTTGGGCCTCGTAGAGAAGCAGCTGCTCTGGGAAGTCAATGTAAAGGGTGAGTGGTTGAAGCACCTTTCTCAAACCCATGTCTGCTGTGTCCTGATCATCATCTGCTCAGGCAAGGGAGCACCTGACTGGTTTTTTTGAGCCAGATTAACTGGGTAGTTCTGCATTTTGCACAGCCACACCTGTGAGGGCAAAGCATGCATATGTGCAGCCTCATGCAGCTCTGTCCCTCTCCACAACCTGCGTGCACCCATCTTCCACTGCAGGGCACTGCAGGATCATTCATTCTTGTCATTACATTTGCCCATCCTGAGATCTGCACAGGCTCTGTCTTCAGTGGGGATAGCCACAATCCCATGCTCAGTGGACCTTTCTGGAAGCAATTCACCTCTGAAATCCCAAAGCAAATTTGAGAAAATTGGTTCTTATTCTCCTTCCCGATGTAGTATCACTGTCTGTGTACATTTTTTAATTTTTGCAAACACTATAGGCTTTGGCTGTAATTACAGCAACCTTGCATTGCTAATGTGCCAGACCCTGTGGCTCTCTGCTTCCTGTTCTTTTTCTTCCTCCTCTTCTCCTTTTTCTTCCACTTGCCATTATGTCTCGTGTGCATGAATGCAGTTCAGAGGAGCATGTGCTCTTCCACCTTGAGCTTATCATTAAAAATCTCCAAGCAAACTCAAGGCTATGGGAGGGAGGGGTTTCAGTGACTTCCCACTCAGTGACGGGATCTCCCTTTCTACTAAGGAGCCCCTTTTCTTCAAGAAAAGATCAGATGAAGGGGGAAGCTTTTGGCCTAGGAATGGCCTGTGTGGCATCAGCTGCCAAGAAATTTAAATGTATTTCCTAAAAGAACAACTTCATCGCTCTCCCTGTGATCCCAAAACCCTCTATGCCTTTCAGAGAACTGGTACTGCCTAACCTGCATGCACACCGACCTCTCTGGCTGTGTTGCTTCAGCTCCTTGGGGAAGATGGGGGGAGATGTTCTTACTGACATGAATAGCTTTCCTGGTTTTCCGCTCCTCTCTGCCACAGATACAGGGCTTCTTTACATAAAAATAAGGAACATATTTCTACAGGCACCACTTTTACAAATATTGGCTACTCACCACTGTTCAGAGCAAAAGTGTCTTCTTTGTAGCTGAGTTGTCTCCTACATGCACCTTAAAAACAGTGAGAACGCATTTTGGTTGTTTTAGCCTGGCTCATTGCCTGTACATTCAGCTTCGAGACCCTTTCACTTCAGTTAAAGCCATGAATTGTCAGTGCCCACATGTTAGAGCCCAGTGGGCAGCTGCTTAGGTCCCTGCCAGGAGGGAAGAGCTGAAGGCAAGCTTTTGTAAACCTGTGCATTGGGTAGTATGCAAAATAAATATACAGGGGTGGTAGTTCAGAAAAAGGAATTTGTAAAGCTCTCTCTCTGTGACTATGCTCCTGCTACAATCTGTTTTTCACAGCAGAATGTGTTGCCTAAACCCATGGGGGAAAAAAACAACCAACCAAAAAAACAAATATTAAAATATCCCCAAATCAGAAAGCTCTCTAGCTCTGAGCTGGAGTCAGAGAATTTATTTAAGTCTGCCCCATTGTTCCTTTTGGCAGGTTTAGGCTTCAAAGTATCTAGGCTTTCATAAATCTTTCAGATGCCCTCCAGCAGAGTTTTCCTGCAGGTGAAATAAGCCCACTGGGCCAGTGAGGGTTAGCTGATAACATTTGGTAGTATGAAAGCACACACCAGCCCTTCTCCTAGAGCAAGCTGACCCTAAGGTCAGTCAGTAAATACTGCAGTCCTCTTCCCTGTTTCCCTCCATTTCTATTCCGATGCTCTTCAGGCTTTCCGACCAGCCAAGACACTGCTACGTATTTCATAGACTTGCAGAATGAAAGTTTCATTTCTCCTAGAAAACAGAACTTTTATAACACAGATGTGTCAAGGAACCAGATGTGGATGTTCACAAACCAGAACAGAAGCATACAAGTTAAGCTTGCAAAGATGCAGGGCTTTCCTCTGTCTCACATGCCACACAATGCCTCAGAGCAAAAATATCCTTTTAGGAAGGGAAGCAAATTTTCAGGAGGAAGGGAATTAGGAAAATAATTAAATATAATCCAAATGGAAATACTCTCTATGTGTAGATCCTCAGCCAAAAGGGCATTGTGTGCAAGAAACACTTGGAGACCTGCTCCATGGAAGATTTACTTTATTGCATGCTGTGTGAAAGATGCTCAAATTCCCGTTACTGTAAGAACCTTTTCATTTTTCGCATACAGCTTTGATTTTCAAATAAAACATTTTATTTGGGTGAAATGGATCTTGAACAGATACCAACTGTCAAGATAATTTTATGTTTGCTTTTTTTAAAACTTAGCGTCTCATTTGATTTTATCTAGCCTTTCGGCATTTTATTACTTTCCCTCTCTTTCTAAACAGCATTGATGGCAGGAATTAAGCTATTTATATTTAAAATAATGTATTATATTTATTAATTAATCTTCCAGATGACCCTGGCTTGTGTGTCACCTAAACATAGTGACTTGTGTGAACTCACTTTTGAGGTGAATTTACTCCTGGCTGTGTAACCTCTTTTTCTTTGCTGTTCTTTAGTGTTTCTTAAAAACTCACTCGGATTTATTTTCTATTTGTTTCAACTTCTTTTGCTTTTTCAAGATTGAAAAAAAAGAATTTTTGTGCTCTAATAATACTCAGTTCAATATTTCTTCCCATTCTTCACTCATTTTTGGGTCCATATTTTGCTGCCAATATTTCTTGGTCCTTTGAACCTCTTTTATTCACCATAATCTCTTTAGAAACACTAGTGTGCCCTGCGTTGTGCTGCCTTTAGTTGTAACAGACGGAGCAGACTTGTTAGATCATGTATGTGCCTCACCACTAGTGTTTGATTTTATCCCCTAGATTTTAGGCCACACCCTTCTGATATCATATCAGTGATTTTGGTTTAATGCTCCTTTGCCAAAGACGTTTTCAAATGTCTTTGAGCTGTGTCTTCTGTTCTGAAGTCACTGGTTCTTTCACACATAATCTCTCTCATTACACCATGCACAAAAAATAAGGCAATTTTTCCCTCACAACTCAGAAGAAAAAGAGTCTGCTTGCAATTAAAACATCACAACTTATTAAAGTTTTTATTTTCCCCTTGAATGTGGTTTCCTAGCTTAACCCTCTTGGCTATTTGAAAGACCTTGAACTTGCCAGTTTACCTCTGCTCCCCTCAATGAAAGCATTAGGACAGGATTTCAACAGTAAGAAATCCTGTATTACTGCAAGTAAAAGCCAGAATTTGCTGAAAAAGGAGGCATACATACACACACATCACTTTGCTCACTGCATTTTGCTCTATGATCTTTGACTACATGGTATCATGCATTGTTCCGACAGAACTTTCTCTTCAAGCCCTCCTCTGAAGCCAATTGAATAGCGGATAGACTTCCACTGAGTGAAGCTGATTTTGGAGCAAACCTGCAGGTCCCACATCAGTTCTGCCCCTGCTTAGCAAACCACCCAAGAGCATCCTCAAGCCTGGAAAGCAGGGGCTTCAGCATAAAGGTGGATGGTACCTAATGAGAGGGGCAGCTTCCGACAGTTCTCTGCCTTAAGCCAAGTCAACCCAACCAACCGGCACAAGCCCCTGAATCTGTGGTCAGTATCCATGCTAACCTAAGCAAAAGCAAAATTTGACTCTTGGCATAAAAATCCCCACAATATGTGATTAAGACCAAGTGTTCATGTTTGTTTAACTGCGGCAGGTGCACCGATATCACTTCAATACAGATTCAGAGCTGGTTCGATTTCATTGAACATGCTGCCCACTTCAGGACACGATTCTTCCAGCTGCAGAGAGGGGAGATCTGGCCGAGCTCGGGCCAGAGATGTTGTTTCTGATCTAAAAAGCCCACTTCTTCCTGCTTGCGGAGCTCTAGACTGACCTGCATGTTTCTCTTTTGAAGGTACTCAACTACTGCTGGAGGCATGTGTCCGCTGTAACGTCCAGCACTTCATATATACCAGTACCATAGAAGTGACAGGCCCAAACTGCAAAGGTGACCCAGTTTTCAATGGTGATGAAGATACAGCTTATGAGAGTATATCAAAATCTCCTTATGCCCAGAGTAAGAGACTGGCAGAGGATTCTGTGCTGAAAGCAGATGGCCAGATGTTAAAGGATGGTGGCATACTGATGACTTGTGCCCTGAGATCCATGTACATCTTTGGAGAAGGATGCCCATTTCTTCAAGGTCATCTGGATAAGTGTCTGCTGAACAAAAATGTCTACCTGCGCTTCTCCAGGAAGGAGGCTTTAGTGAACCCCGTGTACGTGGGGAACATCGCCTGGGCACATGTGCAGGCAGCCAAAGCTCTGCGGGTCCCACAGAAAGCCAAGCAGATCAGAGGGCAGTTCTACTACATCTCAGATGACACCCCTCATATGAGCTACGCAGATCTAAATTATGAGCTGACCAAGAACCTGGGGTTTGGAATTGAGCCCCGGCTCCCCATGCCTCTGACAGCGTTGTATTACTTCTCGCTGCTGCTGGAGATCGTGAGCTTCTTGCTCCGGCCCTTTGTCAGATACATCCCCTCCACCAACCGTCACCTGGTCACTCTACTGAATACTCCATTCACCTTCTCTTATAAAAAGGCACAGAAGGATTTTGGCTACATGCCCCGCTACACGTGGGAAGAGGCCAAGCAGTGCACTGGTCAGTGGATTGCCTCCGTGGTCCCACAGAGAAGGGTGTACTTGAAAAGCAAGACTGCCTAAGTCTTAAGAGCAGCTGAGACCTGTCTAAACAAGTAGGCCCTTGAACCAGAAGAGAGCTGGGTGAACAGCAGCAGCAGATAACTACGAAGAACCTAAATGGAGACTTTGTGTAACAGCCCCCTCCTCCCCCCACCACCCCAACCCTGAATAAATAAAAGTGAGATGTTCATTTGTTTGTTGAGCACAGGCTGATCAGGGTAGATTTACTGTATAGTCTACATCCACTTCCACATCTTGTGCAGCACTAAGACATTGTTTTATAGGATTCCACAAAGTCTACGGTGTGAACACATTGGCCCTTCTTTTCGCTCCATACCACCTTCAAGGCGTTTGTAAAGCAGTAAGGGCTCAATCCAACCTAGAACTGTGATTACACTTTACAAATATGCAACACTCAGCTACACCCCACTCACTCAGCTCCTGCCAGCCTTACTTCTGCAGCAGGTAGAAGCCACCTGATTGCAAAAGCTGTTACAAATCTTGCTCACTTTTTCAAGAGTATTGCGCAGTTTCATGTGGCATTCACCTGACAGTTAAACCACAGAGCAAATTTGGGCACTGTAAGCACTGTGAGGCCAAAAGCACAATGCAAATGCAACATAGTTTTATTTATGACAGTTTGTAGGGGGAGAGAAGGGGGAGATTTGGTCAAGTGAAGACTCCCTCATCCATTCTCGTTTTCCTAGTCACCAGTTTTGCAATAAAGCTGATGGCTGCCCAGCAGAACAACAGCTTCAACAAGATGAAAAGGAGCAAAATATTGCAGGACATCCTTGGTCACTGAAGGGTTTCCATTGCATTTGTGAAGACATTTGTGAACACTGAGGAAAAACAGTGCTGAAAGAAATCGTGCTATTTCCAGATTTCAGCTGGGAACAAAGGCTACCTTTAGCTGACAGATGCACATGTGCTGTCCCTGTGCTCTTCTGATGGTCAAATGAGTTTCTACAGAATGTGTAACTTGACTTTCAGGCCAAAAATGTAGAATTTATCTGAACAAATAGATGTGATCCAGTGTTTCTTTCTTAAACATATGGCTCACTTTCTGAAAACAGCTCTAAGAGATGGGAATTTCTCTGTTCTGTTTGGGATAGTGTGAACAGAAACGTTTTACCTGACTCAGTGCTAATTTATATAAATCACATTTCCAGAGATGCTGGCAGCTTAAAGTGTGTGTTCAGTTTAATTATTCAGTGCCCTACATATTAGATAGTCCCAGTGCAAATACTACCATTTTCTTTAGTAGCATCTTAGGTGAAGTATGTAAGATCTAAAGCAGTAGAAAACCAGCCATCAGAACTTCCAGTCATATTCTGGGGACACCTTCCGCTGTTACAGCGGCTTGCTGAAGTGAACTGAAGTAGGAGCCAAAGTTGCCCGTTTTTCTGTTAATTGTAGAGCATTCTGAAGCAAGGTGCTGACAGCGAGAAAAGGACCAGCAACGTGGTGGCATGGAACCACCTGAGGCACAAATCTTGTGTACGTCACAGACAAACAGAGAGTAATTTGGGGAGCTCTCTCCACTCATTTTTAGTAGTTGCTGTGGTCTGGACATGATTTGGCCAACCTTATTTTTAAACAAAATACTTTATAAGCTTGGTGATTGCCCTACCCAGAAAGTAAGCCAATAAAATATGGTTTAAGATGGTCTCCTGTTCACAGGTGTTTGCTGGAAGGTTCAACCCCTTCTGCTTCTGCTTAGCTTTGCGATTAGCCCAATTGTGTTTGATTTTCTAGTTTTGCTTAAACTCAGGCCTCAAAATTGACCAAAATGAGGCCAAATCAATGCCACATCAGTCAGCCACTTCTTACCAGCGGCAGCAGTTAGGCAGCCCTCATCCAGCTGGTATCAACTGCAAAGGCACACAGGCATGAGAAACCGTCTATCTGCTTCTGCCTTGCTGCTGTGGCCACTTTAAAATGCAGATCTCAGTGTCTAACTACAGATCACTTTTAGGCCACTTAATTTCATTCATATGCTCTAAAATTTCCTTCTAAAATACTGCTAAAAACAAGTTTGTTCTCTACCCGACAGGACTCCGAACTGCAGAGGAGTTCTTGGTGAGAATGATTTGCCCATGAAGGACAATAAGGATTCCAGGTGCAACTTGCAGACAGGGGTCATGTCTTACCTACCAGTGCCAGTAATAATCATGGCTTTATGCTAATAATTACACCTTCGGACCTCTCCATACATGCTCTGTTCTCCAGATTGAGCTCCAGTTCCTGTTGAGTTCTGTTCCCCTCCCACCCTGTTCCTTTGATCTCAGTTCCCCTTCAGTCCCCACTGTGGATGCTCCATTGCCCTTCCAGTACTTTTGTCTGCATGCCTGCCCTTGGCGCGCCCCTCTATTCTCACTGTGCTCCCCCTAAACTCCTCCACTGGGGCTCTTTTCCACTCCCCTCCCCTCCAGCTGCACTCTGTTCCCTGCCAGGCCTCTCAGTTCATGCATCTTTCACCATCTCACAATCAGAGAAAGATGGGCTCCGCACCTTATGGCTGTCTCAGGCAACCCAATATCTTGCTGTCCAAAACCCTGCTCAGGGATGGAGGGAAACCACGAAAACAGAAGAGTAGGGTTTGCTGCCTTCCCTGGCTACCCAGTCCAACCTCCCCATTTTCTCTCTGAGCCCCTTTGCCCCGCTCCCTTGACACCATCAGAACTAAAGCCTGCAGGGTCTCGCACTGCTGCTCTAAGCCCCATACCCCACTGCCCTCCCAGGGCCTCAGGAACGCAGGTGTCCAGGACCTCCCCACTCCTTGAACAGAGTCAAGGAGGGAGGCAGTGGCCAGGGAGAGGGGTGTCTCAGTGTCACCCATCCCAAAAAGCTTTGTTACCCCAGTCACCCTGGGCTGTGAGGCCACAGTCTGGCCAACAGAGAGAGCAAAAGCCAGATGTCTAGAGGGCAGGCAAAGCAGGAGACAGCTGAGATCTTGGCAGCTCAGGTGTGCCATTTGCCTGGGTGCAGAGAACTGAGGGTTTGCAGCTAGTGAACTTGTGTGGAAGGTTAGGTATGAGGATCTGCAGAACTGGCCAGAACACCCAAGACCACCTCTTCACGATGCACAGGAAAGGGAGTGGGCCTGGGTCTGCCTCCAAGGTGGGTGGAGGTACAAAATGAGCCTGAGGAACAAAACAGCTTGGGGACCCAGCACCTTTAATCTTGGCGTGTTGAGGGCTTTTGTATGCCTTGGAAACACTAACTCACCGTCCAGGATCAAGCAAAAGTAGGAACAGAGAGCAGGGTGGGAAAAGTTAGGGAACCAGACACTTACAGGATCTCTTCTCAGAACTGATCTGAAACTGAGACAAATGACAACACAGGATTGCTTGAGGGCCTCTGTGAAGACCGAGTCCTGAGAGGCTTACACTGTTGCAGGCATTAGAAATTTGCAGGGAGAGAGGAACTGGGTTACTGGCATCCTCATGGTTTGTGAACTGCTTTGGATTTGCAGGAAGGTGGGCCCAGCTCCTTGGGGAAGCGAGAACTTTGGGAAAGCAGAGTGTCTAAGAGCAGCTTTGTGCTCTTGAGGGAACTGAAGTACTTCTGCAACTCAGCCCGCAATGCCAATTTCCATCCCTGCCAAGCCATAGCCTGTTGTGGTGCTACCACGAGACCTGGAGTATAAGCTTGGGTTCCCATCTGCTTGTGAGGAGACTCCTTGATCCTCCCTCAGCCTTGTTCAGGTGTGTGATGATTCACCTTTTCTGCCTTGGTGACATTACCAAACATCCTGAAGGAATTTTTCCCTCTCTCTCTCTGTCAGTCCAATCCCACAAGAGGCTTTGGGAGAGAAGGAAGAGGGATGACTACTTTGGGTGCTGCTGCTTTAGTCCCTAGAAGAGTCAGCTGGTCCTTTCAGGCCTCACGTCTCCCTGCAGACAGGACATTACACTTCATTTCTCTGTGCTTTCTTCCCCTTCATTCCCTTCCACAGACATTGTTCCTCTTCCTTCCCCTGCACACAGTCTTATTTCCACTCATTCTCCTCTATGCATACCCTGTTCCTCTCCACTTCTCTCATGCATTTTTCCCACCCCACCTCCTTTGTGCCCACTCTGTCTCCCCCCATTACATTAGAGGTCCCACCATCGCCAAGTAGAGAGGGATAATCTTTGCCCTCCACCTACTTACAGTCTGTGCTCCTGTTAACATGGCTTGGGACACTGCCTGCGGCCCTTGCTGCTGGGGCACACTTCTCCCTCACGTACAGCTTGCTGCCTACCAGGACTTCCAGGTCTTTTTCAGCAGAGCTGACCCCAGTCAGTCAGTCCCCAGCCTGGGTGCATGTCTTTGCATTTGTCCCTGTTGAATTCCATCAGGTTTCTGTTGGCCCGGCCCTCCAGCCCACATCATACCTCTGAAAGGCAGCCTTGCCTTCAGGCGTGGCAGCTGTTTCACCCCGTTTGGTGTCACCTGCAAACCTGCCAAGAGTGCACTCCATTGCTTCCTGCAGGTCACTGATAAAAATGTGGAACAAGACAGGCCCCAGTATAGAATTGTGCAGTACCCTACTTACTACCTACAACCTTCTGAGCCCAATCATCCAACCACTCTTTTTAACCCTTCTGGTTGTCCATCCATCCAGAATGTCCATCCACATACAAGCATGCTGATGGAGACGATGTTGAGACCATTGCTAATGTTGAGGTAAATGAGAAAAAGCCACCTTTGTTCATGCTCTGTTCCCCTCCCATCACTAAACATTTGCCTTCTGTTTCCATCCGCTCCCCAGTATTCCCATTCTCATTTCTGCCAGATCCCTCTGATGGAGCTGTCTTCCTCTCCTGTCCCCTCCATTTGTGCTTTTCCCCTCCCTTCATGTTCTTATTCTGTCTAGACCTCTCTGGTGAAAATCTGTTTAGCTACAGCCCCTCCATTCAGGCCTTCTTCCCCTTCAGCATCATCATTCACGTTCTTTTCTTCTCCAGTCTTCTTCATTGTTGGCTTTTTTTCTCACCAGGTGGTTCCTTTCCATTCCCCTCTGTACATACTCTGTTCCCTCCCAGTTCCCCTCCATTTCCATTTCCAGTCCCCTTTGGGCCCCTCTGTTCACAGTCTGTTGCCCTCCAGTCACCACCATTCACACTCCACTCCCAGTTGCCCACTTTCACTCTCTTCCTAGGCAGAAGGCTCAGAGCTGGCCATAAGCCTCCAAAAGACGCCCAAGTATGTAAAAATCACATCCCTTTGAGTGCTGCTAGTAAAGCTCCAGATCAGCTCCATATATTTACATATACAATGGTTATCACAGTTGCCTCTAGGGTTGAATAAGGCTCTCAGAATGCTCAAAACAAAATACTGCTGAAGGTGGGTATCAAACCCTGCTCAGAAAAGCAAAAAGAAGGTGTTTAACAAACAGTAACAACTACTTTTTTTCTAGGCTAGTGAGATTTCATCCTAAGGTCTGGTGAGACCAATAATGGACGCAGAAATGGCTGCTCCATCACTGAAGTAGGAGGAACAATCCAGACACACAGAAACAGAACAGGAAATGAAGGGGGAGAACAACAGAAGCAGAGCTGCTATTTAATAGAGGAAGGCACTGAACACATCAAAGAGCTGGAATATTACAACACACACCAGAAAACTGGGACATTTTTGCCCAGGTTTAACAGAGCTCCTAAAATACCTACAGATGCTGCCAGAAAGAAAAAATGATGACTTTTCTTCCGCATTTCAGCAAGTGACTCATTTCCCAAATGCGGGCTCCTATTGCCAGAACCTACTTTGTCATTTTTGCCTTGTCAGTAAGACAGTGGGACCTTTTCATCTCTCCGAAGACCATGCTCCCAACAGTCAGCCTTCTAAGCACTGAATTCCTCCGTTGCTGAACTTCCTCTCTATTTCTTGTTACCACATCCATTCCCTCAATCCCCATGACAAGCTGTTCCTGCTGACAGGAAGCTTACTCCCACTTCTGTCCCTACCCTGACACCCCCTTCCCACCTCATCAGCAACCTACTCACTCTGTGACAGAGACCCTCCCCTCGCCTTGGCAGTTTCTTCCTTCTTTCAATCATACTATAGAATTTATAATTTAATTTTTTCTTTTTAAAGGCAAGGCGCCAGTGCTCACAGACCCAAGAGAAATGTTGCCCTGCTGTCTATTTCAGGTGAAGTTTACAGTGCTGCTTGAGGTGTGTCTTGTTTTGGAAGCACTTCCCACACTCAGCACACATAAAGGGTTTTTCTCCTGCGTGGACTCGCTGGTGTCGATGTGAGCGCTCTGTCTGAAGCACTTCCCACATTGGGAACACACGTAAGGCTTCTCACCAGTGTGGGTTTGCTGGTGCTGGGTGAGCGTTGAGGAATCACTGAAGCCTTTTCCACACTGCACACATTTGAAGGGCCTCTCGCCGTTGTGGGCTCTCTGGTGATTTGTAAGGTGAGAGTTTCGGCTGAAGCTTTTCCTGCATTTGAGACAAGGGTAGGGCCTTTCTCCTGTGTGCAGTCTTCTGTGGGAGGTAAGGTGGGAGCTCACCCTAAAGGTTTGCCCACACTCACTGCATATGAAGGGCTTCTCACCTGTGCGGGTTCTCTGGTGTTTAATTAAATCAGAGCACCACCTGAAGCCCTTGTTACATTTGGGACATTTGTGGGGTTTCTCTGTCTGGGATGCCTCACCTTGCTGATGATTTGATGTCTGACTGATGATTTCCTCACACTCAATGTATCCAGAGTGATCATCTCCTGTAGCATCTTCTGGGTGGAGAAGGATGCTGTGGAGGCCCTCAAGGGCCTTTTCTGGATGAATGCAGTCATCCCATCTCTCCCCAGGGAGGTCCCTCTGGTGCATTTCTGACACGTGCTGGCTCTCGTAGGCCTCTGCCTTGCCACATCTCTGGAAAGCATTATCTTCAAATGTCTCCAGTGATGTCTCATATTGTTTCCGGTTCTTGGGATCATCTGCCAGGGGACTGTCATCTGCATTCCCACTACTGGCCTCATCATCTTAATGAAAGAGAAGCCAACATCAATGCTCAGCAAGACAAGGAAAGGGACTTAGAGACCGTGAGCCTTTACCAAACCCTAGTTTAAAGTTGGACTCGGAGGGCAACACCCCTTCTTCACCCACAGATTCAGGCTTGTTCCCATCCTTAATCCCTGACGACCAATGATAACCTGGACACTTCGCCATAAACTCAATGCAGCGGTGACTTTACTGGCTTTATGTTACAGAGGCACTGAATTAATTTGACGTATTCCTTACCTTCGGAGATGTAGCTGAGGAGATCCCTTCCTGTGATCTCCCTGAAAACAGCCATGCACAGCTCCTTCTCTCTTTCCATCTGGAGACCACTGGTGAATGGGCCCTGGACGAGACTGCCAAGCAGCGGTAGCTCCCAGCTGAGCCGTCGCTCCGTAGGGAGGATGCTCCTCGCTCTGCGGGCTACCCCAGGGAACGTCTCATGTCCCTTCCATGGCAGACGCCAGCCCCATGTCAACGAGGGGCCAAGGCCCCAGCGGATGGAGGGCAGGGAGCGGGACCCTTCATCCCTGCACCTGAGTGGGGAAAGGCCTGTCCCACGGCAGCAGGGTGGAAGAACGGCCTGGGGGGCAGCAGCTTCCTTGTCTCTCCCCTCACCTCCAGCACTGACACAGCGGGGAAGGCGTCTGGGACAAGCCCCAGCCTCAGGCCCGGGCAGGGGGAGGGTGGCTGCTGGCCCCTGACAGAGGCGGTGCGGGAGGGGACCCAGCCTGGCTCGTCCTGCCGCTGCCCTCAGGAGCTCCTCATGTCCCCCTCACCGCTGCTGCCGTCTCCCTCACCCCGACAGCAGGGTGGGCAGCTGGCAGGCTGCTAGGCTGGGGACTGGGGGGCCCAGTGCTGCCAGCAGCCGCCCGCCTTGCCCTGCCACGCAGCGCTTGGGTCAGCACCTCATTGTCCGTGGTGAATGCAGGTCTCGGGGTGAGGGCGGAACCCAAAACACTGCGAAGAACCTTAAATCTGCAGAAAGGTCCCCTGCGCCGAGCTTCTGGCAGCTCCCAGCCCTGTGGAGCTGTACCCCACTCCCCGGAGTGTCTCCTGGTGTGAAACAGCAGAGGAGGAGGGAAAAAATAAGGCCTATGTTTTTTATTTTTAGTCATATTTTTGCGGTGCGGTGGGAATTTTTAAGCCTCTAATTCTTTCTTTGGGTTTCTTGGTGCCAGGACACAGTGAAGGCCGGCAGAAGGCGAGGGGGAGAGATGGAGCTGGGCAGCCGCCCTGCCCAGCCCCCTGAGGTTCGCATCCGTGTTGGCTCTCGCTTCAGGTGTCTGCCCAAAATGGCAGAACGTCCGCACTAAAACGTCCGGAAAGCCCGAGGGGGTGGATACCCAGACATGTTACCCTGCTGCTCGGCAGTCAGAGTGAGCCGGTGCGTGTTGTTACCCGATAACACACGCAAGCCAATTCAGGTATTTCAAGGCACGCCAAGAGGGAGGACAGGCACATTTACTGCAAAGCAATTGATTTGCTGCAAGTTTACACTTTAGCCTGCTTTGCAGTAACTTGTTTATATATTCTTATGCTTAGCAAAGTGGCTACAAAATGTCCTTGATCAGCAAGAGCCTTATTATTTTTTAAGCTAGCTGACCAGTACCATTCATCTAATTTAATTAGTTTGTTGGCAATCAGTAAAGCAAACTATTGGTCATCAATGAAACTCCATTGCCAACAGGATCACAGTCAGTAAGAAAAATTTTATTTATGTATACATACTGGAAAAGTAAAAAAATGTTAACGCTGCGTTGCTGGAAAGGTGTTTATTTACCCTTCAGACATGCAGAAAAGTGGGAAGTAGCAAAGATATGTCAGTGACACTTACATGCTACAGACAAAGTAATTAATTCTGATTCCAGCAGGTACAAAAGCTATGTTTAAGAAAGCACCTTTTGCTGTTAAATATTTTGTTGCCAGAGAGGAACAGATTTTTGCTTGCTAAAACAGACCGGGAACTTGTAAACTATTGTTGTGCATGTTTAATAAATCTAGGAACACTGAAGAAGCGTCAGCTTCAAGCACATCATGTTGCAGATTCACACAGAGCTTCCAAAAAAGGTGTAGAGAGGCATTTCCTCATCAAGTTCTTTCAGTCCAAGAGTCTTTACCATCTAATACAGAACAGCTACAATACATCTGCCTTTGTAAGTCTTCATAGGTATTTCTCAGTTTTTGTAAAAGACAACATGATTGAAGAGTTTTAAGGTGTCAGTACACAGGAGAGTTTGCCTAGCTTGTTAACCAGCTGTTACACTCCAAACCCAGTGTCTCACCCATATCCCTTCTCAAGGACCTTGTCCTTCAGTACGGCTCAGCCTGGTTTGAAGATCTTTCTTTCAGTGATGCTGTAGCAGTTTCTCCTCAGATTTATTACCAAGTGATACTCCTCAGAAAGTCATCCAAGCCTTTTTAAAATTGTTGCAATAGTTCTCAAGGCTAAAAGGGACAATTGCACGTTCTATTCTTACTGCCTGAACAATGTAGTCCACAGACTTTCACCCACTTATGCCCACTGAGCCTAGTAACCTGGGCCTGACTGGAACGTGTAATACAGAAAAGCATCCAGACCTCATCCACAGGTGTCAGAGGAAGAATGTATCACTTCGCTTGGTGAATAAGCCTTTTCACTGTAAAAAATTTATACCTTTTATTTCAGGCTGGATTTGTCAAGGTTCAGTTTTTGGCTTTTGATTTCTTGTTGTAGTTTCTCTACTAGAATAAAATGTTTTTGAGAATTCTGAAGTTCCTCCCAGTGAAAGTACTTCAGTACTCTATAATCACCTCGTCCCTTCACATTTTTTTGTAAAAAATTACATGAATGGAGCATCTTCAGTTTCTTCATGCATGCTATTTTCTTTTTCAAATATTCTTGCACCTCAAATTTTTCAATGTGGTGATTTCATCAGGAGCTAGATATACGTTCTTCTGATTTTAGGTGTGTAAGCTTTCTAATTAATTTAGACCAAAAGCACACTGGGTTTTCACATGTACTTGGGCTTTCTACACACTTTACTCCTAAATGCTGAGGACATAAGGAACAGTGCATACCCACCGCTATGTTCAAGACAGTTGCTCTCACGGCAGGCTTCTTCTGGTCCATCTTGCAAGTGATGTCTCTTGTCTATGAGGCTCTTGAAATAAACTCTGGCACACAGGTACTGCTAGAGCAATGTGGTCTTTCTGGCCAGCCACAAGGAATAGTCAAGACATGAAAACTGACGCTGAGCATGGCATGGTAGGTTTTGCCTGTAAGAAGTGGTTGAGGTGGCCATTTTTTTCAGTGTTCAAGTTTTCTTGCTTCTTGGGACTTTTCCTCAGCCCTCTTAAATTTACTAGTTATATATTTGCAGAGAGAATCATTTTACGATGATCTCATTTACCTTGTACTCTGTGTTCACGGTATTGGTATAAATGAGGGAAGGGAAATAAGAAAATGTCACAATGGGTTAGCTCTTGTAACATGCACTGCAACAGACTGCAACTTGCAGTCCCACTGCAGGACATGGACCCCAGCTGGGATCTGCTCCACCCGCCTGTACTGTCGGCATCTCTGTGCTTGGACTTGGGCTGTGGAACAGCAGGGAGCGGGCAGATGCGCTGTACTCTGAGAGCCGTGCTGGGCAGCAGGGCCTGGGCTGCTGGTGGCAAAGGTACCGAGGACAAAGCTTCCCACTGCAGTGGAAAGGCATCTGGAAAGTGGCCACCGCGCAGATCCAGATGACATCCCACTAGAAGGACAAGGTTTGCATTTTCATCTCATCACCCTTTCGCAGGGGGAGGTGCTTTGGACAAGGAACATCAAGGACCGACCGCTTGTGGGGTGGGTGCAGTGTAAGCATGTGATTTTTCTTGCGTGTCCTCTCCCTGTAGCTCCTGGCGTAGGACACACTAGGCAGAGTGAGCTCTGAGCCTAGTGCTTACTCCTTGGTGGCATCCTTCGCTTCGAAAGGAAGGAGTTTATCATCAGCTATTCGATAGGATTGATGCTTGCTTCACACAATTCATATCTGCTGGCGCTGTTGGTCTGTGCCTCTTACTGCCACAAGATGGTATCTTCAGCAAGTTTCCCCTCGTTTCCTCTGTGAAGTCCAGTTTAATATTCTGACTGCTGAGTTTCTTTGTTTACAAAGACTGCAATTTAATCACAAATAACACAGTGCAAGGTTGCTGGTGCAGGCTTCCTACTACTGGGTGTCAGACAAAGAGAGCCAAAGGATTAACTCTGATAGATCATGTCCAGTATATATGCAAGTATTCATTTTTCCTCCTCTCCTGCTAACATGCTTGAGTGCTTTGCAAACCCTCTTACAAGGCAAAATTTCACAGTGTTGCTTTAGGGGAATGGCTTAATGCATCTATTTCGAGAAAAGGTCTCTGGTTTATTCTCTAAAGATTGCTGAAGTGGGAGCAATGTTGTGTTTAGCTGTGACAACAGAACAACCAGAGCACAGCCCAGATAGCATCTGGAAGAATCTCCCAAACCCAGAGTGCCACTGTCTAGCTTTCCATTCCTGCCGAAGGACAAACTGGTTAATACACTGGCAGTCTGCATGGACCTCTCTGTACAGATCTGTAGTACAGGGTTTAAAAAAACCCCAAGTTTCTCCCTTCCCTTCTCCCTCCAGCACTCCTGCAGCCAGTGGTGGAAGAACAACAGGTGATAGAGTTAATGCCAAGTGTATGAATTCCATTCATTATTCACTTGGGATTGGAAAAATAAACCTGCCTGTATTAAGATCAGTGCAAGAACCCAAAGTAATTGTGGGGCTCACATTTATATCACATAACATTTTACTTGGATATCATGTTAGTCATTTGTACTTGGTTACTGTGAGCTCTCTCACTAAAACAAGATGTTTCCAGTTATGTGTGCTTGAACCAGAACAGTCAACAGGACAAACTGCCTGGTATGCCTGGGGAATGAAGATCCATGTCTATATCAGATTTAAGTTTAAAAAAATTTGCTTTCTGAAAAGCAAGTTCCCTTACTTTAGCATTTGTAGCAGTGCTCAGGGCAAGCTGAATGCAGCAGTGCCCACTCTTGATTATTTCATGCTGCTAGTATAAAGTGCTGGAACCTCTGCCAAATTGTGAGATATGCCAAGTTCTCTTTTTCTTTCACTTTTAAGGGTTTTTTAAATCATTCTGGAATAAAAAGGAAGGGAAGGGCTTGGAAATATTAAACTATGAGTGACTCAAAGGCTCAAGATAAAAAAAAACCCTGAAGACATGGAGAATGATCCTCAAACTTATTATTTAGAAGCAATCTCATAGTTCTTGCAGCCTGACTCAGAGTTTTTGAAAAAATAGGGTTGTCAAGCCGCTGAAAACTACAGTCCTTTCTCAACAGGAGCCAGGGTGAAATTCCATGGTCTTCACACAAGTTACCAGACCCTCCCTGTCAGGCACGTTTTCTCCCCTCCAGGAAGCAGGCTCCTCACAGTCACGATTCATGTCCCACATCACAAACCTGCCACCATCCTTTGTGGTGATTTCCTAATCTCTTCAGGGCAGACTGCTGCATCCCCTGCGCTTGGTTGGGTCTGCTGAGCCTTGCTGGCTCCTGGAACAGAGGGCTTTGCACATCCCGCTGGGTCAGCTGCATCAGGTGTTAGGTGTGCAAGTGGGCAAAGGATGTTCAGCATTTGGGAGACAGACTAGCAGGGGCTGACATTCAAACCTAATGTTCAAATGCCACCCTTTTGGAAGTTAGTTTCATACTGTTATTGAAACCAAATCATGACTTTCAGATTCTGGGCTGACTAGCCTGGGTGTTCCGTGGACACAGAATACAGCAGCCAACAGAGAGGTGAGGAAGGTGATTCCAGCACCAGAGCACAGCCAGCCACATCAGTGCCCTTTCCCAACAGCTCGAGCTAGCAGAGAAATTTCTGCTGCAGGGGTAAAACATGGATGTGGGCAGAGCATCTTCCTGATGCAGCTAACAAGCGGCTGGCACTGAATGTAACCTGTTCAGAGGCCACATCTCCTCGGCTACGCACTGTGCTTTGTGAAGGGGTTGATGTGTTTTCCCCACAGACTACTGCTCTAATAAGAAATTGCGTGAGCAGGAACTGGAGGAGGCAGTACATAGAAAGGTTTACTTAGACTACACACCTGGAAAAGCAGGATTTGTGTATTATTTAAGGTAACAAAATATCAATGTAACATTGTCTCCAGGATGTGACAGTAGATTTTTCCCTATTGTCACCAACCTCATCAAAGTCTGCTTCACAGGAAAGCAGTTATTCCCAGAAGTTGATGACTGGGGGGTATTGAAAGATTTTAGGGATTCTTTGGGGGAAATTTCCAGTTCAGCAAAAAAAAATACCTAATGAGAACCTGAAGACCTAACTTTGATGTGACACAAGTAGGAATACAGTGTCTGAGTTTACAGGAGCTTGCCATAAGGTTTTAGGAGAGTATAGTAGAAGTTTGATATAAATCGTTGCCCAAGTAACACTGGTTCTAAGATTTGATCATACTAACAGCAATAACGTATGCATTCTTTGAAATTATTTGCCTGGTTAAAGTGTACAAAATGTATAACTATGTATCAGTGCAAATCTACGAGTACACTTGCAAAAATGCCAGAGAACTGTCAGGGAAATCTCTTGTTGTAAACATTAATTAGTATAGAAATAACCCACAGACATAAAGCACCTCAAGTAATACTGGGATATGTACCCAAATATATGACAAAACGAACCATATACAAATATGGGCAAAAAAACCCGTAAGTGCATACATCAGACACCATCTGCAGAGATGATCTCTCTGAGGGTGCTGATGATGTTTATGTATTTTGCTGTGTAGGAATCAGTGCACAAAGGACTTTGTGGACTGTACCACTCTTCTATTTTAGCATCATATTCCTTGTTCCTTGTTTCTTGTTCAATAACAAACCTTTAGATAAAAGAGATTGGTGTCCTATATCCATAGCACTGTGTTTCAATGTGTTGCAATCTGCTTCTGATTCAGCCACATCAAATCCAGTGGTGAAAGCTAATCGTATAACCGTGTTAAAAAACTTAATAGCAAGTATTTTGGTGATTTTCTGTTCATGATTACTCAACAAGCACAGCAAATATGAACCAATTACTCCCATCCATTTAGGTGAGAACAGCTTTTTTTTCTGATCCAATGGCATTTTACACTTGCCTTGCACTAGAAACAGATAACAGCACAAAGGAAAGGGCTTTTGTAAATTCAGCCCTAGATATACAGCTCCCATAGGAGCTCTGGAACGTAGGGCAAGAAAGGACCTCTGATATCCTTCATTCAGGTACCTGAAATTGCAGGCAAGCATACAACATCATCCTTTTCTTCAGCAGATCAACATGTTTTCTACTTCTAGGACTTTTTTGACAGAAATTATTCAGATATTTCAGGTATCAATTTGGGGGG
>Ga0065711_1031200_pt1 | contig 30292 bp, 17 predicted proteins | sample Hoacrofraction12_FD_59098 | JGI IMG/M metagenome (GOLD analysis project Ga0065711, IMG submission 59098) | Hoatzin crop microbial communities from Cojedes, Venezuela - Epithelial fraction 12 v2 (version 2) | ecosystem: Host-associated > Birds > Digestive system > Esophagus > Crop | place...
AGCCCTCCCGGTGGCAGCGGCCCGGCGGCGGCGCGGGCCGAGGGCCGGGGCGGCAGCAGCCGCAGCCCCCGCTAGGTGTCCCTCGCCGTGTGCGCAGGATGGCGCGGGGAGCCCGGCGGGGTAGCGATAGGACGAGGGGCAACGGCATTACACCGAGAGTAGATTTAAATGAGCTGTAAGAAAGACGCCTGTGAGAGTGGTGAGGCACTGGACCAGGTTGCCCAGAGAAGCTGTGGCTGCCCCCTCCCTGACGGTGTTCAAGGCCAGGCTGGATGGAGCTCTGAGCAACCTGGTCTGGTGGAAGATGTCCCTGCCCATGGCAGAGGGGGATGGAACTAGTTGATCTATAAGGTCCCTTTCAACCCAAAGTATTCTATGATTCTGTGATTCTACCCCGATTTTACTTTGCTCAAACCAAAACCAACTGTCATTTTGGTTATTTTTATGTGAAACCAAAGCAATATATCTCCTTCCTCCCCCCATCCCCCCAGTTTTTGGGTTCCTGGGTGGGACCCAGATGCAAACCACCACTGGTCGGGGATTGCAAACCCAAACCCACAGAGCCAGGCTTAGCAAAACCAAACCCGTCCCTCCTGGTGCCCAGCCCGGCCCGGTACCCGCGGAGGGCACTGGGAGGTGCAGTGGTGCCGGCGGGCTCGGGAGCCGCCAGTCCGCGTAGGCACAGGCGCAGGGGGTGACCGTGCCCGCTGGCAGACGGCAAGGCCTGCGGCTGAGGCCTGGTGTTTCTCTGGCTGTGTCTCAAAGTTTTCAGCAGGGAATTAGAGGTTTCACTGGCCTTTTGGTCATCATGATTGTTTTAAGCTATGGAAGTGGTTTTCCGAGATGATCCCCTGAACAGAGTGAAGAACTATTTTACTTTTAAATGCAACAGACAACTAATGATGCATAAAACTGTCAGACCCCATTAAGAAATTGGAAGTAGACTTTCTGAAGAGTGTTTCAGATCATGATTTACCACCATTTTTCGTGTGCATGGTCACGGATTCCTTCTGCGGCTTGCCTTATGCTAGCTAGCTTCTTCCACAGTGTACAAATCCGCGACTCGTCCTTCAGACTGCCTTTACGGTAAATACAGCGCACGCGCATGTAGTAGTCTAGCTACGACAGTCAATAAATATTACTCTTTTGCAGCTGGGGGAAAGCCAGTCGACGTAGGCAGACCCCGTCTGTTCACTCCAAACAGACACTAAGGATTTCACATGCAATTGCTAAACACTGCACCTTTTTGGAAGCAAAGTGTAAGATTTTAAAATTAAAGATATGGGTAGCTTGCAAACAAGGCTTTCAGAAAAGCAGCCTAGGGCGCTCTTTGAGCCACTTGTAGTGTTTCTCAGTTCAGAAATATTGAGGGACTGAAAAGACTGAAAAAAATATTATTCTGCCATCCTTTAAAAAAATCTGAAGATAATGACTTGTTAAATGTGGCTAAATAAAGACCGAGCAGCTTCACATAGATTTTGGGCAGATGATAGAACTGTGGAAACAAGAGTAGGTCAATGACTGCTGAAGAGTACTGAAGGGGGGGTCTCATTCAATGGCAATTCTTAGGAACGTGATTTTCTTTTCCTTTTTATTAATAAGATTACGAGTTACCTAAAATTTAGTCACGTAGTTTCGTGCATCTGGTTCAGATCTAAGTACTCAGCCTTCTTTGGCAGATCATAGAGACACATATGTGGAAGCAGTCATTCTCATACTAAGATGGATCGGTGGACTAGGTAGGGTGAGTTGCTCTTTGGAGACACTGGTCCTCTCCGAATAGGACTATAGAGGCAGTCTGGGCTAGAAGTCCATCTCCTAGAAGCACACAGCCAAATGAGGTGAATCCTTTCCCAATCATATACATATAACAGCACAGGTACTACAGAGGTACGACAATTCAGGTTTTAAAAAGAACACCCAAATATTCAAGAAAAAAATTAGACACTTTAGAACTTGAATAGTGAGGATAATTTCTGAAAGGTGTTGGTGAGACCTTGGCCCTTGACAATCCTGAAAATGTTTTAATTAAGACTGGATGTTCTTCTAAAGTCACGCTCCAGTTCAAATCAGCATGAAGCAGGAATTAATTCCTGAAAACTTTATGCTAGGAAAGAAGGTAGATGGCAGACTCTTCTGCTCCTGAAGCCCATCAGTCTGACAATGCTTCTCCCTTTGCTGCCTGGTATATCAAGAAAGATGATATAGCAAGAAAAATAGTAAAACCAGGCTGGGATGATAACTTGAACTGAAATGAATGGAAATAAGCAAAAAAGTGCATGTGTTTGGCTGAGGATGTAATTAAAAATCATAATAAGAGTTCTCGAAGTACAAAGTACCAGTACCAAGTTCTCCAAGATCCAAAAAAGCACATTGTTACCTAGGATGCAACTTTGGCAGCATTTAGGCACCCAACATCAAGATGATGCAAAAACCTTCCTCTGCCTACATCTCCTGAAACAGAGCAGCCACATTAAAACACCCCCCAAAAACGCCAAGGGAAGAGATCCCAATTTGTGTAGCAGACTAAATATTGAAATCCTGATCCTGCATTTAATGCAGAGCAGTAACTAAAAAGGTGGGAGAGAAAGAGAAGGCGAAAAAGAGGGAGAATGGGCACAAGTGCTTGCATACTGCTTAGAGTCACAAGAAAGCTTTTCCAGCCCTCGGCAGTGGCAGATGAAATAGGAGGGTGTTTGGATTAATTCTTGTTTTTATTTCTTAACCTATGATAATAGTCTAATTTCCATCTTATGAGGACTTTCCCATAAAAACTTATGGCTGAATGCAGACACAGGTATATCCATTCATAGTCATTTAACCCAGAAACACAGCTCTTGGAGGCCAGACGTGCATGCGAGAGCACTGTCAGAGAGAATTAGGATTTCCGTTGAGGATTACTGTGTTTCGCCTTCCTGCTAAACTAATATCTGTGAAGCCCTACCTGAAAACACATCCCTGTCCTTGTGTTTTATACAACAGGAGTTCACTGGTACAGTGTGGGCTTGGAAAATTTGCACATGGTCAAAACTTGAGATATTTTTTTCTGTGTTTCAGAAAATTCTACAGCTAGTCAGAGCACATATGCTACAGGAAAATTTGTGAAAGTCCTCCTTGGACAACAAATGGGGTGCATGTATTTTAAACCATCTCTGGTTAAAAATCTTAGGTGAGGCACGAGACAGCTACTTTTCCCTGCCTGGTGGTTGCTACCTTGACTGCATTTGCAGAAGTCGTCAGGCAGAATATTCATCAGGTTAGTGTAAAAAGCCCAGTGAGAACAAAGTGAGGTGTTTCTATTGCTGCATTGCATCATGTGTTGTGTCATTCCCATGTCATCATGTTATCTCATACCGTTCTTGTGCCTGGTGGCCACAGTGAGAAGGGAAATGTCACTGTGCCCGGCACGTTCCCTCCTGGAAGAGCAGAGAGGGAAAGGTGCTGGTGGTGGGGAGGCGAGGAAAGCAAATACAGATATCTGCACAGAGCTTTTCAGTCACTAGGAAAAAGTGCCATGAATGAAGATTTCTCACAGGCAGAGACTGTTAAGGAGATGCTGAAGGCAAAGTGCTAGGACACAGCTGACCTTGGAGATGTTCCTGATTGCACCCCTTACTGAGTTTTCCAGTGTCAGGAGTTTGTTGCTGTCTTAAAAACCGAAAAGTAGAAGCAGAGGAGTTCAAAATAGAAAGAACAAACGTCGTGCTAGGCTGAGTGGCTGGGGTTTGAGCAGCTCTTTTGCTCTGCCTGCGTGGAGAAGAGCAAGTGAACGAAGCTGCTAATGGAGTGCCTGGTTTTGGCCTTGCTCCAAAATCCATTAAAATGGCAGAGCCAAGACAGTGACAATATTTTGGCATGACTTTCCAGTGGTCAAAGTGACCCTATATATAATTTTATGTATTTATTTTTCTGTACGTATACAGTCACCTCAATGACTTGGCATGCTTTCTAGTCATGCCAGCCAAACCAGACCTTTGCTATTTGGCTCTACCTTCAAACTTTCTGGCACGTCGACTTCTACCAGGGAAGCTGGCTAGCCGGGGAGCCTCTGGTCTCAGCTGGGATGTAGCTGTCTTTTTTTTTGCTGCAGTCGTCAGGGCACAGAAGGGAAGATCTGTGTTTGTTTTTACGTGAGAGATAAAGAGAGTAAAGATGATTAGAGAGAGATCTAAGCAGGAAACAGTAGAGGCGGTGTTACTTTTTAAACCAAGTAGTGTGTGAAGTTTTTAAACATAACAGCATAAACCCACATATAGGTTAAATCTGTCTAATAATACCAGTTACTAGAACAGTCTCATCTGAAAACACCTGCTTGCTTTAGTTTAGGAATGTTTAAAACAAGTATTTGTCACCTCCACATCCTTTGCAGAAGTGTGCAAGCATGGGGTTATCAGTCTGTTTCTCTTGAACTCCAAATATATCTTAGGGTTTGGAAAAAAAAAGAATTAAAAAAAAATTCCACAAACAATCAGAAGTACGAAGATGCATGAGCCATGAAGTATAAGAACCTGCAGGGATCCACTTTCAGCTCCACAAATGGCTAGTACTGTGTTATGGGTGTAATATTTAACACTTGCTGTTTGCCTAAGGACACAGCAGCTGCAAGCTATACAGTGCTTTAGTGAAGCATCATCTTAGAGCCTGCATGAAAAACAGAAACAGAAATGGTCCAGAAATATCCAAAGTGAAGCAATGCTTTTTGAAGACTGGAAAGTAGAAATGTCAGAGGAGCTTCGTAGTTCCTGTCTCGTTTGCAAAGACACCTTTCATGACCAAGAGAGCGTGTTTGAAGAGACTACAGCAAGAGGAAAGGGAGTGGAAAATGTTGAGCCAGCAACTCATGTTTCATCTTTAATGACATTGTACCCTGACATGGGGATGGTGCTGTCAATCTGACCTCAGAGAAAGGGCTTGAATGATCTCGTGAGGTAGGGAACTTGATTTCCTGAAGCAAGAAGAAATGAAATCCAATGGTGGTTGACTGGAGAAGAGAACGTGAATGTGCAGTTCCTTCTCACTAGCAGGCTGAGGTCTTGAACACGTAACTTACAGATCTATACTGTATTCTTCTGGATGTGCTGCTTGCAGACAAGCTCCCATGCACAGTTCATGTAGCAGTAGTTCTTTGAGTGAGCTGCCTGTTATTACCATTGGTACTGATTGCTATATTATTAATGCACTAGAATGAACTGACTGCAGTTGGGACTGCTGTCCTGTGGTGGAGGGCTGTTGTCACGTACTTCATGGTCTGGAAAGACTGCACTTCAAAACCATGTTTAACAGAGTAAATAACAACAACAACACAAAAGAGGTAATAAGGATAACAGTGCTAGAAATTTGCAGGTCTAAGGCCTTTTAAAAGTTAAGCAATTAGAAGTATGGGCAAGCATCAGCGAAGCTCAAAAATCCACACTTTCATTTGAGAGGAACAGGATATGCTGTACCACTCTGCTTAATCTTCTGGTGAGTCAATAAATTTTTGATATCTGTAATAACTCGTATTTTATATCAAATATTTAATATCTTTGATATTAAAGATAGCCTTTAGATAGCTCTGAAAAAATGTTCTAATGCAATGACCATGTGTTTGCACTGACTTAAGACTTTAAGAAAATGTTTCGCAGATTTATAAGCAACACTAAACAACTACAAAAAGAAATCCATCAGGACGCACACGACCTGAAGCCAAACAAGGGCTATCTGATGTGGGTTTCTAAATGGTTCAGTGCCACACCTGAGTCACAGAATCGCAGAAATATTTTCTGGAAGGGACCACTGGCAGTCATCTCATTCAGCCTTCGAGCTGGACTATTATTTACACTGGGTCAGACCGGAGAGCTGTCTTCCAGTGTGGACTGAAAAAACAAAATGCTGATGTGACATTCTGGTGGTGTCCAGTGATCCAAAGGTAGAGTATTAGTTTCACACTAATCTTGTGAGATGCAGGTATATAAATATTATATATGATGTAAATTAGATTGTATGTCTGATTGCAGTACAGGAAAGAAATGCTTTGCTCCACCTCTGGGCTGTCAATAGAAAACATGCATCCTGACATACTGTTTTTTAAGTGTCATGAGTTGTTGGGCCTTCCATAAAAATGTTGCTAGCAATTATTTATCATGTTCATCATTCCCTGATTGCCCCTAGAAGTATGCGCACAGAGTACATTGATGTAAAATCTCCCAAATACCTGCTTTGCCAGCACAAAATGTACCCAGTTGTCATTCAACGTGGCGTAGGATTGGGACGGCAGGCAGGTAAGGAGCACAGATAATGCCACTTGGCTGAGCTGTGAGTGCGGTCCCCGTGCACGCCTACAGTCTGGGCAAACAGAAGGGATAAATGTCAGCTTAAACTTCAGTGGGTATTTTAGCTCAGCAGATGCGTGGTGACTTATAAAACACTTCTGCATTTCTAATTGCTTGAAAGACACGGGCTGATAAAGCTGGCAATTACTATGAGATGCTCATCTAGTAAACCTTGGCATCGTGTTTATCACCCGTATAAGCTGAACAGTGAACAGCAGGCTGTGAGGACAATTTCTTAACTCCTTTAATGCTGGCCTTTGCTGCAATGTCTGTGCTGCCACCAGTATTTCAGCGAGGAGAGACACAGAGCAAAAGTGTGGTTCTGTGCCACCCGTCCTGCCTCCTGCACCGCACTGAAGTAGTTAACTCTTCATTTCGCTGACCTCCTCCTCCCCTTTGCTGTTGGGTCATTCTCACACCGTGCCAAAACTGTGAGAACTGGCACAGCACAAGCCTCGCTGATAGATCTGGCTCTTGCACATACAACTGCTACAGCTGTGTTTGAGTTCGTATTTGCTAGCAAGACGGCCATAAGACAAATGTTTGGGAGGACTGTCCATTGCTGGGTTACAGAAAAAAAGAGCGAGTGTGTTCATTTGGACCACAGGCGCAATTTACATTCAAAGTCCTTCAGTATACTCTGCTGTCCATCACAAGGCTCCAATTGGAGCCAAAATATTTCTTTTGTCCTCTTCATTGCTTGATTTGCAGCAAATATTGGTGCTCTTTTGTTTCCTCTGTAACTAGCTGGGAGCAATGACGCAGGCAGCAGACCTCCAAGCACCTGCTGCAAGGTCTTCACTCAGCATGGCGCTACGATAGCTGATAGTTCGCAAATGTGATGATGTGTACTCAGGGCACACCATGCATGCTGACTGGACTGTAACAGCATCTTTGGGCTCCTCTGACCGCTGGGCAGGGGTGAGGTGATGAGGACTGGACTCAATCTTAGAGTAGTGAACATGTCAGGAGCTGTAGCTCCTTTGAGTGACCTCCACTGGCTGCAAACCTGAGAACTCTTCAGTGAGGTTAAGTCAGGAATATGGCCATCCTGGTGTTTTCATGGAGAGAAATAAAGGAACTGGCCCTCTAACCCACTACTGGGTCATGCTTTTGACATTAGAATAAAATGAACTGCATCTGTTTAAACCACCTGTGGATCTAGCCCATAATTTTCAGATTGCAGCATCCTGTTACAGCAAACCACTCTGAAGATGGTTGAGATACAGCATCAAACAGAATTTGGCCCAGTGACTGTAACCAAAGTCAGAATGTTTATTACTAGTTAATTTGTACACATGCCTGTGGCTCTTATTCTTGGAAATAACTTCCCTGTGTGACTGTGAAATGCTGCTATTTCTTCTGCAAAAAGTATGTTTTTCCTGCAGTAGACCAGCTCATCTTGGAAGCGCTGCTCAGCTGATGTAGCTGTGGAACGTTCTTTCTTCATGTGTAGGAACTTCTGGCACATGCGGTAGGCAGTACGGCAACTGCATCTGCTTTGTTGTACCTGTAGGATGGGGGATTAAATTCAGTGTGGGTGCAAGCAAAAGAAACTCCGCTGCTACAGAAAAATGTCCCTATTGCGTACAGGTCTTGTTCTCCTCCTACAGAATGAAGATGGGGAACTGACTTCACGATATTATTTGAAACCATCAGGAAGAAGTAAATAAGTGGTCTGCAGCCCCCAGACACATTCTGGTGGGAGATTTTTAAGGCTATTTGAGCGTTTTGAACTACATTGTTTCCCCCCTGAGCTGAAAAATTCTTCCCTGCCATTCTGCACCTTCTATTGATCATGGTTCAAGGATCAAAGTGAAGTGCATTTTGTGAGAAGCAAAGGTTAAAGTCATTCGCAAAGTTTCTTGACTCTTCTGGGAGTTCAGGGGCAAGCATTTGGGCGGCAAATACAGGCTAGAGTCCTCGTGTCCTGCTGTCTGTCCATCCTCTGGCATCTCTTCTGAAAATCTTTTGCAAGGACTGCATCATGCATGAAAAAAAAAAGCGCAGGATCTCAAAAACATGGAAGAAGTCACTGCCCTAGTGTGAAACCCACAGACCTGTTTGTCAATGTGGTATTTTTTCTTCATTCACAAATGAAGCAATTATTCCTCTTCCCTGCTTGTTAATGGCGGGAGGATTTTGTCCCTCAGATTTAATTAAGCACCCAAATTCACGGCTTTATTTATTGATAAGCTTTTCCAGGGTGCCCGTCGCTGTAGTATCTGAGGCCACTCAAGCCGTGACCTCGCCGCATTCCTTGGGAGGCAGGGAGAGATCTCAGGGATTTATCGCTGCTGCCTGGGAGTTCACCCATCGCTAACTGAAATAGCGCTAAATGTGCAGCCTGCCGATACCCGAGTCACCACTGGCTGTGGCGGTGGGGTGAATATAACTATATTTGACTTGCTACGGTGTGAGACACTGTGCTTTGAGGGAGACTGGGTGGAAGAGACAATAAGGCAGAAGCTGTTAATCCCTTTAACACGTGCACGATAATGAGTATAAAAGCTTATGCACCTGAATGTACTTGAGATAGAGAATATCAGTGAGAACAGGCAAGATTATCAGTATTTTGAATGGTTCTAATATAAACAAGATCCTGCAAATGTCGTGTGAAGTTCAAATCTGAAACTTGCATCTTTTCTGGGTTTTCCCATTTCTGACAACAGCAAAAAATTTTCAGCTCAGGAAAACTCCCAGGAGAGGAAATATTATTTATAGCTCAGTCATTTTTTTCCCTCACAATACCATGTTGCTGGTAAGCACATACTTAGAAATTAATTGAAAAATATTATTAACAAAAAATTAGGAGATCTTTTCACCTCTGTGAATACCTTTTTCTTTTCCCGTACCAGTGCTGAATTTGCAACAGGGAAGCAGGTGTCATAAATCCACAAAATAATTATTCCCCATTTGCTATATTACATTTTATTTATATTCCCTGGCTGTTATTTTACGTAAAATCTGCAAGTCCTCTTGTTAGATTTTAGCTTCCACCCCAGCGAATAAGCACATAGCACATAACCACTGTTGCCACAGAGGTTTCTTTTGCAAAGCTTAATTACTTCTGGTTATGTTCATGAGAGTTTTAAATATTTCTGAGGGGCCATGGTAACTGTAAATTTTTGCCACAAAGTTGCTTTTTGTTTGGAAATAACTGCTCTATCAGGCACAAAATTATCAGATGTTTTGCCACTAAAGGTTAAACTGACTTTCATACAAAACCTAAAAAGGTTTTGACGTTTTAGGTCCAGGTAATCTGTGCCTCTGTCGCATCCCTGGGGAAAAAGAACTTCAGACTTTCATGCTGTTCATCTCAGATTGGAGAGTTTGAAAAAAGAGAAGTTTTGACCTACGACAGAACCTGTTGCTTTCAGTAGTGAGGACAGCAGTGTCTTGGGTACCTGCCAGACATAAAGAGGTAAAAGTAACCTGCTTTAAGGAGCATGTAGTCATAGAATCATAGAATAGTTTGAGTTGAAATGGACCTTTAAAGGTGATCTAGTCCAATCCCCCATACAATGAGAAGGGACATTTTCAACTCGATCAGGCTGCTCAGAGCCCCGTCCAACCTGACCGTTAACGTTTCCAGGGGTTGGGCACCTATCACCTCTCTGGGTGACCTGTTCCAGTGTTTCACCACCCTCAGCGTAAAAAAGTTCTTCCTTATATCCAGTCTAAATCTACCCTTTTTCAGTTTAAAGCCATTACCCCATGTCCTATCACTACATGCCCTTGTAAAAAGTCCCTCTCCAGCTTCTTTATAAGCCCCCTTTGGGCACTGAAAGGCCAAAATAAGGTCTCCCCAGAGCCTTCTCTTATGCAGGCAGAACAGCCCCAACTCTCAGCTTTTCTTCATAGGAGAGGTGTTCCATCCCTCTGATCATTTTGGTGGCAGAAGAGATAAGAGGCAATAAAAGCAACTAGAGGGATTTTCTGTAAAAATCTGTAAGCAGCCTCATAAAATGTGTCTGAATGGATAGTTCAGCAGAATATAGCAGGACCTTGCAGATAAACTGAGAGAAGCCCAACCATGAATTTCTCATTTCTCTCCTACATTTTAGAAAGCAGTATGGCATTCCCATGGCTTTGCTTTTACGCCATCAGACCTGCTACTGCTTGCTTCAGACAAGCTCTCTCAGCCAGGGTGAGAGGCTGCAGACGATAGTGGCACACAGGCTGTCTGGCCATGCTGAGCAAAGGAGAGTAGAGCAGAGGCACCCGAGTTAATGCTCATCAGCACAGATCCATGCAGTTGTCTTACCTGTGGGCCTGAAAATATTATTGCTGTGTTAGCCTGCCTCCACACCACCGCTGAAGAAGTTTACCTTTGGTCATGCTATACTGCTTCCACCTCTGGACTAACATTTTTCCCATTAGATTGCGAGTCTCTGAGCCATGCTCCACTGAGTGGAGTCGTCAGAGTAAAATTTCCCTCTATTCAAAGAGCACCACTTTACAAAACAGCAGTGAAGTGGAACACAAGTGTGCATAGCCTCCAGGACAGTTGGCTGTGGAGAATGCATAATCTGAGCTCACATCGGGAGGAACTGCTGTTTCTTTGTCCCACCATGAGCACAATCAGCATCCGTGAGAACTTTTCTCCAATAAACCCTGGGTTTCAGTCTCAGGCTTCTTTCTTCATAGTCAAAATTGCTTCGTTTCTAGTTGTTTTTAATTATCGTCATATAAAGATTGAAACAGATGGGTAAAATTCATCCTCTTTGTTGATTCCAAAGACTTCGGTTGAGCAGTAATATGAGACTGGCCTGTGTTTAGAAAGTTGATACGGTTAAAGTTTGAGGAGCTAAACGATGGTTCAAGATATGCACCATGTAACAGGAGAGCTGGAGGGAGATCACAAGTTACACTCCCAGCGGAAGCAGGGTATTTAGCACAGCATGGAGGCATATTCCAGCAGGTGATTCAAAGGCATCTACCACTCCTTGGACTGCTGCCCCAGCTCTTATTACGTCTGAGTGGGGAACAGGCTATTTCTCCACCAGGGATGACCGTGACCTGCCTAGCACAGACGCCGGGGCAACCAGGTTAATGAGACGAAGAGCAGCACTGAGCTGGGTTGGAGACGTACTGATTCACTCTTTCCAGCAGGTGATTTTTGCCAGTGCAGCTCGTCAGGCCCTTGTTAGAAGTGAAAATGGCTTTGCCCATGGGCACATTCTCTAAGGAGAGCAGCTGTTTTCATAAAAACGATTAAAATCTGTACCAATGAGACATTTTATCAGAGTTCTGGCCAGAAGCCCCCCTGTTTAGCTCCCCCTGCAAATCTCCTTGCAGGTGTTTCAAGAGGGAAAGCTGAGAGAAGGAAAAAAGCAAGGCTTAGCCAAAAGTAAGCATGACTAACAAATTACTCATAATTAAGGTTTGTTAATTGCATAGAACCCAATTAAAGCTTTCCACGTCTAAAATGGAATAACTTATGCTCACAGCAGAGCTGTTTAGCTATTAGACATTTTTGGTGACACTTGTCTGTTGATTTGCCATTAGATAACTTCTTGGCTTGAAGCCAGCTGGGACTGAGCTAAGAGAAGTTTTGTACATGTGTTTGCAGCACATTTTCACAAAGGGTTGCCAGAGTTTGGCCCATGATGACTAGTGAGTGGATTTATTACATTATTATTTTAGATTGTTATATTATTATTATGCATGACTGACATTGTGAAATTCTTATGTTACAGAACTATGTAAAGTTAATATAAAAGAGTAAGCCAGAGAGGCATTTTTCATAAAGTTCCAACCCAAAGTGCGAATTTTATGTAACTGAAAAGTCATGACTCTATGTAGCATTTAGAACTCTGCTAGAATGAGAACACCTCCCCAGAACATTTTGCCTCAAAGTGGACCTAGCAGAAACCTTTCCCATGATTCCAAAAAATGCAGATGAACAAAAAAATATCATTTCCAAATGTGTGTGCCTCTTCCCTTCTCAGTTCCAGCTGGGACCACAACTGGAAATACCAAAATACCACAGAAATGTGGTTCTTGTGGTACTTCCAGCCCCGGCAGAAGCAGGAAGTGCTAGAAATCTTCCAATAAATCATGTTTTCATGAGATTTCCAGCCCGATGTTGCAAGCTCAAGAAGTTTGGATAATAAACCCAGCTCTGCTTGTCCATCTGAATCAGATACCTCACCCTCGGGAGATTTACCTTTATACTCAAGAACTGTTCTGTCTGAAATGCTGCTGATATTCCTTTTAAGCCATAACACATCTTCAGTTTCACATTAAGTCCAGCTATATATTGGATTAAATCTTGTTATGAAAGACAGATTTAACTTTGGCCTTCCATTTCTGTTAGCTGCAGGACAGGGCTTTTTTACCCAGGGCAAAGCAACTGCAAGACTCAGCAGTTTGAATGCCCATGGCAGAAGAGCAGCAGCAGGCTGCTCTTTGGGTGCATACCTCTGTGTGGACAGGTAGGAAACAGTATCATAACACAGAGCAGAAAAAAGGAACATGGCCTGAACTGCACCTGAACTGGCCATGACAGCAGAGAGAGCACTTCCAGGATGAGCTGATGAGTGAAAGAACTTCAAGACCCGTGAGAAGAGCTGTCTTTCTGATGTACCCTGACCTGCGCCGGGCAATCAGCTCTTTGTGGTTGTACAGAAGTCACCAAGCACAACACCAGCTTCTCCTCCTACGTGGCACAACCTGTAAGACACTGGATTTTGTGGTTGGCTGCTCAGGTGAGGAGGACTTACCAGATCAACCTGAGTAGGTCTATATCATGGTGGCAGTACCAGGCACGTTTTTCTGTCCTTTCAGAACGGAGCTTTGCTGAAACCTCTGTGAGAAATCAGGTCAATGTGATCGCACCAAAGAGACTTTCATTGTGTGCTGGTTGAAATTTCACCACAGACAGATCACAAGATTTGCATGACCTTGTGATCTCTTTTGTTGGTAGTGGTTGTGCAACAGATCCCCCGGTAAGATAAGACAATATGAGGGTTTACACAAAGTAGGAAAGTTTACTAAAGATATGGCTTGCCACTCTCCTACTTTAAAGAGATAACACCTACATTTGAGGCTCAGAAAAGAATAACCCCAAACCCCCTAGATATTTGCATTCTCTTTTGAGGTTGAGTGTGATGCCAGATCTGCAGTTTTCAACTCGTAAGACCTCTCTCTGTACTAGGAAGACTGCAGGTTGGAAGCAGTAATTCTTGGCAAAAATTTCTTTGCTCCCCAGCAGCTGACGCTGAGTGCACCATGAATGGGGTGTACCCACGTCGACCACTTTTGTAGCAAGGGCTTTGCTGAAAGGGTTGTAGCCTAAGGTGGGGTTTGTTCCTTCTATATTCCCTTCAAGCTGCTATTGAACATGTGTGAGATGGCTGCGAGAGCTACTCCAGCGTAGCTAACCTCCCAGGTTACCAGTAAAAGGGTGAAAAAAGGAAAGCGCAGCTCACCACCTTGTATTTTGACTAGGCATTTTGAGTAGACATTTCAGTGTCTGTGTCAGAGGAGGTGGCTGGAGATGCCCCTTTCACCTCCTTGTGTGCAGTTTTGCTGGGCAGCTGTCATCTCCACTTTCTGCAGGCTGCGCTTTTACAGCTCCCAGCCCTCCGGTGCCTGCAGACCCAGGCTGTTATTGTGTTCAGTGCAGACTGTCACAGAGGGAAACACGTGCTCGTGCAGAAATGTTGCTTTTGTTCTTGTGCTTTTGTTCCCCTCATTTAAAACGTGAATGTATCTGCTTGCTCTCTTGTATAGAACGCCCCCCCTAACTATTTCCTGAGTTAGAAGTCTGAAGAGACGCAGGTCTTTGAAACATTTTCTTGGTGTGTGGGCAAAAGCTAACAATAACTTTGTTATAATGTATATGACCGATTCTGCCGATACTCAGATTGCAAACTGTTTTGGCTGCTTGCACTCACAAATGCTTTGTCCAGTTCTGGTTTCCTTTGCATTTAGTGTAAGATCCTGTGAGCATTTTTATGCATTTAAAAATAAAACCCAAAGACTTTTTGCTGACCATATGAATTTCTTCAAGAGCACACATACACATACATACACACACACACATATATATATATAGCTTAGGAAAGAAATAATTTTTTTATTTTTATAGCATTGCCTGTATGGACAATAAAATGCCCATGAAATATAGTTAATATTAAAATTTCCCATAATACATCTTAGGTTTCAGGAATTTAGAACCTGACTACTAACAGTGACTTTCAATACCCAAAAGAATATATTTTTTCCTTAAAAAAAGAAGAGTATGTGTTGAATTGTCCATTGATTGTCCCTCCAACAGGAAGCCTTTCGGTAAATATTGGATACAATGATGTGTTTATTAGTTTTGAATCGCTGCTGTGGTTAGTAACCCCCTCTCTTTCTTTTGAACGCAGTGAAGTGTTCTTGGATGTGTTGCATGCTCTTCCGCTTAAAAATAACATCAGAAAACAACAGACAGCAATAAAACAGGGGAGAGATGATGTTTGTTTGGAAATAACAATTTGGGGTTAGCCTCCTGTTCCTGTTATAAAATCTCATGGTGGGAACAATGTTGAGTGATGTTACCCGTGCGCGCTTTATAAATAGACCGAAGGGACATTTACATGGTGAGACATACTGATTTCAGAGGTGAAAAGGGTGGCTCAGGTACCAAAAGCACGGCAACGCATGCTGTGATGGTGAGAGCTGTGGCTGACTGGGTGGTAGGCACAGGGTGCCATGCCTGGGGCAGGGGCACAGGGCCAGGGCGGCTGCTCTTGGTGCACAGTTAAAATCTAAATCATCTAGGACAAAGAGGTGAGCCAGCAGTGACAGAAGGTGGTTGCCATCCAGCAAGGCCTGAGTGGCCTGTGGCACAACAGTTTAACAGCTGGCGGTCGCTGCCCAGCAAGCAGTGTGACCAGAAAAGCATCTGTAGCTTAGAAGCTGCTTGTCATCGCTGGAGTTACTTAATAGGCACCGCACAGCAGCCGTAGGTGGGGCAAAGCAATGAACTGCACTGTTAACCGTGCATGGGATCCTTTCCCTAGGTCTGGGCACAGGCATGGATTGTTGTATTGCTCTCCCGACTTTGTACCTCTTTTTTAAGTAGGCAGGAGAAGGCTGACTGTAAATTTGGCTTCTTTCATTCTTAATAAGGTGACTGATTAGGTCTGAGATTTCTGGGGAAGCAAAGGATAATTGCAAAACAAAACAAGGGACTTCCTGTCCTCTGTACGCTTCTGGGCTTTTTCTGGATATTTTGCAGAATAAACCAATCTGGACCTATCTCGGAGTCTTTTCTGCTTACTTGTACAGGCAAGTTGGGAAAATTTTTACTGGAATCACTCATCTGCTTTCCAGAGCATTACTGTGGGGTGAGGGGGATGCCCTTCCCAGGCTGGCAAACAGCTCTTTTGCAAAATCTGTGCTTAAGGCTGTTCATCTTGGGATGTCTGCCTGTTCCCCTTTACGGACACTTGGGGAAATTGTCTAAAAGATGTGTGAGAAATTTATGTTGTGCTGGTTTACAGAATCTTATGGCAGTTTATGTTCTTGGATGTTGAACACTTATCTGATGTCATATCACTCAGCGTGGAGGAATATCGTCACAAAACCATGGAGAAAATTTTCAGATCTCTCCAAGTTAAAGTGATAAATGTGAGAGGTCTGTTAAAAAAGAAGCTCTCTATTTATCTGAAGAGGTGAAAGACAGCTTTATCATCTACTTCTGAAGAGCTGGTGGCTCTAAACATGTGGAGTATTTTGTGAAAAAACTCTTGATGTTGCCAGTGATGGTGGGAGAGCAGGAAAACTTCAGAAGGAAAGTTTAGGAAATGAGTCCTGGTCACATGGATTTCAGCAGAAGGCCAAGCAGGCTGAAATGTCTAAGCCAGAGGCATTCAGGGAGTTATGCAGTGGGAGACAGAAAGTCTGGAGAGAGAGAGAGAGTTCTCAGGAAAAAGGCACATGTCTACAAGTGGATGAGGTTACTGCAAGAGAAGGCATAGGAGTCATGAGTGACTGGTGAGGAGCTGGATTTACCAAGAAAGACGTGGAAGGATTGGCTAGTTGGGTAGGAAGAGATCTAGAAGAAGGTTGGGTCATGAAACTTGCAGGAGGAGGACAGCGCATGGTGGACTGTGTCAAGGAGAATGAGAGTAGAACAGTCTTGAGAAGAGGAAATAAAAAACAATTACCGACTCCACAGGTAATGCCACTTGAAACACGTCTTTGAATGTCCACCCACAGTGGTGACAAATAGCTCCTGTTGCTTTGAGGAACAAAGTCTTCTCAAAAGCAAACTGATGCACACAAACACGTTGTTATGGTCTCTCAACAACCGCAGCATGTAGAGCAGAGAATTCAGTCCATGTGTTCAGTGATGCCTCTAGAAATTGTTTTCTGCTGATTAAGTCCACTTATAATTCATAGAATCATAGAATGGTTTGGGTTGGAAGGGATCTTAAAGATCATTTAGTTGTAACCCCCCCTGCCATGGGCAGGGACACCTTCCACTAGACCAGGTTGCTCAAAGTCCCATCCAGCTTGGCCTTGAAAACTTCCAGGAAGGGGGCATCCACAGCTTCTCTGGGAAATCTCTTCCAGTGCCTCAGCGCCCTCATGGTGAAGAATTTATTTCTTATATCTAATCCAAACCTACCCTCTTTTAGCTTAAAGACATTATCCCTTGTCCTATCACTCCATGCCCTTGTAAAAAGTCCCTCTCTAGTTTTCTTGTAGGCCCCTTCAGGTACTGGAAAGCTGCTGTTAAGTCTCCCTGGATCCTTCTCTTCTCCAGGCTGAACAGCCCCAACTCTCTCAACCTTTCGTCCTAGGAGAGGTGTTCTCTCCCTCTGATCATTTCTGTGGCCCTCCTCTGGCTCTGCTCCAACAGGTCCATGTCCTTCTTATGTTGGGAGCCCCAGAGCTGGACTCAGGACTCCTGGCAGGGTCTCACCAGAGCGGAGCAGAGGGGCAGAATCCCCTCCCTCGGCCTCCTGACTACGCTGCTTTTGGATGCAGCCCAGGTTGTGGTTGGCCTTCTGGGCTGCGAGCACACATTGCTGGGTCATGTTGAGCTTCTCATCAACCAGCACCCCAAGTCCTTCTCCTGAGGGTCGTTCTCCACCCAGCCTGTATTTGTGCTTGGGATTGCCCTGATCTATGTGCCAGACCTTGCACTTGGCCTTGTTGAACTTCATGAGGTTTGCATGGGCCCACCTCTCAAGCCTGTCAAGGTCAGTCTGGATGGCATCCCTTCCCTCCAGCATGTTGACCGCACCACTCAACTTGGTGTTGTTGGCAAACTTGCTGAGGGTGCACTCAATCCCACTATGTCTCTGACAAAGACGTTAAACAACGCCGGTCCCAGTACCGACCCCTGAGAAATGCCACTCCACCTAAATACCTCTGTAATTGTCATTGTAAAAGTGCTGAGATGGGTGGAGATGGGCTCTGTGCACTGAGAGGTAGGATTTGGTGTGTTACCCGTACCACCAGTAAATGTCTCGTTTGCATGCTGTAGTTCCTGTGGTCTGCCTGCTGCTCTCGTGAAGGTTACAATGGCTCTTCATGCAGAGAGGCACATACATACCCAGACTTGTAGCTGAATAGTAAAACCTCACAGAGTTTTTCAGTCAGTATTTTGAATATACAGTTAGAAAGTCCTTTCAAGTATGACCTTTTAACTACTGATGCCATCCTGTAACTTTCACAAAAGTGACTGTGTCAACTGCATCACATGGCTGAAGCTAGACTGATTTTCAGCCATGTGATGCTATTTTATCACCCTCGGGACAAAGGTTAAGCCCTCCCTTTCTTTTCTCCGTTAGGCACCACTTTCTTTGGTACTCTTACTTTGATACTGCTAAAATTCCTGATGACCACAGAGTTAAGAGTTTTTATAATCCACCGTGCGCGTCTCTGATGAAGAACCCTGCTATTGTGCTGCATGTAACAGAAATACCTTCACACAATGAAGCAATCATTCTTCCCCGGCAGGGTCTGAATGTCTTGATTCTCATCCCGCAGCAGGTTTGGCAGGGAACAAATTCCCCAGCTTGCAAAGGGCAGTGGCCAGCATAATCTTTCTGCATTTTAAAACATTCTTTAACGTTAGGCTCTCTGCATTCAGATGGTAACTTTAGCTGACATAGAGTTTTGTAGAATATTTGAACTGCAGCCTATTGAAACTCTACCCCACTGCATTTGTGAATATTTTTATTACAGTATAAATGTGTTATTTTTCATTTTATTTGTTATGGTACAAGCATATTTTTAATACTTGTTCTGTGGCTTATTTGGAAGCTGCAGTTTCATTTTTCCCTAGATGGGACATGTGCTTTATTGGAAGCTTGAATACAAAGTGGGCAGCACTGAGATAAAGGCTCACAGTTGTTAAATCAACCCAGTCCAGCCTGTGGACTGAATGGACAGAAGAAATGTAGTTCTGTATTGGATGTTATATGATGATGTAACTAAGTGGACAGGTGTTGGATGCGCAATTGGACTTAATTGAGTTTACTGAAGTTGAGGATGTTTCCTATGTGTTTTTTCACTGTGGATTTCAAGATTGCACATGCATAAATTCAGTCTCTTCCTACGTGAAATCCAACATAAAGTTAATTACACTTTATAATAGAAAAGGTATGAAGGAGGTTGGGTTTAAAATCTGAGTTTTAAATATTCCCTTTCCTCCCAGTTCTGGAAAGCAAACAGGAAAAACCACGAGCAAAACCCAACACTAACAGCAACTATCAAAAACCCAGACAGAAGCTATGTGAAAATTTAATAATAACAAAGAAATTATGAGGGCCCTGCTTACTGTTTGCAGCAATGCATGAGCCATGCTGAATGCCCTCCTGGGCAAGAGGGGCATGATGCCCGGCTGAGTGGTGGCCTGTCCCCAGCGCCCATGGGGATGCCACACAGCTCTGCTGACGCTGGTGGAGACCAGCTTGAGGGGACCTACTAAGGCTGCCAGAGCACGGGATGGTCCCTGGGCGCCGGGCTGGGGCTTGCCAAGGGGAAAGGGAGCTGCGCTTCTCCCTGTGCCGCCTGTCCCCTGTTTCCCCATCACCTGAGACCCCCAGTGCCGCCCAGCCCACACCCACTCTCAGCAGGGATGCTCCTTTCTGTCATCGTGCCCCAGTGCTGGATAATTGTGCTTTGTTAATAGCAGGGCAGGGGTTGGGGCAGGGAGCGAGATGCGGGCAAGGGGAGAGCCTCAGCCCGCGAGAATTCGGTGTCAGAGGAGAGCTGGGGGGCCAGATCCAGCTCAGGACCTGGCATAATGGCTTCTCTCGATTCACAGCTGCGTAACTCTCGCTGGAGTCAGGTTCATAATATCTCAGGCATGTGATTCACATGAGTGTAAAGGCCGCTGGATACAATTACACACTTATTTTTACCTACCACTAAGGGAATTTCCATTCAGTACTCTGTGAGTTGGTTACCCTTGCTCTGTACTCTTTCACCAGTATTTTTCCTGACAATTCACGTCTAAGAAACACAAGACAGAGAGAGACTTAATGTTATGTGAAAGGATTTTCCTAGAGTAACTGTATTCAGTCTTTGCTCAAACTGAATGAATAACTTTGATCTGTCAACTGTGAAAAGTAAACTGGGTGCGACCTTCCGTCATCGGCTAATCGTCTCACTTAATGACATCTGTTAACTTTGTTCTGATATTAGATCATGGTCTTTCTTTGTACTGTCAAGATTTTTCATCCAAGGTCTAATTATTTCACGTTATGTGTATACGGATATCTTGGGAGTCAGTTGCACCTAGTACGAAGATCATTTTTTCTATTTTGAAGTTCCAAAACTGATCACAGCGGTCAGATCAATGTGGCCTTTTAACGGATAGAACACACCAGCTTAAAGCCCAGATCTGTAACGCAGTTCCTCTCTCCCTCTCATTTTCTTTTAAGCACTGTATTTATTTTTATTCCTAATTGAGGGGGAAGAAGAAAAAGGGAGAATTGTTTCTGTACCAGTAAAGTTCAGTATCTCAAGACAGTTGATTGATGTGATGTGTTATACAGATGTGAACTGTCCCACAGGATGGAAGAAGAAAATACTGATTTTCAGGCTGTGCTTCCCCTTCTGTCCCTTTCCCTTTCAGATTTTTTTTATCTTTTAATAGTTGTAAAGGCCTGGGTAGATGGCGTTTTGGGGGATTAATGGCCATTTGGGGTTAATGCCCTAAGGCCCTCTGTCCCTCAGCTCTTTCTAAACAGTGATTAATCTCCAGGGGAATGTGTGTGCCCTGATCGCTACTGCTGATAATGCTCATCCTTATAGTATAGATCAAAACGTGTAGACTTATTGTAGTAATGGCCATGTCCTCACCTCCCAGGCTTTGTTCAGTTCAGTCAGCCACAGTTTAAGCCCCTGTTATCGTCTGATCACATTCAGTTCAACAGAGGTTTTCTCTCTTGGGTCCCAATCCTGCAATGTGTGCAGTGCCACTCACCGGTGTTTTGAGACAACTGTCTGCTCCTCTAGCAACTCTAGGGAAATTTCATCTCAGAAGGTTGTGGGGTGCAGTCCCCTCTCCCCATCCTGTGCAATATCAGTGGAGGGTGTGGGACCACGGAAGGGTGCAAAGACAAGGAGAAGGAGCTGGCTTTTGGGGTGACAGGACAGTGGCAGGTGGCTGGATCAATCGCAGAAGAAGCATCGATCCCATCATCGTGACCTCTTGTGCCCATTCGCTTTTTCACCAATTTACACTTCGTTTGTTACTGTGATGTAAGTACTGTTCTCTGCCAGGTGCAGGTGAAAGAGAAATGGTCAATTAAGTGAACTGCATCATCCATAGAACACCAGCACCTGTCAGCAGGTCAGTCCCTACTGTGTGTTTGACTAGAAGAGTAGGTCTGATGTTTTTCAGCTACTTGCCTGGGGATGGCCAGCTATTACAGGCTCATCAGATCCTGTCTCTGTGGTAAGGGCTTGTTTTCTTGGTTGTATTTCCTAGTATCTTGTCTGGTCTAGTTTTCAGTTTCTGAAGCAATTAACCCTGCATCAAGTCCTTTAGGAGATTGTTCTGTAGCTGAGTAGTCCTCACTGGGTTCCAGCCTCATTTCAATTAGCATTTCATGCATTTGGAGTAGGAGTAGTTTGATATCTGGTTATAAGTAATACACACAGGTAAGGAAAAAATGCATGAAAAGAATCAAGACTGCTGCATGTGAAGACTTCAAATTCTATGACAGTCTGAAATAGATGTTTCAGTACATTCCCATGTCTTTAAAAACATATTACATGCTGAGAAGTAATACAAGAAAAAATAAAACCTAAATGGCCACATCTTTCTACTTCTGTCCCTGTGTTTGAGTGAACGTAATGTGTTTGTGTGGTATCTAATCTCTCTGCAAGCAGCCCCCTGAGCTGTCCTCTGGGTTTTCAGCATGCATTCTTTCCACCTCAAAGATTTGGATCTGGTGGTTCTCTTATGCCTCTAGAAGCTCTTATAAGTGATTTTTGCCACTGTTAGATCTTTATGGTCAGTTGAAAGTATGTGAAAGGGTGCAAGTATTCAATTTTAATTTTGGGGAACTGGTTTTTTTTGAGTTTATAGCTATTGCAAATGTTGTCTTTTTAGTTTATTTTTGCTCTTGATAGAACTTTTAAATAAAACAGTTACAAAATAATAACTCTTGGAACTGATATTCTCTTTTACATTTACCTGGCACTTTATTACACATACAGACAGCTTTTCACAACTTACCAAGTGTTTTTTTATTTATTCAATCCTTCAATAATTATGATGGCCTACCATAGAATTAACAGACGTCCAAAATCACTGAACAATCCTGAGTGTATTCCCAAATCTAGTTTGAAAGCATGTAGGCTATTCATATAATTCTTAATGAATTCCAGCCGCTCTTGCTGACAATAAGAGAAAATGCAAAGCCATTAGCAACTTGCCAGAATAGTGGAGTAATAGCCAGTCAGGGCTATTGGGAGCTATGGGGCGATTTGGAAAAAAATGGCTATTTCACCAGGGAAGTAAAACAAGCTGCATAGGCTTACTCTACTTTTTTTTTTTTCCTCTTAAGCTCTTCCTCTTTTTTCTCTCCTTCTTTTGTGCTGGCCATATTTGTCAAAGAAGGCTTAGAAATCAAGCATGTGGAGATTTCATCCACATACGTCAGAGTGGGAGACTTTCGTCATGGTGGTAGTAGGTAAGCCTTCTTTTCTCTTAGCCTATTCCCAAACACATCCTTGCTTGCTCAGTTGATAAAAACACTCATTATTCTTGGAGAAAAAAAATCCAATATTAAACAGGCTTTCTAAGTTACCATGAGTACGGACTTTTCTAGGGGAATGCATTTAAAAATGAGATGTAGCTTGCAGCCTTGTTTTCCTTTTAAGCATTTTACTGGTTTTTTACATGTGTACTTTGTACCAACCCAAGTATTGTGTGAGAATCTATGAATTTTTTCATTATTCTATATTTGCCAATCTACATACTGTCTGGCAGTTCAGGTTGTTTTGTTTTGCTCTATTCTTTATTTAAAAAATACCCAAACTTGATCTTGCCCACTATGAGAAGGGGGAGGGGTCTGCTAAGAGGCGCTCCCCAACAGCCCCAGTCTCAATGAGCTGGGCAGACTGTGCCTTTGTTGCAAGCTGCAAGAGTTAATAAAGGGGATAAACACAACTGGACAGTTTGAATCTGTTTGTTGGGATCCATCTGAGTGATTTGAAAGCCCTTGAAAGCCACTTCAGGGCTGTGCTTCTTCTTCGAATATCCTGTTTGAAATTATGGGAACACCACTGAGAGGGATGTTGGTGGGAACTGCCTGGAGAAAACAGGGTTGTCTCTACCACTAGATCAGGTCAGACATACCGTTGTCTAGATGAATTTTAAAAACCTCCAATTCTGGTACATTGCTGGGTACCTGTTATGGTGCTGCATCCTCCCTCTTGCAGTAAATAAGATGTCGATGCATTTTTTTAGGGTCTTATTCTAGCTAATCCTGTTGGTTTGTACATATCAAGGCCAGTGAGAGTCAAGCTGACCTTGTCTAGGAGGCAGAAACAGCACACAGGCACAAGGCTGGGAACATTTGGAAAGCTGCCACATCCGCTCCCAGAAGAATATTTGGTATGAGGAGGCAGGGATATGAAAACAGTCACGCTGGGCTGGACCACAGGGCCGATATCTGGCAATGGCTGCAGTGGGTGCTTTGGGGAGAGTATAAAAAGAGAGTGTACATATATTGGCCAGGGTTAGAAAAGGAATACAGGTGTTTCTCTTTCTACAACATAGGAAAAAAACAATCACCAATATCACAGACAGAGATACTTCAGACTGCACTCAAGACAAATGAGTTGCGTGGATGTATGAGTGCTGCGGATGAAATCACATGACGAAGAGGTCTGGGAAATAAGAAAACGGAGAGGAGAGATATCACAGCTACTAATATTATTATCTGGGGAAAAAAAAACCAACAAAACAAATCAACACTCCAGAGTCCTTCCTTATTTTTGCAAAGCCTATTCAATGAGTTATCCAGTGAGATGTCCTCTGAGTGAGGTGACCCATTCTGGACCTTTCAGCTGTGGACACAGAGGTGTGAGGAGGTTCTCACAGGACGCCTTGCAAACTGCCAGGGAGCTTCCCTGGTGCGTCCTGGGGAGTTAGCTGGTAGGAAAAGACAATGCTTGCTACCCATGAAGTGATCCTGCTTGGACGTCTTCAATTTAAGGGGAAAAAATACATGAAGCTCTATTTTAGATAGACCCCTGATACCAAAGTGAGTAAAACTTGGTGAGGGCAGGGAGGTTGGGTCTAAGCGCAGCCTTGCCTTGACAGAAAGTGCTGGAAGAAAGGACAGCCATGAGGGTCCAAAACTGTTTGTATGTCCTAGGAGAGGTGGTGACCACATGGAATTCAAAGATAGAGAAGAGTTTAGAATCTTCATGGGCGAGAGGGAGGAACCAGGCCCTTGAAGAAGCTCTCTTTGCAGTTGCATGAGGTAATATGAACAAACCTTCTGTGTGAAGATACTATGCAGAAGGATCAATAAATCACATGCAGCTTAATGGAACTGAGAATCGATCTATTTTCACTTCAGAATGCAAGGAAAGGTAGGCATGAGAGCCACGACATTAGTCCTGTGCCAAAAGGCAAACCTGGTCTGCTAGTTCAGATGTGATGAATGGACTTCCTGCTGCTAAGCAGTATGCTCGTGACCAGGGAAATTAAAGGTTTGCTTCGATTCCACAAGGTATGAAATCATGAGATTCTGGAAGATGAGGCTCACATGGAGTACTTGACTTAAACCGAGTGAGTGTTCTCTTCCAAACTCCCGGTGAATATGGGCTATTCTCTAACACCATCCTTCCTATTTAATCTTTACAGACCTCTGCTTTTCTGTTGTGGTTTTTTCTTCTTTTTCTTTTTCCCCCACCATGCTGCTGTCTCTACTTTCTGTAATTTCTTTCTCTTTCTTGTTGCATTTGGCTACAAACACCTTGGGATTTTTCTCTGAGCTCTCTTACTACTTCCTGGGGAGTTGATCTGATTTCCTGAGTTTGTTCATGAAGACTTGTTCTTCTCCCCCATCTGACCCCTTTCCCTCGGCATAATAGTGTCCTTCTCTGCTGTTTAATGTTATTAATTCCTGGTGTAACCTGTGTTGCTTGTTTTTGGCCACATCTTCTTTTCTGTCTTCTGGATTTTGTCTGTTCTTTCTGCTGAATTCAGTGAGATCGTGTGCTTCAAGTAAACGGAATAGGCCAAGTTCTGCCTATATTTGCCTATTCTAGTGCCCGGTCTCAAGACTCTCTCACCACTGTGAATACTTTTGGTTACTGGTAACTGAACAGGTGCCTGTATCTGCCTCATTTGCCAAATGAACGGTAAGGACATTCTAAATTATTCTCCAGTGTTAAGCAATATTAGAGCTGAACAGCCTCAGTCTACAAACCCAGTTTTTTCTTTTAGTGAGTTCACTTCATCCAAATACAACTCATAAAATGACATCATTGAAAAAAGGCTGTTTTTCAAACCTTGGTTTTATGGCATTAAATGTGACATTACTTCAAAAAATGTGTAAGATGGGTTGAAATTATTTTAAGTCCTCAACCACCCTTCACATTGCTGGATTTTAGAAGAGTGGAGTTTTTTAACTTTTGGGCTCCATAAGTGTAGAGTCTTTATAGACATTATCTAAAGTACAGGTATGAGCTCAGATGAGAGCCTCATTTAGCATTCACATTTCCCTTAGATTTCAAAGTAAGCCAAAGCTGCTCAGAATCTTAGAGGAGTGAGTTCTTGTGCTGTATTTTGGGTACCTCCTGGCTGATAGTTAATTGCTCTCACAGGGATAAGTGGGGATGTGTCCCTCTCACTTGGGTGTTACTGCCCTCACCCCCTGAGGATGTCTAGGTGTGAGTCAGCAGTACCAACTCACTTGGTGTCTCTGGCTTTTCCTGCAATGGATAATGGGTGCCATTTAGCAATTAACAATAAAAAAATGATCATACTGAAATAATTTTATGAAGCAGAAGAGAGAGTTTCTAGAGAGTCAGTTCTGCTGCATCATCAGGTTGCTTTTCCCTCCTAAACGCTGTGTTTGAATGGGGTAAATCATGAGTAGGTAAATAGTGGGCACACTCTGAGATGGACTTGTCTGAAGGCATTGATTCCAATCTCAGTAGCACAACGGTAACCTTGGCTTAATGCCACAGACTTGAAAGAAGTGCCTCCATGTAATGGAGCAGAATATGGCCAAATACTTCACGACTGGTCTTGTGTGAATTACAAGGGGACTGATCTCCTGGTGCTGCAGTTCCTTTTATGCTAAGCCAGTGTCTAAAAGGATCCATTATCTCTCCTGAAACAATTCGGGGAACTTTGCTGTGCTCTGAGAAGGTGCACCAACCCTTGAGCAGCTGATCCTGACATTTTCATGCCACCTGAGTGCTTCAGAAACTAGGTACTTTGATTGCAGATGTCTGGCAGGCAAAGCCTTCTGCCGTGAGGGGGAATTATGGACCAGAAGAGAAGTAGTGGAGCCACCTCCAGTCTCACACAGGCAGGGCACATGGTGGAGTCTGCCTGGCCATCCCAGCCTCCTAGGCTGCCAGATCCACTGCTCCACTAGGATAGTAACACAGGTCAAGCACAGTTGGCTTCATCGTCACAGAATGCCTCCCATGGGCTTTTCCGTACTGGGAGCATCCCTAGTCAGAAGTAAGGGAAAATCAGAGAAGTTTTACTCCTCCACTCACACTGTCATTGATCTCACTGTTAGCATGGAAGCATTTTGGGGCAAGAACTCTTCCCGCTCTTCTGAATCATACAGCCCTAAGGATGGATGTTACTTCTGAAAAATGGACTTTTTTCCCCCTTTACTGTGCTTTCTATATATTGCCTCTATAGGCTATATTTCTGTGTCCCCAGATGGTTTTAGTAAGGTCAGTTCCCCTATAAACAGTTTAAAAAACATGGTGTCCAAGTGTAAACCCAAAAGTTGAACTCCTTTTTCCTTGTTTGGAAATGACCTAGAAGATCTGTATAGCTGATCATTTGGAGGGGAGTCATAGTTTCCGTCATAATAGTGGTTACTTTTGGAAGGTAACACACTGCTACTTACCTGGACATCTCACTAAATTCCTTGGCTTCTCATTGTATTTGAGGGAGTTCCTTGTCATGGAAGGAAATTTAAGGGGCTGACTTCCTGTGGTCAGGTGTGTGCCGAAGGCCAGCCATGTTTGCTGGATCTTGTGCTACCAGCTTTTCTTCACCAATCCATCTTGCCCAGTGGGGGTGAGGAACTGTAGGGGTTGGCAGGGAGCCTTGCTGGGGGTGAGCTCGCTGCTCATGGGGACGTGGCTTAGGGAGGGAGTGGAAAAGTCCGTTCATAGGACAATGTTCTGCAAAACACATTCTTCTTCAGGACCTTTACTCCCTGAGATGGGTAGGATGTTGTGAAGGATGTAATGTGCAAACTATTTCCATTTTAGGTGAAAAATAAAAACTAATTCCTGCCAAGATCACCCTTTTCTGCAGAAGTGACCTGTTCCTCTTCCCTTCATGTGGAAGATGAAGCCATTTTCTTGTGTTTTATGCAGAGGTGGAAGACTTGGTTGTTCTGCAGCTTCTCTGCTTTCTTCTCTTTCATTCTTTTCACCAGGAAGGTGAGAAGCTGAGGTAGGTTTAAACCCACCACCTGGTGCCATCTTCAAATCTTGCTGGTATATATCCTCTATCAGATCTGAATGTCAGTGTTGGGTTGGCTCAGGCTGAAGTGCTGATCCCAGTATTTCTTTGGACTCTACTGATGGGATTCTTACAGCGTGTTGCTGGTTTTCATATCTTTTGGATTGGAGTTTATAGCAAGTGAAAAAGAGGAAAGCTATCCTCCCAGTAGTACCCTGATAGCACCTTTGTGGTGCCACAAGTAAGCATGCTGTGTGCAGAGGGATCTCACGTTAGCCCTTGTGGTGCTGCTGGACAGGAATGGGTGGGAGTGAATTCCACCCTAGCAAGTCTGGATGGTCCTCAAAAGAGACCTCTCTATGGCACCAGAAGACTGCCATGTCTGTGAATTCAGCTTTACAGCCAAGCCCATGGTTCAGTCTTGACAGAAAAATGAGTAGAACTGGCTTTACAAAATTCAGTGCTACTGGTATATAAAGTCATTTGTGAACTGTAAGTTGACGCATTTGTGATCTGAGAGGTGTTGTAGGCAGAGTTCAGTTGCGTAAACACAGGTACTTGCTGCTACTTGCCATGGTCTGCAGTATCCTTCTTGGCCTCTGACCATGAGTCGTATCTGCCAACTACATCCTGAGATCTCGGACATTTGAGGGCACCTCAAAGAGTGCCAGGCACGTATGTTGAGGTGAGACAAGGTGTGTGACTAACACCCTGGAACAAAAGGACACAAAGGTAAGGAGGCTCAGTGCTCCTCTGGATGCCATCACAGCCACATGAAGTAGATGAATGATCTTGGCATAACCTGTAGCTTCTGGAAACATCATACTGCCTAAAGACTGCATTCAAACAGCACATAAACGGAAAGCCTCATCCCAAGAAATCCCTCTTTGTCCTTGGGGAGAAATCCTTCCTTCTTCCTTCTCCACCCCTGAGCCAACCTCGCTGTGCAGCACCCGGAGCTCCCTGAGAACATGGGCTGTGCACCGGGTCAAGGCAATAAGTGACTTGGTGGAAGGCACGATATTCACAGGCTCTCAGGAGGCTAACTGGAAAAATCTGTTTCTTAATTAATGTGTGGTAAGAAGCACAATATCTTCAAGGGTTTCTTGTAGCCTTCTAGTTCTTGGGTTTAATATTCCTCCTTACAGCAGTCTCCATATATCTTCTGTAATGTGGTGGAATCAGTGCCTCAGAGAATTTTTTTTTTTATTCTAGCTGCCAGACAGCTATAGACCAATTAATCTACAAGTATGCACATTTGGGGATGATATTCTCCAGTGACTCAGCAATGTAACAGATGGCAAAATATTTCATATTTATTTCCATTCCATTTCTACATTGGAAATGAACCCAGACATTTTATTTTTTTGACAGTCAGACAACATCTGTTGAGAACACTGTCAGCTGAATTACAACCTCTCTGGCAGGTAGTTGGGCAGACAGCATGAATTAATTTCAGCTATTCTGTATGTGGTTAAATGTCTTTCTCTACAACGTTATTTTCATTACAAGTGCTGGATTTATGGATGCTGACTAGCTTTACATTGTATCCCTGAGAGTTTAAGTTCAGTCATATAAAGACTTCATGCATTAAGGAAGATGCTGTGCATTAAGTTGCAATATCAATGGATTTATTTGCACTGATTCCTTATCCAAAACCAATTAAAAAAAGTGATGTTTTGGAGGGGCCAGGCCAGTGGCTTGGAGGCGATGCACTCCACTGCCGTGGAAGGAACTCAAGTGTGGGAGTGACCTGAGGATTTAGTCCCAGGAGCTGGTGTAACCCAGACATATCACAGTCTGAGATATCTGAGCCGAGCGAGAGGCTGCCAAGTGCTCTCTCTCCTGGTGCAAGCAGCATCCTAGACTTCTGGCAGTTCTCAAACAAAATTTTTCCTGGGGAAGCACGTGTGGAAGCTGGGGTCTTCCATGGTAAGAGGATGAGGGGTCTGAGCACTGGAGGAAGCTTGATCTGGGGGAAGGATTTGGTATTTTTCTGCTAAGATAGAAGCTCCCTGAGCAGGAGAACTAGCAATTTCCCCTAGGCGTGTTGTCCTGTACCTCGCATTCCTTAGCTCAATGCAGTAACCTCTGTTCCTGCCTTCCTGAGCACTACTCATGCTTCCAGCCTCCCCTGCAACAGCACAGTCAATTCTCCCTCTGGTCCTATTCCCCTTCCACAGTACTCTAAGATCCCTCGTGTCTTTTGGATGCTGGGGAAGACAATGCATGTGATGATGCAGAGAGATGTACATAATCATTTTCTAGAGAGCTCATGTCTGTGGACTGGCCAGCTGCCAAACAGATTGAACAACAGCTGAGTTCTCCTTGCATTTCCATCAGACATTTCTGATTTTCAGCAAATATGTGTGAATGTCCTCTAAGATGTCTACCGTCTGCCAAATGCAATTATGGTAAACTGATGGACACATAGGACAGTCAGGATAAGCACAGTTGTGGAAAACTAGGCTAAGAATCACAGTAAACAAGTGAGTAATGAGGGAAATATTTGCAAGACATTAGTTTAATTACTTTGGTTCTGTGCTATTCTTTAACTGGCTATATTCAACTTTGTCTTTGTGACAGGAGTTAGATGTTCTTCTCTGTTTATTTGGTGCTTAACATATTTTGCTCACAGCAGAAGTGTGAAGTCATACAAGTTACATCCACTCAACCATCCTGGGATGCAATAGGAAGAGTGTGGCCAGAAGATCGAGGGAGGTTCTCCTTCCCCTCTACTCTGCCCTAGTGAGGCCACATCTGGAGTACTCTGTCCAGTTCTGGGCTCCCCAGTTCAAGAAAGATGAGGAGCTACTGGAGAGAGTCC
>Ga0065711_1003008_pt1 | contig 30287 bp, 21 predicted proteins | sample Hoacrofraction12_FD_59098 | JGI IMG/M metagenome (GOLD analysis project Ga0065711, IMG submission 59098) | Hoatzin crop microbial communities from Cojedes, Venezuela - Epithelial fraction 12 v2 (version 2) | ecosystem: Host-associated > Birds > Digestive system > Esophagus > Crop | place...
CACATCTGGGAACAGAACCACTTCCTTGAGAGTCTCTGTTCAGGAGACTGGACACAGGACCAGTCTGCGTCCTCACAGGCCAGACAAGCTACAGTGTAGACCCCAACAGCCATATCCTTAATACAAGAAACCACAGATTTCAATAAGAAGGGGCGGGGGGAAATGTATAAGGCACAGAATGATCCATCATCACTGCACAATATCTTGGTAAAGATGCTGTAAGAACACAAACATGGCAGATATTGATAAGCATCAAGTATGGGGAATACCGATATCCAGCCTCACCAAGGATCAAGAGCTTTTGATTCTGCCCTGTTTCGCCCCCCACCATAGGACATCACGTTCCAGGTTGTTCTCTCCTCCAGCCACCTAAAGTCACTTGTATTACCATTCCATCCCACACGTGTTCTTCCTGGCTTAATTTTATTTTTCAGGTCAGTGGCTGAACTGAAAGTTGTCCAATATCATTATTTTCATTAATCCATCCCAAGCTAGTCTACTCTGAGGGTAGCTTATGTCAGCAGCACATTTCTGTAGCTCAGGTAATTTTCTCCTTTTAAAAATAAAGCAGGGCACTGACAACCCCTCTCTTTTGAAAGATGCAAGGAGATATGACATCTGTTATTTTTTCCCCCAGTCAGGATCTTTCCAAAAAAGCTCACTGCAGCATTTCTACTCTATCTTCCACCCCCTTGCAAAGCCTTCCCTCAATTCTGTATTTCAGCAAGCAAACATACAAGAGAACGCAAATAAGCACCTGAGGTAGAGAGGGGGGTTAATGAGACTTGCAGTCAAGGGTTCTCATTAGGTATGAAGCCATTTTATTAGAGGATGATGTGGATTATGAGAGCAGAGTGAAGCACTGCACAGCAGCACCTCTGACTTTCAGAGAATCCCATTCCAATCACCATTACAAACCAAAGGAAAGCAGACCTAATTAGTTACTACTGCACAAGAGGTACGCCCATTGCAACCAATTTCACAGTCAGGATTTGTGACTCAAATATAACATGGTTTTAATTGTTCATGATGCAAAGCACTTAAAGCTGACTGCAACTCTGTGACAAATAACTACTTGACAGGAAAGACAGCCACAAAGCCAAGCCATGCCACTTAAACTGCGGCATATTGCGACTGCCAGCCGCGGGAAGAGGACTGCTTCACTGAGACACAAAAACAGAGGAACAGAAATTTGAGACTGCCATTTTGCCCCAGCCCAGCAGGCTGCAGAATTGCAGATTATCAGAATAAAAAGGGATGGAGCAGACATAACTTGGGGGGAGGGGGGGCATCCCAGGTTGGCACCAGCAGAATTAGCCATCTCTTGAGCCGGGGGATGGAGGAACAGATTTTGTCCTTCCCCCATCATGGCTGCATGCCTTGCCCCGTCACCATGTGCCTATATTCAGTTTAGCTCAACCTCAGCATTAAGATTTTTTGAATAATTATTCTGTGTGTTTCCCCACACAGACTTTGAGACAGAGGAATACCGCCGCTGAATACAGTATTACATGCAGCTTATGAGAAGGGGGTGTTCTAATTTGGAGGAGATTTTGTTGTTATTTTTACATTCTCCTCTTTCCAATATATGCAGTATTTGCCATACTCTCAGCTACTGTAATTATTATAAAGCCCTATGCATTGTAAGAAATTAAGTAAAATTCAGGCATCACCTTGGTACCCGAGAACAATTTAGATGTGTGCTAAGTGAAGCAGCTCTCCCACCTGGCTCTACCTTCATCTCTTCCCCAAGACTTCTTCTAAAAATATTTTTTTCCACATTTCTTTAATGAAACACTACCAAAGTATACTTTCCGAAGCCGTGTGTGTATTTGTACCTACATTAACAAAGGCAGCACTCAGTTTGGAAGTTAAGACTTCTCCGCCATCCCAAAAGGGCTTTTCATCAGCACACCTACAAATACACACTTCCTGTAAATAATAAATCAAAATGCTCTTACCCTCGGTTGTTTCAAAGATCATTTCACAGAGAAAGCTACTTTTGAGCATGAGCAACACACTTGAACTGGTTAAAAATACCCTGTTAAGCAGAGGCTGGGAAGGACTTTGGGAAGTGGCAGGAGAGAAGGACGAGAGCACCAGTTAGCTCCGGCGAGAGATGAAGATGAGAACAGCAGCATACTAGAGAAGCAGGAGAAAAAGCTCATCTTTATTAGGGTGTCCCAGTGAGTGCTCTGTGCCCCACTGATCACAGCACAGGAGCCCTTTCCTGATGGACCCATGGGCGTGCTCACCTCGCAGGCCTCCTGAAGGAGGGGAAGGGAAGCATATCGCTGCAGAAGTCTACCTAGACTACTAACGTCCCTGCATCCTAAATGGATTTTGCCCCCAAAAAATTTTAGTGTGGGTTTTCAAAGAATTACATGACTGTAGTACGAGCTGAACATGAGATACTCTAGTTATTCTATGCTAAGGACATCTCCTTTGTAAAATTTTTTTCACGTGAAAAACGAGAGTCAAAGGGTAGACTCAAGGCCACACCAATAAGCTTAAGCAGTGTCAGCAGTCTGTATCCAGTTCTTCCAGGTCCATGTTCCAACCACTAGTCTAAACTATTTCTTACACGGACAGCTGGACAAAATACAGTAAAAAGGAGGGGAAAAAAGCTAACTAGGCACAGGAGACGTGGACAGAGAGCTTGTCACTGCTGCATTACATTCAGTTGTTTCAATACATTAACAGCAGCTCAAAGAGGCTTGCCAGCTCCAGACAAAATATGGCAGATCAAACAAGTAAATAAGGGGTAAGTGTAGTCAGATAGACCAGCTGGTAGATACAATTTACTAATAACATAATTAGTAGGAAATATAATACTATTATTATTACTACCACCATCAAAAACCCCCAAATCAAAGTCCTAAAGCATCACCCCAGAGCTATCCTGATGCAGTTTTGATAAGCCTTGGTTCACAGTCACTCATAAAACTGGTAGAGATCTACTGTTACACACAGAACCAAAAGCAAACAGCAACAAAATTCAGATAATAGTAGATGATTAGACATAAAATCACAAAATAGCACATTAGAAAAAATGGAAAAATTCAGTTGCGATGGTTTACCATTATACAAGCTGCCCTTTGCTCACAGAAGAAGAAATTATGTAGGATTTTAAGATGAATTTACCCACTTAATTCCAGACAAGTAAAACAGGGTAGGATGATTCTAGCAGGATTTGTTCACTGTTGATGAGCAGCTTCTAATCTGGATTTAGAGTTTAGCATGTAGAAGTGCCACTTTTCACAGTAAACTGCAGATTTAACAGTATTACACTTTGTTAATTCTGCAGACAGAGCTTTAATAGGACTTTCCAGCTCTCACATTTAAGTTAACTCCTTCCTCCTCAAATAAGCAGTAATGGCAAAGCAAAAACAAAAAAAAACAACAAAAATTTTTTAAGAAATAGTCGACAGTCCTATCCAGTCTGAGGCAAATCACAGCCAATTTTTCATTTCTTTTTCGACAGCGATTTAGTGTCAGCACTCTGTCCTCCTATTTGTAACTGGTAATATTTAAATTTCACATATACCTCCCCCATTTCATTTGTTGTTTTTCCCCCAAATTCCACTCTTCTGCTACCTTAGTTTATCTTTATTTAGAATCCTTCAGTCTTCAATTCAACCAGCTTCGCACTGCCACCACACCTGCCTAAAAAAACAAACTAAATTGAATGGAGGAGACCCAAAAGTCACTGCTCTGCAGAGCTTTATGGGAGTGGGGTAGGAAAGAAGTTTGAATGCATTAATTCTTTCTTTCATTAAAATGTGCTTTTGAAATCTCTCCGAGCATCCAGCTGAAGGGTGCCTGATCCAAATGGAAAGAGTCTCATCAGCTTAATGGGTATCAAACCTGGATACCGGATATCAGCAAAAAGGGAGAGGATAGCAATTTCTCTGCAGGGCCAGTCTTGCCAGCAAATCTATGAGGATGCAGAAGACTTGCTCTTGCTAGACAAAGGTCAAGTTTGTGAATGTCTGAACAAACTGGATGTGCACAAGTCCAAGGGGCTTGATGGGATGTACCCCTGAGTGCTGAGGGAGCTAGCCACCATCACTGTAAGATTACCCCCAACTATCTTTGAAAGGTCATGGGAAATGGGGAAGTTTCCCAAGGACTGGAGAAAAGCCAAGTGTCACTCCTATGGGCAAGAAGGGAACTACAAGCCAGTCAACTTCACCTCAGTCCTCAGAAGCTGATGGAGCAATTCCTCCTGGAAACTATTTCCAAACACATGAAAGTTATGAGGAGTATTCAGCAAGGATTTACAAAGTGAAAAATCACACCTCATCAACCCATCAACCTACAACAAGGTGACAAGCTTGGTGGATAAGGAGGCAGGGGAGATGGGGTGTAATGGATGTTGCTTGTACTCCTGGGCTCATGGGATTGTCATCAGTGGCACCAAAGTTCAGTGGGAGGCAGCTGTTTGGTGTTCCCCAGAGATGGATACTAAGAAAAATACAGTTTAACATCTTAATGAAAAGTCCCATTAATGATGGGAAAGAGTGCAACATCAGGAAATTTTCAGATGGTACAAAACTAGGACGAGTGGTTGATACATCAGGCTGTCAGTGGGCTGGAGAAGGGAGCCAACAGGAACCTCATGCAGTTCAACAAATGAAAATTCAAAGTCCTGCACCTAGGGAGGAACAACGCCATGCACCAGCATATGCTGGGGTCTGACTAGCCAACAAGCAGCTTTATAGGTAGGGTGTAGGTGTAATGAAGGACAAGTTGAACACAAGCCAGCAATGTGTCCTTGCAGTAAAAGAAGGACAACAATATCCTGAGCTGCATTAGGGAAGCATTACCAGCAGGCCAAGGGAGGTGATCCTTCCTGTCTACTCAGCACTAGTGAGACATGTTTGGAGTATTGGGTCTAATTCTGGGCTCCCCAGTGCAGCAGAGACCCGGACATACTGCAACAAGTCCAGTGAATGGCCATGAAGATGGTTAAAGGCTTGGAGCATCTGATATACAAGTAGAGCTTGAGAGAGCTAGGACTGTTAAGCCTGGAGAAGAGAAGGCTCAGGGGGATCTGATCACAGTATAATAAATGCCTCATGGGGAGGGGGGTAAGAAGACAGAACCAGGCTCTTCTCAGTAGTTCCCAGTGACAGGAGAAGAGACAATGGGCACAAATTGAAATACAGGAAATTTTGCCTAAGAAAACATTTCTTTACTCTGAGGGTGATCAAACACTGGAACAAGTTGTGGAAAGATTTTGGGATGTCCATCATTGGAGATACTCAAAACCTGGGAAGAATCACAAGATGGGCAAACAGGAGATAGTCTGCAGGCATCCAGTTTCTAGATATCAAAACAGAAGCTCAGTTCATCCTAATGCTGCTCACCGTTACAAAAGTGTTTGACTAAAAGTGAGCAGATTTGCAGCCTCTTGCAGCAGGCAGATCTTGAAGTTGTAGCAGCATCCAAAAATGTTGCTGACAAGATGAAGGCTCTCCAACTCAGCAGTCAGTTCTGTGAAGTGTTCACAGCTGCTTCCAACCATGCTGAACAAAACAGATTTTCAGTCAGTCTCCTGTGACTGTAAACAGCGCTCTAACATGGCTTTAAACTCAGTGGAACTGCATGATCAAACAACTTTTCGTTGTGCTTTATAGCCTGGCTGATTGTTTATTCATTCAACTCAAAATTCGTTGTATTTAGGTTAACATCAGGAGTTTTTCAGATATGTCTTCCTCTTAGCTCTATGAGCCATCAGCATATTAGCAAAGTCGCTTTGAAGATGATGATTTTTCAGGTTCTGTTTTCACGGATACAAACAGCCCACAAACCCACTTCTGCTCTGAACCTCGGTCATTCAACAGGCAACTCAAACATCACAACACAGACTGACCCCAAGAGCTACAGAAAGGGCTGCCAGCATGCTAGTTTGGTCTTCTCCACGGTTTCTATACTGTTGCAAGCACTAGTTAAGATTCTCCATGTTGACTTGCTCTACAGAGTTTTGCTTTCAACTCTAGTGCTTGAACATTTGCTTGCAAAATAGTTAAAGAAACAAAGATGAATGGATTGGCAGTCAAGCATATAATAAGGACTCATATTAAAGAAAAGTTTTAAGAAATTGAGAGAATTCATCGTAGTTCAAATTCATTTCACCTCCATTTTTTAACTGTAAGATTTTTGCAATGTGAGAGTGAGTAGCAGGGATTGAAGAAAGCTTCTGAGGGCTGCTGCAGGGGAGAAAAAACACCAAACAAAAACCCGAGGAGCACTTTTCTTGATGGCAGTTCAGGATGGCAAGGGCAACTCGTGGAGAAGCATGCTGGGCTGGCAGCTTCAGGGGAGGCTTTTCTTTCAGTTGCCATGACGCTTGTTTCCTTGCTACCAAGGAACACCCTGAGGGCACTAATATAAAAATGTCCAGCACATGTTCTTTTTAACTCCAAACCTATGAAACTGGCTTTAAGCTTTGGAAAAGAGTGGATCAACCTGTAGAAAACAAATTACTGCAAACTGATCACTTTGCAGGCGTTGACAGTAAAGCCAAAAACAGAGAGTATCACATGAAAGCAGTCAACCATCTTATTTGCCATTTTGGCTTTAACTCCAGAATCTCAGAACTGCAAGTATCTTCCACTAAATAGAGTTAAAAAAGAAAAAAAAAAAAAAAAATCACTCAGCTTATCTTTCAGGACATAAACTATTCTTACAATATCTCTACAAAGAACGATCTTACCATAAGCATACGAGAACTATTCATGTCTGAGGAAATGAAGACTGGTGAGATATGCAGCTGATTATATTAATCAGAATTATTAAGGAGATCACTAGACTTCACAGCTCTTCACGAGAAGAGGAAGGATCCATCCACATATTCTTACGCAAGAGACAATAAGCAGATTTCTCTACTCTGTGGTTCTGCGGAACCTTCCAAATATCAATATGTACCTCCTTGGAGGCTTCTGACCATTAAGTCTTCTCATCCACAAGTGAAGGGGATACCAGCTGACTCCACATTACCATGGTTCCTCAGAGCATGCGTGTTAGGCAACTCCCTCACGAAGGAGATCTAGTCACAGATATTAATGTAATGGATTACTTTTTCAGGTACTTCTGCATTTGCTTCATCTTACCCCCTGTGCAACTTGGGATGCTCAGGGAAAAGGGAAGGGTGCAGCTAAGAAAGCCTCCATATGAAAAATAATCCACACCCCAGCACCACCATCCTATCCTCTTTACGAAAAAAAGCACCTAACTTTTGCTATAACTACCACCAAAAACTGACCCACCCCTGGACACAGAGCACTAGAGACAAATTATGCGCAAATATTTAAGGTGTAATAACCCTGTTCTCAGATGCTGAGCGCTTTAAGAGTCCAACCAAACTCAGCTTGGTGTTGCGTCTCCAGACCAGGGACTGAAAATTAGCAGAACAGACACCTGGGAGTAGAAGACTTATGTGATCCAGCGTTGTTTCACTGTAACATTTGACCAGGGGATGCTGCATGCCAGGAGGAAAATGGCCACTTCAGAGCTGAATGAAGCCAAGGAAAGCTGCCAAACCTTTACAAAACTGTACCTGTCCTAGAAGCTCTTCATGACCTTCAGTCACGAAACTCGGATTCATACCTTCCTAGTAAGTCACAAGTATTATCACCAGGTGCCAGTCTCCTTTTCATTTGTTGTTTACATTGCTTGAACACGGGAAGCCAAGATGCCTAACTCCAAATTCTGTCTTCTTGTAGAAATTTAAGTTTCGGCTCCTCGTGACACAGCATGACGACACGTACCTACACCCTTTCCATGAGAAATCAGCCCTCCTGAGCTTGTTCCTGCTACAAGCTGTGCTGCATCTCCCCCACCCTCAACAAGCACCACCTCATCAGCTCTGCAGAGCTCTTCCACCATTTCCCCACTGTGTTTGGTGCAGGAAATGTTCAGCTGCACACAGGAGAAGGCTCTGAGCTAGCAGGAGCTCCCACCACTGCAGGGTTCAGTTTTAGGTTCTCCTGTGCAGGACAAGGCATAGAAATAAATGGGGACACCAGAATTTGTTAGCACCAAGCTACTGGCTCAAAAAAAAAAAAAAAAATGCAGAGAAGGAAGGAAATTAAAAGTGAGAGACTGAAGCACCAGTAAAACTGCCCTCACAACTGGAGGCAGAATCATTAATCTTTCCCAAGCTCATTAAGAGCAGTTATACTCCTAATTGTTATCTGTAGGCCTAATATTTGGAGGCCGTCTAACTGCAGGACACTTTTCTTGGCAACCACTACATTGCTGACTGGACTTGGCGACCTACGGTCTATGGTTCATCACTTTGAAAAAGTCAGTCCCCTGACGCAATGGAAAGTTTCCATCTGAACTTCTCTGGTCCAGAATTCTCGCTTTTTCCCCTGTGCCACATCTCCTATCAATTACTGGTGTGCCGTGGAATACTGTTTAATAAACATCATTTTCTTGGCACAGCACATCTCCAAAGTGATCGATATTAAGAGTTTAGGAAATAAGAGTTCTAAGTACTATATCAGCTTCCTGCCTCTCCTTTGAATGGCATCCCATAGTCATTAAAAAAACCACCCTTGGCATTAAAATTATTTATTTCAATCTAAACAGATATTACTTTAATTAAACACACTTTATTCCCCTTGAAAGTGACAGAGCACTCCCCTGAAGCCCTCTCTCACTCTATTTATCAAATTATTTCAGTGGGAGCAGCAAGCTGCTCCTTCCAGACCACTTTGCTATGGAGCTTCAGTTTTGCTCCAAAAACAGGGAGAAGAAAAATCCACAATTAAAATATAAACATATCCAGCTAATCTCAAATAACACTACAGCTGTGTCAAGGGACTTCTACTACCGTTAATCAGCTCCCGAGTTTGTAACTAGATACTAAACAAAGCTGCAATGTTTGTATAAAATTAAATCTGGGAACATCTGTAGCTACAGTTTTGCTCAGGCAGATGAAGGGTCTTCACCACCTTTGTGATTATTCTGGAGCATTTGTAGTGACTACTAAAAGTCAGTCGTGTCCAGGGTTTGCTGTCCAGGGGCTGTAAAAATGGAGCCACAGAGGTGTCCTGCTCAGAGCACACTGCGTAACAAACCTTTGCTGGAGGAGTGGACAAGCAGTTCCAGGAGATGCTGGGAAGGTTTGGCCAGCAATAGGTGCACGTGATTGCAAAGCCAGGTCACACTGAGCCAGAGCCAATAACAAAGTAAGTACTTTAAATCAGAAATACTAGCATTCAATCCTCTTCAGACATCCCAGAAGATATTGGGAGGAACGTTGCTGGAGTCAGAGGACCTCTATCTGCAGAAGTCTAGTGCTGTGCGGTGAAAGCCATTGGGACTCTTTGAAAAGAGGGAAGGAAATAGGTACATATACATACTCACACCTTTCTGTTGGCAACAAAATCTTTTTCTAAAAAAGCAACAAAATCCATTTCAGAAAGATGAAAATATTCAATGGATTCCCTTTTCTTGTCACCTCCAGTATATCTGGGGGGGAAGAGAGTCATCATATTGTCACAAGACTGATGTACATTAGCATTAAACCAGAATATAACTAGAGGTACTCAAAAACATCCTGAAATAATCCATTTCCCCTTCCTTCCAAATTCAACATTTCCAGCCTAATTTACAGACAAGTGTCTGAAATGCATCCAAACTATTATCAACTCAGCACGGTGGGTGACTGACATTCACCCTTCACTGAAAGTCTCTTGGAAAAGAGATTCATGAGAATTCCACCCCAGATGTCTGAGCTTTTTAGTGACTAACAGAACAGTGTCTTTCCAGACTCACCTTTCATTTGTTATTTACCCAGCAGTATTTACACACTGTTAAGGCAGGCTAAGCCACACGAGGATAGATATACACAAATATAAACAGAATTATAACGTCCTGGTTGCGAGATAGCTGTGATAGGAAAATATACTGGCTGTGCAGGAGAACCTGGGATGAGTCACTGCTCTGAAACACTCAGGCAGTTCTTAAAATGGCTGTAATTATCCTGCCTACTCAAGTACAGGACACGTCTTTTATCACCTGAGCCATTGACTGCCGTGCACCGCTTCCAAGGACTCGTACCGGAGGACACTGCCACAGAATCAGTCCTGCAGTAGACATCTGGGAGAACTTCTCCTGATCCTAAACTGCAGGGGCAGGTTTTGTCCCCCAGTTGTTTTAAGGCACAAGAGCACAGACAAAGGCCCAGCCAAGCAGAAAAACCTTACGACAAAAAACCCACGAAAAGGTAAGTTAGGGCACTCATAAGTCCTACTGGGCTGTACAAATACGAGAGATCCCCAATGAAGCTTTTTATCCTGCAGGAAGCAAGTCTCCTTCAGACATTTTCATTGATCACATTTTTTATTTGCACTTATCAGTATTCAGGTGTGCTTAATATTTTTTATGCTTAGAGGGCTAATTAAACCTATGCAAAGTCTCTAGTCACTCCATCTCAGGGCTGTGTCTTCCTTCAGACAAAACGTGACAATTTAACAAATAAAATTGTGTTAGCCTAAAGAGCAGTTCACATCTTTTTGCACGTAAGCCTTACCTTCCTGCCATTTTATTCTCTGCTGAGGGAACAGCCTAGCTTGGCAAGACCAAGTACTAAGAACCAGATACCCTACAGTGGAAGGATTTCATGCACATGAGAAATTCATACTCTGTTCCCCTAGCTTCTACTGCTGGCTTTTTTTTAGATGCCACCACCTTCCTGATCTACAGGCAAAAATAACAAGTAACATGCTCTAGGCAACAACATGTTTTTCCTACTTTCTTGATCTGCAGAAACACAGATGTCCTTACAGTAAGGAAAAATACCGGAGAGAGATGCGACTGAATCAGAAATTAAATCTTCTTGGACAAGCAAAGCAGCCCCGCTCCTACTGTGTTAACAAACTTCTTTGAATACTCAAAATAGGCAACAAATTCTGTTCAGAAAGCTCCCAGAAATTATTTTCCTCATGAAGTCAGAAGGACAGTCTACAAAATTTCTTCCCCTGGTTAGGACAAGCTATTTCTTAGTTGCTGAACAAAACACAGATGCCTTTCCTGCTTTAAAATGTCTTCTGCAACTTTTGTCAGCTCACATTTTTAATGGGAAATGTTAGTTATGAGGACGAACAAGCTATATCCTCATAAATCTCTACCAAGGGATACATCCCAGATCTTCTCTTTCCCCACAGTAGGGAGCTCAGCCACCTTGTCTTGCACACAGAGGGTGACCAGCTGCAGCATCATCCCGAGGCACTGCTAGGCTGTCCCACATGTGAATATTTGGATTGGGAAAGGTCTTTGGAGAGATTTAGAAGACACAAGGAGATTACCTTTGCCATTTACCAAGAAAACAACAGATACTAGGCCTTCTTAAAACATTTCAACAGAAAAAGGAGGAGAGAGAAGGGGAATTTGTGTGGGGAGGTATAAATGTTTTGTGATTCAATGAATGGACTTCAGTGTGTTTTGGGGTTTGGCAATATAGAAATACTGATATTCTATACCTAGTTATTTAAATAATGTTCCAATTTATTTTCAGTCACCCCCTATAACTTGCTGTAGGTACCCCACACAGATACATCTCTTCAGATACAAGATTACAAAACAACAAATATAAGAAGTGATATCTTGGATTACTAGACACAAATTTAGTTCTCATTTTGCAAACTATATTCATCATCCTTAGGAAAAAGTGCCCTGTTCTTTAGGGAAAGGGGCAAGGAGGAAAGGGGTGTGGGGAGAGATTTTTTCCTGTATAAAGAATTCCATCTATGCACTTTAATCACTGATTTCTTTTTACTCTGTCATCATAGGAAGGTGAGGCAATGCTATTATTTCAGTCTATTAAAAATATTTACTCTGCTTTCACAGGTTTTTTCCACTTTAAATACTTCTACAGGCCTCACCACAAGCAAGCTGTGTTGCTACATCTCAGCACAAGTTAGTGACTTGGCAAATCAAACACTCAAGCTTCTGCACCCAGTCAGTTCTTCAGGCTCCCTCCACAACTATGAGAATTCAATTAGGCAAATTCCTAATTGGTGCAGACTACTTTTCCTGCTAGCAGTGACCCTCTACACCATTGTTAGCAGTCTTCTCTGATTAATTAGGCCAAACTTCTGATTTCTATAGACTTCCAAAACGTAGCACTCAGAGGCAGTGGTGAAAAAGCTTTCATTCTGCAGTTCATTTTGTACCTCAGTTTACCACGGCTTTAGGTCTAGCAGCTTTCTGTAAAAGGCACTTCTGTTTCTTGCCTTCCAGCAGTTTGGAGGTGCAAGGCAGGTGGCCAGAGACAGAACATGCTGCTGCTCAGCACCCACCTGAGACTGGGCTTTGCTTGCCAAAACTAAGGCTGAGACAGAAGGAAGGAAGGAATTCAAAAAAATAATTGCCTGAAGTATAAAGCAACAAGATTTGCATTAAAGCAACTTCTACTGCTATACAAAGTGATCTGTGCCTGGACCAAAACTGAACACATTTTACTGAAAACACAGAAGATTCAAAAGAACAGAGGGAAGGGGCATAGCTTCTGCCTGTTACACTTGTAGCGTTTGCCACTGTCTGGAAATCAGGATGGATGGCCTGAAAGCATCGGAAATTTAGAACCTGTTCAAGCAGTAAGCACAGAAATAGAGACAGACCTTTAAACATCTTGAAGCAACCACAGTTAAAATTCAAGGTTTAGGCTAGGAGTACTTTACAAACAAGTTCCCTGTATTAAAATTTATTTCCATAAAGGTAGTGCTGCCTCAAAAGTTTCCACACTGAGAAACAACTGTAAGAGAGTATTAAGATGGATGGAGAGAAGGCGATGATACATTGCACGCTAACGCTTCCACAAAACCCTACCTGGAAAACAGCTACAGCCAATTTCATCTAAGGGGAAAAGAATTATCTTCTGTGGGGGTTTGTGCACTACGAGCTTCCCCAAACGTAGCAAAGCAGCTCTCAAAAGTTATAAGCATAGAACCTGCAGTTTCAAAAGCTCAAAGTCGTAATGCCAACACAGGCAAAACAAGATTCATCCACACTTCTTACATCCAAAGACCCGTATTTTCAAGAACTCTTCGTTAAAAAAAACTTCAATCAAAAATACTTTTCTGAATTCGTAAAGGGTTAAAAAAATCCACACCTCTAAAACACTTCAAACCAGAATTATGTGGAATATTTTAATTGATGTTACATATCCAGTTTGTTTGAATTTCCTGTGAACTGTACTCAAATTCCTCCTGTTTAAGTCAATTTTTCAAAAATGAATTTAAAAAAAATCCATGGAATGACATCAGCTTATAAATAAGACTTTGGTTTCACCGGTGAAGAGGAAATGAACTACTTACCACATAAATGAGATTCCAGTATCTCCTTGATGTGAGCAGCATAGCAGACAACTTCTGTGCCAGGTGCAGAGAACCAAGACTGTTAAGGAGTCTCCGCCATGGCAGTCTGTAGAAATGAAAAACAAATAATGATTAAAAATCAGAAAAAAAATTAGAATTAAGATGGATCCCAGAAAATAATGAAGAACTACTTTGAGGTATGATAGCTAACAGCTATTTAGTCCAAAAATCTAAGAACCTGTTTTGGCCAAAATTTCTACCGTGCTAGAGTTTCAAAATTTTACTTGAAGCAGACATTTCCACAGACATTTGAGGAATGAATAAATACATTAAGTGACAGCGATTCATAATATTACATTGTTTCTTGTGAGTTTGCATTGAATGTGTAACAGCAATTGTCAGGATAAAACACTGCTTAGTTTTTTGGAAGATGCAGCTGTTCTAACTGAAGGGTACAAACAGTCTCCGTCAAGTCGAAGAATCAACCCACAAGGAAACCATCTCCTGCAGATATATACTTCTACAGCTAAGGTCTTTTTGATCTGTCACTTGCTGGTTTCTTTCAAAAAAAGTATTGAAAAGTCGTCATTGACAGCTCAGTAGTTGACACGGAAACAGTGTCCCGATTTCGGACCTCTGGAATCTAGATGCCAGGTGGGAAAATGCCAGACAAATCTGTAACAACCAGATTTGAGTCCAAGAAGAACATGTTCTCAGATACACATCATTGATTAAATGCTCTCAATTGTTGGTTGACACCCTTTCCCTCAGAGGTCCAGAGGAAAAAAAAAAAACCCAACTGTCTCTTTACATGATTCCTTCTGATCCAAGTATTCAATCCTTTGTTGTAGACTTTGGTATAATCAATGCAATAAGGAATTTCTTTTTTGCTCCCCCCACAAAGGAATTTTTACATTAGTGCAATATAGAGGTTAAAACACACACTTCTCACATACTTGTAGACCCACGTCCTTACTGCCTGCCAGCACATGCCTTCTTGCTGGCTCAAAAGTTGTGAGAAATGGACACAAGCCTGTACTGGACAGCAGTTTTTCTGTCTGCCTGGGGGAGTGGGAGAAAACTGGGAGATGCCAGTCTCCGCTTCAGAAGCAACGCACAGGCACAAGCAATATTCTAGGAATGCAAAAGCTCTTCTGTAACTCAGTTGCTCAGAATACTTAATAGGGTTTTATTGTGGTTTTAAACATAATAGACAGTACCAAAGAGGCACACTAAACAAAGTCACTTAAAATAACTTAAATATTGTGATTTGAAATGAAACCTTAATTCTACAGTTAACGTGTCTCTTGTAGCAGCTTTGCTTTTACATTAGAAGATTTAATAAGGAGCTGTTTAAACAGGTCACCTTCGAACAGCAGCGAGTAGAACTACACAGAACTACAGCATCTAATAAATCTATAAACGAACACAGAGACAAGAATCTGACACACCGGCAAGCCACATGCAGCTCTATTAACCAAACCTGAGTTAAGGAAAAAACTATGCCAACCAAGCAGATTCTTCCAAGGGAACATCAGAAAATATTGATTCACAGAACACAGAGCATTTTCAAGAAACACATCCCATCTCAGAAAATTTCTAATGAAACTTCTCAAAACATTTTCTTTTAAAATATAAAAATATTTGAAAAAATTTTTTGATCAGTAACAACGACATCTAAGCAGACTAATTCCATGAGACAAAGTAAGTGCTGTGAAAGGTGGTCGTGTTTCTACAGTATTCCCAGTACCTGGCTGGGGACATCACTTTAAGAGGTTCTGGGAGAAGGAAGTCACATTTTGAATTCATATCTGTCTAGTAGCCCACACTGGTGAAAGATAATCTCATGGAAGAGAACAGTGATTTTTAAACCGAGGTATTTGGAGTAGCAAGGGTGAGGAGGACAACCTTCTAAAAAGTCATCGGTGCTTTGGATGAGTTTCACGGTGTTTGGCACAAACAGCAAATTATAGCGTTCACATTCTGATATCGCACACCCTCGAGTTTCAAGCCAAGTCCCCTTGCATCTTGTATCCATCACAGACTTGTCGTACAGTTGAACACAAGCAGAAATATCATTCTTTGTGATATTTATTTATAAAGGGGACATGAGACCTGGGTGATGCTCCCCACCACGTAACAAACCAGAGAATCTGATGCACAACTCATCACAGCTCAGGTATGGGAAATTGGGTGTCCCATAAGATGTCAAAGTTTTCACTACGAGAACACCTATTACTTGAATTCCATAAAAGTCTGTCTTTTTTTTTTTTGCAAACAAAATTTTGTTCTTGTTTATTTTGATCTTGCTTCTGTTGGAGTCACAAAAAATGGTATTCAGAAAAATCTGGTTTAAAGCCCTGTGCTTCTGGTGAAATAGAACAGGGACAGAAACCAACATACGGCAAATATAATCTGGGAGTTAGATACATAGCACAGTTGCAGCAAGAGTCACAGAAGTTCAATTCCAATTATCACTAGAGATCATCATCCTCACTTACCAGATTTCCACAGATAATGTGCAACATTAAGGTAGTGAAAAATCTGGTATATGGATGCAGCAACTATGTAAACCATCTGCTGCTGAACAAGTCAGCTGAGAGAACGACTCTGGACAGATGGGGACACCAGCAGTGAGTCACCTCTTTCAGGGTAAGGCAACTTCTGGTCAAATCGAGGTCTGAAAACAAAGCAAGGATGGGGAAGGGACCATAAGGCGACAACAGTTGCTGGTTTGTGGCATCCTCGGGGCTCACCCCCCAGAGCTGCCACCATCTCTAGGCTCAGCCTGTCGCCTGGGACATCAGTTGCTCTAGTTTGGCAGAACTTAAATACTGTCCATCAGTGGAGCATCAGAGGGAGAAATGCAGGCATCGGGGACACTCAGAGGCACTCTAAAATCACTTAAAAGCCCCAAAACTGGGATCAAAGAAGGATTTTCTTGATATTTTTAAACTTCAGATTCTGTTTCCAAAGTGAACTAACTGCTGGATCAACTCCTTTAACTTAAATTTGTCCTTCTGGCTTTTTCTGACCATTCCCAGCAGAACTTCCCCTGCTTGCTTTGCTCTCACAGAAAGAGCTGGAGCGGAGTCGGCCAAACAAGCCACTCAGGATGATATTTCGCTTCTGGGTGGCAAAAGCAGTTCTCAGGAGAGCGTATGACGTTGGCCACCTCTCCACATAGAGGCAGGAACTATTTTTTACTGCACTTATTTAACAACCAGAAGGTAAAGCAGTAGGCTGATGCAACAGCGGCCCAACAGTCAGAGGGTCTGTGGCTGGAAGGGGGTTGCTGTTTGGGTGCAGTAACAAAAGCAATTGCCCCAAAGTGGGACCCAGTGAACGCTTCCTACAAACTGAACCAGTCTTCACCTGTGCAAATGGAAACTGTTGAACAAGGTATTGCCCTGAGACCATGATTGAGCTTATATCTAGAAATATTATTCCCCCCCACTCAGACGGGACAGGAATTTTCGATATCTTAATTTTTTAACAGGCATTTTGCCTAACCCCAATCCAGTAGGAAGCATCCTATGCTAACAGAACCACACACACCAAAAAAACAATCCCAGCCAAACCACCAAAACCCCACACACCCTCACCCCAAATGCCACAACCTTAATTTTCAAGTACTCTGCAGACCTTTCATCTCCAAAGCACCCCACAGAACTATGTTCACTTAAACTTTGCAGAGGAAGCCATCTCACTGCAACCTTTTCAGATTTTTCACCTTTTCATCAAGAACCCTCATTCTTTGGTACTGGGAAAAGCAAATGCTGTGTTTGTGGAAAACATAAATGCTACCCCCTCTACTTCTGATGTGCCTCTTCCATACCTTCCCCTTTTCCCATGTTAGAGGAAAACCTCATTAGAGGAAAATTTTGTGTTTGTAAGGAACCAGATGCAAACCAGTTAGTAGGAACTTCAGAGCTGAGGCCCTTCACCCCCAACCTGTGATATGAAGTGCCTGGCAAGAGGCTGCCACTTCCCGACAAACCAGTCCCTTTGCACTTCATCAGAACTTCTCTGAGGAAGAGCAGGTCGAAGAGATATTGTGTTTTCTACCCAACCATGGATGGTTGATGTTGGAAGGGACCCTCTGCAGGTCATCTCAGGTCTAACCCCCCTGCTCATGCAGGTCCATGTGCAGCTGGTTGCCCAGGACAACACCTACACAGTTCTATAATATCTCCAAGGACGGAGACTTCACAGCCTTTCTGGGAAACCTGTTCCAGTGCTCAGCCACACTCACAGTAAAAAACTGTTTCCTGATGTTCAGAGACAGCCTCCCGTGTTTTGGTTTCTGCCCGTTGCCTCTTGCCCCGTTGCTAGGCATCACTGAAAAGTGCTTGGGCTCCATCTTCTTTGCAACCTCTCTTCAGGTATTTACACACTTAAATCAGATCCTCCTGAGCCTTCTCTTCTCCAGGTTAAACAATCCCAGCTCCCTCAGCCTTTCCTTACAGGAGAGACGCTCCAGTCCCTTCATCATCTTCATGGCCCTATGTTACTCAATGAATATTTTTTGTTTTCTTCCATGTTTGAAGTTCAGAGCGGAAAAAAAGATAATTAAATAACATGTTATGACTATTTGCCCTATGGAATCATCTCTCAGAATAATTATTTTTAGCCACACAAAGGGCTAGTACACTACATTTTTAAGACAGTGAATTGTTCTGTGCTGGTTTAAGGCTGCTAACGTATTTTAAGAACATTTTACAATGTGGCACTCAAAATATTGACACAATTTTATTTTGAGGAACTTGCAAAGAATTCAGTTTATCCACAATTACGTGCAAAGACAGAGGGTCTGGTCATAAAAGCCAATGCCCATGCTTGACATTAGCCACAAAAGTAATCTCAGCGGCTTCAGTGTGACATAGTTACTTATCCCCCAGTTAATGTCCAGTGTATGCTTCAGTACTTTGTGGACTGACCTAAACCTGAGGACAGAAAACACCTGAGAATTCCCAAACCTGCTTAGATAGGAGCATCTCCAGTTCCTGGTGGGAATACCAACTAGTAAGACACCTGATTTTAGCCAGATTCTGGCAGAGTCACAAAAGTAAATGATTATTCAAAACATATGGAGTTATTCTACTTTACGCTGTTCCCATTTTCACCACTCAAGCTGTAGGGGCCAGACAGATGTAAGCACAAGTGAAAGCATCACTCGCAGGCAGCTTTTGTTTTGTCCAAGAGGAACTTTCCTCTTCTCAACACTTTACAGGACAGGAGTGAAAATGGTCATAGCAAGCAAGTATGTAATTCAAACACCTATCCTGCCTTTCACCAGGGTGACGGAGCTCCACTATACTGCTGTGTACCCATCTGTATCATATTTGCTGCTTGCCTGAAAAGTCTTTACTATAGAAGCAAGGATTTGTTCACAGTAGAGTACGTTTCCTCTTCTCCTTCCTCCTGCTATTTTAACTCTCCTCCAGATGTTTTCTTTCCTTTATGTGAGGCAAATGGAGTTAAATGAGAAGATCAAACAGAGGCAAGGAATGTCTGTCCATCTGAGATGCATCAATTTACAATGATCCAAATTTTAGGTTTGAATTAGGTTCATTACCAGGACAGCTGTGCTGCCTCTTGATCACCGTATGTAAGAACAGGTCCAGTTCTTCATATTTTAAGTTCTTTTACTTTCAGTTCTTATCCTCTCAGATTCCCTTTGCCCCTTTCCTTCTATCGTGAGCTTTCTGGGACGCTCCTTTCAATTGCTTTATTTCAGTTTTACTTTTTTCTCGTGTGCAGGCCCTCAGTTTCTAGTGACACAGGATCAGCAGCTCTGCACTGGTCTCTCTATCCACGTAAAATCATCTGGCACTGAGACACCCCCAGGGCGCTGATGCTGAAGGCTGCCTCAGACCCACGTCCCATCCCCAGTCAGCTACGGAGCCACAAACCTCCAGCTTTCATTCAGGTTTATTTGTGTCTTGCTCTTAGCAACCCAAATGTCATTCCAAGGTTTTTACAGACCCTGATCTTGTGGAGGTTGGTCAGAAGATGGGAGCGGCCAAAGGGTCAGAAAGTTTGGAAACCTCTGCTGAACACTGGGATACTGTTTGGGAGATCACTGTGGGTACCAGTCAGGTCGCAGCACCTGATGGAGGAGGTCAGTCAGCCTGGTATTTCCTCCCTCTGTAAGGAGCTTCTTTTCTTCTCTCCCTGGCCTCCCATGAGAACAAAATATGTAAAACAGATTACTGGAGCTTCTCAAAGGTGCCAATAGAAAAATCTTTTTTTTTTTTTTTTTTTAAAGTAATTATCTTTATAATTACTGATATTTTAATAGAACTCTAAGCAGGGTGGATTATTTCAAATACCGGCTCAGTTTTAATTACAGTATTTTTAAAAGAGATTATTTTGTAACACAGATTGGTATCATTAGCTCTGAGACAGTGCTAACAAGTTGTAGCCACTGTGTCTTCTCCTCCAACAAACAAAAGTCATCCTTACTCAGATTAACACATTTGCATGGCGATTGTGCTTAAGGCTCCTATCAGTCAGCGTACTAGAAATAATGTAAGGGAGTACTCAGAGTCTTTACCCCAAGGAAACACATTTTAAGCAGATAACATGAAAAACAGACTCACAGATTAAAGGCTTAATTTTCCACACAGAGATTCATGGGGGTGTCCATTGTGCAGCTTTGTGCCTCTTAACGGGCACATTCACACTATTGAAGTTCAGGCACCCAACCGAGGAAACCATTTTGATGGCAGCAGGTTTTGAACTGAAGCAATTAAAGTCACCTTCAGGAGGCTAAACGGGGAACTGATGTTCTGGATAGCGACATTTCCATCCTAAAGATACATGCTTGCTGAATTAACATGTTGATTTAAACCAAAACGAAACCTCTGACCTGAGCTGGCCCAGCTACAGCAACAGAGGAAGAGAAGGATGCACACACATCTGGGCAGGAATGCCCTTCCCACCAAACTCTGGTGGGCAGGACCCACAGGACTGAATCCACCGGCTCTTCATTCAGCCAGAAACAAACTGGTACTGCCAGGATATGTGAACAGCACACGTGGATTTCTGGAAAGCCTGAAGGAGTGGAAAACTGATAATTTTTCTGGTGTTCTACGAATGAAAAGATTAATATCACTGCAGCCTTCCTAGCTAGGGAGACTTCAAATATTAATGCCTTTTTTGAAAGTGATTTGATCAATATGATTTGCGTTAATGAAAGAAGAAATGAGTTAATCAAAACATTCACTTCTGGAAGAAAAAAGTTTTCTGAGCCTTCAGACACTGAAACCCAGCACACCCTCCCTCCTTTACCCCATCTTTTTACGCGAAGACAAGCCCTACAGCAAGGCAAACCCTGCTAAACACTCAGAGACTGCGGATTAGGAGATCTGCTGCACCTCTGATAAGTGCTGCCGTGGATTTCTTATCTGCAGAAGCCGTATGACAAATCACCCTACAACAAGACCTGGTCGTGGCTTACTCATTTTCTTCCGACCCAAATCATACATTGCTCTCCGACTGATGTGCTAACGATACAGCAGGGGAAGGGAGGTGTGCTTGCAACTTCAGGGTCACATCAACTAAGACATGAGGAGGCACTCTGAAACCAGATGATATTTTTGTGTCCGTGCAGAATTTTTTGCCAAGGTCCCTGGAGGTCACACGTGCCAAGCCACTGAATTTGTCCACCGTGACTCTCGCTCTCCTGAGGCTTTGCATTAGTAAGACAAATGGCTAATTCACTACAGCCAAATGTTGCGTGTTTCATGATTAAACACAAGCCTCCTCAGACTAGGCTTCATTTATTTCCTCTGCAATGAAATATGTGCAGGTTTATATTTTTTCATTACTACATAAATACAAGCAGTTTATGAAATGCTGGAGGAATTCTCAAAGCAGAATCTTTCATTCTAACATGAAAATGTGTTTGGTCACTATTTTTTCCTGCTCTCTGCTGCCATATAGTTATTTAATGGCTTTATTTAACTGTGTTTAAATAATTTTAATAATTGCCAATGCTCCTTCCCTCAGGAACTCAGTTAAATCTAATCCCAGATCTGTAGACACTAATAGGAAGAGTGAAATCTTGCTGGTTTAACTAGCTATTATTATTAAGATTTACATAGTGTTAATTATCAGTAGTCCCTTACTATACAGTTTTCAACATTAGCATAGCTAACAAGAAGCACCTTGTACTGTACTCTTGACCATAAACACTTGCTTGATCCTTGATGATGTTGAAAGCTTGGAGCAGGCGTTGTTGTTTTGTTGATGGCTGGGGCTTTTGGCTTTGCGTTTTGGGAGGTGGGGCGTGGTTGGTTTGTGTTTTAAAGAACTGTCCATGCCACAGAGACCTCATATATGGCATGATCTCCTTCAAGCCCGATTCCTTATATGCCCAAGACTGCACAACAAGAATTGGCTTTTTTCATTCACCACCTTCCACCTCAGTTCCCACCACTGCAGGCACTGTTACAGCAGTCCAGAGGCATTGCCTCTGTTCAGCTTTTTCAATCAGAAGTTCCCCTGTAGAACAGGGGCCTGCCGATAGAGAAGAAAATCATCAATTTCTTGACCTGAAACTCCACCATTTTATAAGCATACACATACAGAGCAGTCCTCCCTCTTCACTGTCCGCACCGACCTTTGCCCACCTGCTCTGTTGCCATCCAGCCTTGCCAGACCTGCAGACACTCAGCTTGCTCTCCCTTCAGCCAACAAAGGCAAGGAGAATGCCAAATTTACCCTCCACTGGTACAAACAGTAGCTCTTACCATCCCTACCGTAAATGAAACCAAAGACACTTTACTGAAATCACTAATCCATGTGCACAAAAGCTTAGGAAGAAAATATGTTTCCGATTTAAACCTCCCCAGCCGTGCAAAGCACGGAACCCTAGTCAAAAAACTCAGAGATGTTCACTGTAGCATCTCAGAAGTGTTCATTTCAGTCTACTTTCTGTAGCAGATGAGACAGACACAGTGAACAGACTAAAAGACTAAAATTATGCTTTCAGTTTTCTAAGTCAGCCTAGTGTCTGAATGACTGTGGCTATTGGGGTCCTGGAATCTTCTGCCATCACAGGCAGGAGAGGGAGGTGCAACACATGACTTCAAGCTGCTGGATGGATCACCACAACATCTTCCTCTTCGGTTTGCTCCAGCAGCTACTCCAAAAAGCGTACGAGCAAGGAGATACCCGATCTTACCCTGGCTTTGTACTTCGTTTTATCTTCTTCACACACTCCTCCCTCTTCTCCTCTCTACCCACAAGTGGTCAAGGGCCAAGGAAAGGGCCTCTACCTCTCTGGGGCTTGTGCCACCAACTTGTCGCCAGCTACCCCTACTGCCATTTCAGCAAGTGCACCATACAAATACACAGGTGCTCCAATAAAAAGATATTTATCAAGAACTACAACAGGTATTTTTGTCCTTTCTAAGACTAATGCAATTTGACTTTATCTTTTGCTTGTGTTATATCAATACCTCCAAAATTTTACATTTTATTAAAATTGTCCTTTTTTTTTGGTATGCCACTTTTGTGGGGACTAATAACAAGAAATAACCACGGCAACAAAGTAATAAATGGTACCTTTTCAATATCTTTAAATAATTTTTGAATAACGTCTTGACAGTTACTGTAGCCAAAACATGTGTGTATTTTTCACAAAATACATGTTATATTATTGTCACTGTAAGCAACAAAGATAAATTATAGGTAATTTCCACTTTTTAAGTCCTGTTTCTATGGTAATGTGATCAGTTGCCATTACTTCAGAGCTTGTTACCATGGTTATTTCAGGTAATTCCAGGGTTTTAATACCCTTAAACCTGAAGTGATACTTTTTCCTCCTATTTTGCTGTTGAGCAAAATTGCTGTTCAACTTTAGAAGGAACACAACCGCTCCAGTTAAAATAAATACAGCATATAGAGCACAAGCGTATGAGACAAGCCAAAGCAAATCACTTACCGTGCAAGCCCCAGCTGACTCTCTTCTCCCAAAAGAGGAATATCCCTTCCCCACAGGTATTTCTATGGAAAAGGAAGGTGTTTCCTCCAGGGTGTAAATGCTTTAACTACCCTCAGCTGTGCAGACCACTTTGCCGGCTACCAAGCTCCCTGGTGAAGCTGCAGGAGTGAGGTACAGCGGGCTGGTGACCTGCTCCTCCAAATCCCAGCTCCGAGAGCTGGCTGGTGAGATGCCAGCTGCCCCTATCTCCCTACCAGGCAGGGTTGCTGAGGAGCCTGGGTCTGCTCACCGGCAAGTCATCCAGCACTTCATGCCTAGTCCAAGTGCCCTGGAGAGTAAATGAACTTAATGAGCCTTCAGCGCTCCCATACTGATGCAAATGACACCAACATCTCCATCAGCAGGCACCTCTGGGGCTTTGAAAGTGGACAGGGTAATTCTGCCTGAAACTTTGTGCAGGGAAGAAGCAGCAGCAGGTTCTGCGTGCCAGCAGCTGGGTGGTAATAGAAGTTACTCTGATGTAAAAGTGATTTTTTTTGTCCGGAGAAGTCCTCACACGCTGGCTGTGTGACCGCAGCCCGCCTTTCCAACAGATCTTCTTGCTCTTGCCTACTGCAAGTGCTGCTCCTGACCTCAGTCCACGAGCACCGCTCCCACACAGAGACATTTTCCAAGCTTTACCTGGAGAGGAAAATTTATATAATCTGCCCCTTCACTTCGGGAGTCACTTGCTTGAACAGTTGCTTGCACTGAAGAGGGATTTTTGCTTACAGAGACTTGCTATAGCTGGGGTAGGATGTCAGGGCGCTGGTCCAGTCTGAGTCACTGGGAGACCATATGAGGCCGCGGAGTCGGCTTCAGTGTTGTTAGGATTTTGCCCTTTTGGTTAGCATTTCATTTGAAAACACAAATAAGAGAATATTACCCTTTTTTTTTTAAGAAAAAGTAATTTTAAGCCACATAATTGTAGGGAAAAGATAGTAATTGGGAAGTAAATGGACTCTAATGATTTGGAAGCAGGAAAGCAAATATCAAGATCCCAAGATATTTCACTGTTTTCAATTAATCTTATCTTTTAATGTAGCTAAAAATTTTTGTACTTCAGGCTGGCAGTGTTATGTCTGTTACATGGCTATGATTTTTTTTCTCATACTCCTTAGCAAGATTCGTGATAGTGAGCTACAGCACGCTGTTGAGATGTATGTTCACAAAATAGGTGTAGTCGGTCCTTTGCAAGTTTTACTCAGCAACAGTCAGAAGTCAGCTTCAGTTACACAGTCGTGGATTTTATCCGAACAATTAACACCTCCTCAAATTCAACCATTAATAACATCAAGACAGTGTAGTCTCTTAGAAGAAGGGACAGGAGTATGTGACCTCGGAAATCTATTTTCCTGCAGTGGGTGATTTGTGGGACCTAATACTGAAGTTAGACACGAGCTGCACTGATCATACATTTCATGTCTACATACGTTATCAAATACCTTGGTATATAATAGGACAGATCCATAAATCAAAGCAGTTGGTGCTGATGCCCCCTCATTAAAGGTAGTTTGGGGGTTTTACCTCATACTAATTTTAGTCTGGTCCTCCTGGCTTAATATGTATGCTCAGTCTGCATCTGATCTGTATTTTATCACGAGTTACTGTGCATTTGCCACGCACCTGGAGTTCCTGGGGAACTGGGACCACCAGGGCACGGACACTGCTGCTCTGAACCAAACCCGTAATCTGGACAAAGCCTTTCTGTGCCCTTGGGTGCGAATGGCATTTTAGACAGAAAGCAAGCAGTGGAGGGTTGGTCTGAGTCACAGGAATGATGGGCTGTTGTTCGAGGGAGGGAACAGAAAGTCAGGAAATCACCTGTGGTTTTTTGAGTTGCTTCAAGGATGATGGTGAGTATGTAAAGGCTGAAACTCCTCTGCTTCCACTTGGGAGTTCACAAAGAGAATCTCTAACTCTGAGAGGAAAGACAGGTCCAGCTGAGCAAGCTGTGCCCACATCACACTCAGAGACCCAAATATGGGGAGCAGGTACATCTGCAACTCCTCTGGGCCAAAAGTACTGTCACTGCCTGCAAAACTGCTTCGTTTCTTAGCAATACTGCGAATGCTGTGTCCTGTGGATTGGCTGGCTACCGTGGAAGTTCTCCGTCACCGTGGAGGCACGCCCATGTCCCTCGTTTGGGAAGTGTGCTCATCCCCAAAAGTTCTAGTTTTCTTTCAGACCTCTACAGCCAGATATTTTGCATACACTTTGCACATCTTCTAAGCTGATACACTGATGTCACCTAAGGTGTTGACATCTGCAGAGAGCAGTCCTGCAAATGGCATGGCAAGCTGTTCCACAAAATCCTGTATCCTCTCAGGCCAGCTGGCAGGAAGGCACTACTCTAACCAATTAAACTATTCAGGCATTTTCTAGTACCAATCCTTTTTTGCAGGCTTGGAACGTAAAAAAATAAACAAGGCTTTCTGGAGCTCTTTGGACTGCCCTTTCTTTTTGAGACAGTCATGTCTTCTAAGTTCCTGATAAGTTGAAGGGCTTGGTTTTGCTCCCCTATAATGTGGGGCCTCTCTTGTTTTGAGATATATCCATCACTGTTTACAGGATCAGCTTAAACTGTATTTACAGACAATATCCTTTCATAGCAGTGGCACATTTCTCGTTTGGCTATTCTGTTTCCTTCTCCTTTTTTAGTGGCAACCTTGGACTCTATTATGACAAATTCCTGGCATTTTGCTTGAGCTTGATCAGGGTGGGCTTAAGTGTGAATCTTTGAAAAAGACTGAAGACACCTCTCTCCCTCCAGTGCACAACAGCTGTGCTTTTTCCATGATTAATTCTCCTGAGGTCTGTGATAATATTAACTATATGTCTCCTTTGTTCCTGATTGTATTATGCATGTATTCCCTAATCCACCCACCAAAATAGTCTCTGACCTGTATAGATCATACAATGACAAACTGGAAAACAGCCCTGATAGGTGTCTTTTATATATGATCCAGATCTCTGATACTGATTTTTTAAGAAAGCATAAATGTTTTTGCTTTTCCCATTTCCTCTTCCTGAGTTTCAGCCATTGCCAGATTCAGCTTCCAGAGAGAGGAGACTGGAAGACACTAAACCATTCCCTGCTTCAGAAAGCTAATGACATTATCAGTTCATTTGCACTGCAGCAATTACCCATTCCTATTTGGAAACACTCTTTGGAAACAGAATATCCTCATATCTTTCTCCAGCTTGGAAGGACTTTTCCCAGCTTGGTGTCAGAGAACTCGAGGAACTAGTCCCATGACAAATACAGACTTATTATCTAAATTGGAGCTACCTTTTTCTTGTCAGAAAAGCATGATTTGGAGGGGTAGGGGAGAAGCAGCAGAGGTAGGAGGTGCATGCTCAAAGCAGCCTTGGGGATTTAAAAGTCTTCTGTAGAAGTTAACTGGTGACCAGCACACAGGAGAGTTGAAATTTCTCAGGACTTGCTTTGGAAAGCTCAGCCAAAGATTTCTTTTCAGAAAATCATCTTTTATAGAAACTTTATTAGTGGTATGGAATTAATTCAAACTGTTAAGGAGTTATTGGGAGATTCATGTCATTTTACATACACTACATCTGTTGCTCCAGAAAATACCACAGCTGACCAGAAGAAACTGCGTTACTGCAATGGACCTTCGCTAGCGCCTCTAGAAAGCAGGAATAAAATTCCCTCAGATGCAAATAATACTGTTATAACACTCCACTTGCACAAGCAATAAACAGGCTCATGGGGTGGACATGCCTCCCTGAAAAACATGGTACAGGCTGTTTCCTAAGAATATGGTCTTCTAGGAGGATACCAGGGTCCTTGGAAAAGAGCCAGCAGTAAGATCGATCATCACAAACAGCAGGGACACAGGCCACCTAATTTCCTCACGGCATAGGATATCGTTTAACTGGCATTTCAGGGACTGTTTGGCTCAGGCAGTAAGGTTCTGCAAGAACTTCTCATTAAGCACAGCGAGAGCAACTTGTGTCATTTGTTTCAAGAAGCACCTCGATCTGTTTGTTATAGCCCATCTAACACAGCACTTTTGGTGCCAGGAGAATGGCTTTGCTGGTTCAGGATATCCCTTTGAGTCCCACATTCTTGCTATCACAGGGCTAAGACAGGAAGGTATGTCCCACTCCTAAGTCCCTTCTTCTCTCACACCATCCCAGAATGGCCCTCAGCAGTACCACTGCTGAGCTGCTCCATAGAGCGGGACGTGAAGTGTGGAGGCTACGTTCTGCTACATCAGCTAAACAGAGAAGAGAGCAGGGCCAGAGGCTCACAGAAAACGCTGGGCAATTGCACTTGCCCATGAGCCCTAGAGCTGTGGCCTTGACCATCCGACATCTCTACAGCAATTCAGCGTGGGCTTGCCTCCCTGCCTCCAACCAGCAGCAAGCGGAGCCTGTTCCTTCACCATAGCACAGCATTTCAGAGGGGAAGCGAGGGAACTTGAGCATTAAAATAGTCTCTGCTCAACCTGGAGCCTAGAAGACCTAAGAACCTAACCCCAGTGGGGGGACCTGCAGGGTTTAGCACTTGGGAAAGCTGTGCGATTGAGATGGGAAATCTCAGATGGATGACTCTAGTCACCTATCGTTGAACGCTGTGGACCTGGGTTTGACATTTCTCCCCATCTCCCTCCAGCTCCCTGGAATTTTCTCATCAACTGCTTGTCTTCAAAATCTCCATTCTCTGGCAAAAAGTGTACCGACTCCAAGTGGAGGAGGCAGGTCACGGTGGGTATTTCTCATACAACCTTTTCATCCGTAATTCCCTCCCACATAAAGGACAAAGCCGCATTTTTATTATAAATCAACCCCAGAGAATAACCACCATCTGAAAAAATGTTAACAATTAAACAATAATTCAGGGATTTTGAAATTAAGTACCCTGTGTGTGAACAGATTAAGAGAATATTGTCTATGTAATTCTGGAGAAAACCAATTAAGCTTACCATCTAATGAGCAATGATGTTCTCTCACATCTGCCAGCAAAAGGAATCAACATAATCTATTGCAGGTGGTTGTGCTTTCTATTCATTATGCTACAGAAATGATTCAGCACCATAAATTCTGGACCCATAATCAGCAATTGGTAATACGGGGGAGCTTACCCTTTTCTTAGTTTATAGGCTCATAGCTACTATTACATCAAAAAGAAGCACTCAGATTTGTGCCCACAATTAAAAGCTACTCATAAAACATCGTTATTTTTTTTTTCCACCAGCTCTTAGATTATCACATGGCATTTCAAGACCCCAGCCAAACCATAAATAACAACCGAAATTCAAGAAGCATCACTTTCTGCCACAGGTTTGCCTTTCTTGCAGATGATCAGAAAGTCATCGAATGAGAGAGAGGTTTCCTGGTTGCATTGCAAGGGAGATTACACTTGTCTTAGTCTGTTTTTCTCTGTTCAGCAGAATCTCGTTACTTGACAATGCATCTTTTTTCCTTTGGTAAAGTTGTTCTGATAACAATCTTACATGATCTTCCACTAACTTTTAAAAATTTTTGTCTTCAGTAGGGAAATGTTTTGGTATTTACTTGTGTATAAAAAACCCCTAGCCGCTAACGTAATGTTGTATAACCATATTTTTCTAAGATCTGGTAAAATTACTACCTTCTGGCACAACGGACTCTTCTAATATGAGTCACATAAACGCGCAGAGTCCCACAGTAAATCCATGAACACCTGATATGAAGCCATTGAACTGAGGATAATTAAATCAAAGAGAAATGTGGCCCATAGTCATTATCCACAGCTGCAACTGAAACCAGCATACGTGTAGCCCACCCGATGGTCATCCCAAAGTTGATGTATGGATCAAGTAACTGGTGCTGGAGTTTCCTCTATAAGAAAAAGTAATTCAAATAGATTAGAAATAATAAATTTATTGCATTGTATCCTTCAACCTGTTGTGCTGCTGTACAAGGGAAACTAGTTTTTGTTTGATAAAAGAAATCAAACATTTGCAGGAGTTTTAGGGAATTAAACTTTCACTTCTAACAGTACAAATAGGAGTTGGACACAAAATCCATAGATGTGATTGCCCTCTGACACCTAAAAGTTTAGAAACCTAAACCAGCAAGCAACACTTCAGAAATTATATTCTTTTTCTGCTCATGTTAAAGAAAGTTTCAAATTTAAAGAACAGAAGACAGATTTTCCTCATCCTCATGGTATTCTTAGCTCTATGAAATCTACTCAAAAAAATTTTACTTATTTATTTGAAATTCTTAAATAAACTAAACATTTTGAGGATATTTTCCATTTATGTTTTTGGTTGCTTGATTGTTTGGGGTTTTTAGGAGGGGTGTGTGGTTTTGATTGCTTCTTTGCTTGGGGTTTTTTTGGGGGAGTATTTTTGTTCATTATTCTTTGCTTGGGAAGGCCATTGGTTTGCTTAACAAAAAAAAAAAAAGATTTTTTCACTTTAATTTGAAGGCAGACGGTCTCTTCAGTTTGGCTGTTGCTTTTTCCTTTGAAGGCAGCGTACCTTAACTGTACAAAGCATCCCAAGGTCACTAGCTGCCTTCACAGCCGTTCAGCAGAGGGCAAGGAACAAAATTCAGACGATAACTGTGTGCTCTTCACCCCTTCTGCACACGCTTTCACAGAACGTTTTGCTGGAAGGATAAAGGAAGCACGTCCCTCTCCCCAGCTCACAGGTTTCCCTGTAACACCTTGACAGAGATGCTGACCGAGCTGGAAATGCTCAGGGTTCTGAGGAGAGGAGAGGAGAGGTTGAGGGAACTGGGCTTGTTCAACCTGGAGAAGAGAAGGCTGCGAGGGGACCTTATAAATTCTTACAAATATCTGCAGGGTGGGTGTCAGGAGGATGGGGACAAGCTCTTTTCAGTGGTGCCCAGCGACAGGACAAGGGGCAATGGGCACAAACTGAAGCACAGGAAGTTCCGTCTGAACATGAGGAAGAACTTCTTCCCTCTGAGGGTGACGGAGC
>Ga0065711_1003009_pt1 | contig 30285 bp, 20 predicted proteins | sample Hoacrofraction12_FD_59098 | JGI IMG/M metagenome (GOLD analysis project Ga0065711, IMG submission 59098) | Hoatzin crop microbial communities from Cojedes, Venezuela - Epithelial fraction 12 v2 (version 2) | ecosystem: Host-associated > Birds > Digestive system > Esophagus > Crop | place...
CCCCCCCCAATTTTATTGTTGTATAGTGTTTCTAGCTTGAAAGTTTTAGACAGAAAATTACTTTCAAACTAACTATGTTGGAATTTGTAGAGGGAACCAAGTAGAAACAAGATCAATTCTTTAAGTAAATATTGGGTCTGTCTGAATTTAAGTGCTCTGTAAGTGTAGGGCCTGTGTGTATCATAACTTAAATGGTATTTCCAGCTGGTCGAGGACAGTCAGGATTCTCCAAGGATAAGCAGCTTGACTCTAGCTGGGATCAAACCTCAACCTACTGTTAGTGTTTTTGCTAAAATGACAACTAGAAATACCAGCTGAGATCAGACTCCCAAATACTCAGTGCTGTACACAGAGAAAGCATATTCAACACAAGACCTATGTGAACAAGACACTCAAAAAGGGAGAATGAAAGCAGTGCTCTAAGAAGTTACTTGCTCGGTTGAGCCCTTCCTTCTCCATGTGTTATGAACTGGAACAGTCCTTGTGGGTTACTCAACTTGAATTCCTTCCTTCAGGTGCCAAATTGTTCCCCATGCAACTTGTATCTATGTAATCTGTTTGACTCTCACTGTTCTACCTCATGTGGCTTCTGCTGTTTCATTTGATAGGCTTTTCTGTTCCATCGTAAAGAAGTAATGTTCTGCCACTGGTAAAGGGAAAAAATTTTCCTGCAAAAGGAAAATCAAGGAGAGCTGTAACTGTTCGCAGGTTTATAAAAGGCTGTTGCACTGACAGGACAAGTAGTGATAGGCATGAACTTCAGAAAGGATGATTTAGATAAGATATGTTAGGTGAAACTTCATAACAGTAAGACTAGTAAGAGCTTGAGCTGCCTGCATATGGTGCAGAGTCTCAAGTAACAAAGATAATCTAGGAAAAGCCTGGACACGCTTTTGCAGAGGATGGTGATGGCTCTAGGCAATCTTTTCAGATCCATTTCAGTCCTGTGTCTCTGCCTTTCTTGGCCTTTCAAGGAGGTGATGCCTTCTGAGAATTAAAATGTCATTTCATTGTTATTGTTTACTATTGATTCATTTATTGTTAGTGGACAGAGCACTAATGGGAGCACAGAAGGGCCAGTATTTTCTTTCCAGTTTTACTACTAGCCTTCTGCATGACTTCATGACCCTGCTCATCAGAGAGACTCCAAGCACCTTCTGGTGTGTCTTTGTTACAGGGATGGGATACTGCACAGTTCCCTCAAATGTTAGAAATGCACCTGTCTTTTCATGGTGAGCACTACTTTTAGTGAACAACTGCAATGTTTAAAGCAATCCTGTGAGCTGATGTACTGCATTGCAGAAAAAATGTTTTTTAATATCTTTTTTTTTTTATTAGTGTGTGCTATCTTCCTTTTATTTATTGCGATTTATGTCTGGGTACTAAAACTGCACATTAACATAGGTAGAGAGATCCTTATTACTTTGCTTAAGAGGCAATAAGACTTAAAATAAATGCATAAATTATTTACCCAGCTTTGGTGTGAATTACACTCCATTTGGCTGTAAAGCCATGCATTGCAAAAGTTATTTTTGATCCTGCAAATTGAACGGGTTTTGAGATTATGGAGTAGGCTTTTGAAACAGCTCATAGCTGCTCTTGCTGAGAACAATGGAGAAGAGCTTCCCCATTGAGAACAAAGGGAGCTGTGAGGTGCTGAGCACCTTTGAAACTTCATCCGTACAGCTTCAGACTGTGCATTTTGTTAAGGATTCTCTCTGAAGGTTCTAGTAGAAAGACTTGGTTTCGGCAGGCAATAGCACCTAGGGATTTGAACTGATGCTTATTTTTCCTCAGCTGGACAAGCCAGGGCATACTGGAAAGTATGACTGCAAGGTTCCAGGCTCGGAAGAACAATTTTGTTTCCAGCCTGAAAATTTTCCACTGCTGCTTAGACCTGTGTCTGCTGCATTCACACCTGTTTTTGAGCCTCAGCCTTCACCCATTTACTAGTTCTCCCTCAGTGTTTGCACTCACTTCCCTCTGACAACACCAGGTCTCTGCCTACTTTTTTAACAGTGAACCCTACTTTCAGTTCTTCTTGGTCTCTCGCTTTCCTAGGACTCTTTCTTCACAGAAGTCTTTGGGGCTGACTTTTCAGAAATACTGATCTCTTCATTCTACTTTCCCACTGATAAAGTCTTGTGCTAAAGCAGTAAGTGCCTTTCACCACTTACTTTTCTGCGAGAAAGTTGAATGGTCGTGGTTTAAAAACAGATATCTGCATTTTTTTGTTGCCTGTTAATGTCAGAGTATCAAAGTGCTTCAGTGCAGACTCTCATATCTCCATGAAGCAGAAAAGTACTTTTTTATGCATTTTGCAGAAGAGATGTGGTACAGAGATGGTATTGCATGACATTTTACTTAAAAGCAGAAATAAGCAATATCAATGTGGTCTATATTAAACAAACTATAATGAAATTGTAAATCTAGAATCATTGTTGCTGTATATGTGTGTCTAGTAAAGGACTTGGGTGGATTGGTCCTTGACTTTGCCTGTATGACGTTTTCATCAAACAAGGATAAAACCATTACTGATAATATCTACAGATGGCATTAAGGCTCAAGTAGTAGCAAATAATAAAGAAGAGGCTGAAATCATTGCAGTCTGCATGCAGCTTATTAAAAAGCTGCCAACAATGTGCATTCCAGTATGATCATGTGAAAAGTTGAAGAATGCTGACTATACATGTGCGGGTGGGGGCTCTATCCTAGGACGCCATGTCTCTGGAAAGGAGCTAGGCACAATGATGGGTGATGAATGGGGTATTGAATGATGGATGCCCTGTGGTGCTCATGAGCAGAGGGACTTACACATCCCAAATATATAAAGAGCAATGTACAATACGAGTACAGTGTTTATATTGTGCTTTGGTGGTGTTATGACTACTACTGGAATGCATCTTTAATTTTCATATCTATAGCTTTACAAGTAGCAGGAAAAATTAAGAGGAGAACTGCAAGAAGGGTAATTGAGATCCTGAAAATTAAACTACTGGTTGTAAGCATAGTTGCTTATGTATTCTATTTCTTCACAGAAAAAGTAGATCAATTTGATCACAGTCTAGCAATACCTATTTCAGAGTTTGAGAAATATGGTAACAGGTGTCCAGCTATGAAACGAAGGCACAGCAACATACAGTGACTAAAAGTTGAAAGTGAAGCTTCATTTTGAATGAGCAGGATAATTAATGACTTGAAATTTTCAAGCATCATTGCGAATCCACTCCACAATGAAGGTTAAATAAGAGAGCGTTCCATGTGTGTCATATCAGAATTGAAGCTGGAAGGTGAAATTGGTTCTAGATGGCTGTGACATCTGAGTCTTGGGGCAGTATTTAACCCCGAGGCTGGGGCTACTTGATTTTTTTGCCCTCTCCCTTAAGCCTTCTGGATTTAAAATGCAACGTGCTATTTCTAGCTCTACAAAACTGGGCGTGTCCTTGTTAGTGCCTTTAAGACTAGAAGCTGCAGTGGTCTGCTGCATCTGCTCGCTAAGAAAGTAGGAGAACAGTAATATGGAGAACTCTAGTAGGAAACTAGAAGGCATCCCAAGGCATCCCATTTCTGCAGTGTTACCAAATTTACTTGTATATTAGATTTATGTGATAGTTTGCTACTTTGAGTAGCTTAGTACTATCCTCTTTCCTATTAATTCACACCTGCTCTTCTAAAAATTCAAACTCTGAGTAAAATACCATCTTCAATGCTTATTTCATTACATCTAGCACTGAATCCATGGATTTCAATAAAATATACCCAGAAGGGCGCTATGTTATTTTCCTGAACATTGCAGGAGACATGTTAAAATGTATATGCTAATTGAATGTAGGAAAGCAGGATTTGAAGGTCATGAGCTCTCTCTTGCTTTTCCTAGATATACTTTATTGCTCTTATTTTCATGTCGGTTCCCTGCCAACTTCTTTTCTGTATGAAGTAATCATATTCAGGATTAGATTGTAGGATGGCAATAGTAATAAAAGACTTTTTTTATTTGAAACAGCATGGCATATACCCATGCTCAAAAAATTCTTTGAATGTGGCCATGATCTCATTTCCTTCCTGTTCTTTCAGCATCACACATGCACTGATGGGAGGGGCGGTTGTTGCCAAGTACTGAGTTGCATGAGGTCCAAGGGGTGTTTTCATGTCTTTCATCAGCCAGGCTGAAGTGCTCGTTGCAGCCACAGTAGGGTCCAATAATGTGCACATTGATGAGAAAACTGCAGAGCAAACAGAAATAAGGGAGCGTTTTGTGTTTGAGATTCAGCAGGCACACAAATCTGAAAGTGCCTCTTCTGGTTTGACATTATCTACAGGTTCAATCTACAATATGCTGATTCTATCATAATGCAGAAAATTGGTTAATTCCCTCTGGAAATTTGAAATAAAAATAATTCTCCCCTTGAACTGCTCTTGCTTCTTCCTTTGATTGGATGATGCTATCACCTTTATTCTTAAGCGGGGGACAAAGAGAGCATTTTTATAGCAAAGCATGTGCATTTTTATAAAATCTGCACACTTTATGCATGTACTTTACGCTTTCTCTATAAATATTGGCAAGTGAGGATAATTAGTCAAGCATATTTCCAAATCACCAGGACCTGTGCTAAACTTCATCATTTGCAGATGGTTACCAAATCACTTCAAATTTCCTTCCCCCTTCATGAAAAAATTTTCTTTCACCATGCCTTGGTTTCTTCCTTTCTTTGAGCATTGTCCTCAACCAGAGTGTCCAGCTGTGGAATTACAGGTCACCACATTGGCTGATGGTGGTGATTTTACTGTCTCAGTAGAAGCTGCTTTACTAGTTAATGGATCCATTTCATTCATCCACCTGTGGAAGCGGAGCAAGCTTGGCAATAGCAACTCTAATTGAAAGCTTACACTTGTTTCTGCTGAGGGAAAGCTAGCCAGAAGCTAGGAATAAGGCACACGTTGTTTTCACAGTGAAAGTAATTAAGCACCAATACAACTTCCTTATCATGTGGACAAACACTCTTATAAAGTAGCTGCTAAGGATCTGACCAACATGATGAGCATGTTATGGTAATTAGAAGGTGGGGCCAATGGCTGGTGGCAGAAAAAAGATCAGATGGACGTGGTAATCACCCCTTCTGGCTTCCTAATCTCAGACACCGTGCATTTCCTGAATTTTAGTGTGTTTATGGGTAATATGCACTTGAAAGTTATGTGGCTCTGCTGTTAATGCATAGTGAAACAAGCCATATTTAGTAGCACTCACCTTCTGTTTTCCATACGAGTCACTGAAGCTTTCAAGCATCTTTGTGTCCTCCTGCACTGTGTTACACGTAGAATTCTCATGCGATGAAAGAAGGTCTTAAGACAATGTTGTCAGGGATGTGCCTTATGGTACAAGTTAGCCCATACTGAAGCCTTGGTTTGGAATGAGCATAGATGGCTAGAAAAGGGCCCTCTGGGAGGTGATGTGGTAGGGCTGCCTTTCCAAGTGCATGTGTTTGCCCAAAAAACATTCTTAAAAATGACAGGCTAGTTGTATAGTCCACAGAAGGAAATACAGACCTTGATCAAACCCAAGTAATTCAGATTACTTGGCTTTGCTTGAATTGTAGACTAGTAATAGACTGATGTTGATCTTATCACAGATAGTTTTTGTCTATTAATAGTTGTCTTCTATTAATACTGTCTATGGTAGAAAACCAGTCTTGTAATGTACCTCTGCAGCCTTTGAGTCATGCTGGCAAGTACTACAATACTTTATGCCTGCTCGTACCCACCATCTCTGCAATAAACTTGGAAGGCTTTGTGAGAAACTCCCTGTAATAGAGAATTTCTTGCTACAATTGTAAGAAGTGTGATTTCTGCTTCCTGTTGAGCTTTACTGGCTCACTTAGTTTCCCATAAAACATAGAAAGAAAGAATCTGATGTGTAAAATCTATTTTTTTCTGTTTTTCCTTTTTAATTAAAAAAAAAAAATTTGCAAGAAGCCATTTTATGAGCAATTAGTTTTCTTTGCCCCAGAGTAATATTTTTGTTGCTGATTTGACATATCTTTAATTAGGCTGAGTAAAAAAGATCTGCTTAATTTCCAGAAGACTAAAGAAAAATAATGTGCCTGCCAAAGACATATCATTTTCATAGTCAGGCAGTTAGGTTTGATACTGGTTCAAGTTTAGCAAAAGTGGAGGGAAGAAGGGCTGGCTCTGGTCAGGGACAGAGTAGGTAGAATTGGCACAGCCTTTGCGTTGTCTTCCTTGCTTGTTCTAGATTTTGGGAAAACCGTGCTAATGGCCCTCTTCCAAAGCCAAGCTGGAGTCACAACAAACTGCAGCTATTCCCTCCTCAAAGGGGCGGAAGACAGCAGTAGGACCCTCAGAGCAGTTACTGCCTCTACCATCAATGGTCCTGATACCAGAAGCAAGAGTACCTGGTCTGGGTTTGTTTTGGCTTTCTGTGGTAAGAATAGACCAGCGTCCTCCAGTGGCTGGCAGAGACATGGTTTAGGCCATTTCATGGACTCCTAAGGAGGCGCACAATCAATCTGCAGTGAAAAACAGAAAATATACACAAGTGCTTAGTCCCCAGGGAAAGGGAAATGAGACCAAGACTGCTGGTGTTTAGGCCTTTTCTCTTCGGTCTTATGCTTCTGAATGCAATGGTCTGTAGTATTTCCCAAAAGGGGAGGGGTGTATTCTGAGATGGTTAAAGCTAAGCTTCTAGAAATAAAATGAAGGAAACAATTTAGAAATATCTTAGCTGCTTGGGGTTTTTATGTCCATTAAAAATGATACAGACAGAACAAAACTTCCAGAAAAAGTTGAAGAATCTTCAGTAAACCCAGATTTAGTTTAGCTCTGAACTCTTTAGGTACACCTAAAGTAAAAATATTGTCTTTTTAATGTGTCATAAATATTAAAAACTGTTTGTTTACAAGTTATTTTCCTTTTCTATATTTGGAAATTTTTTTTATGAAGCAACTAAGCAACTTCTCATTCACGGGGAAAGCTATCCGTAAGAGCTGTACTATACCCTCATTCGGTGTAACACATTCCAGACAAACAGTTTGTTACCAGCCAAATGAGTTTATGATGAACAGTTGAGTTAAAGTATCATTCTTGGTTTTTAACTACTTCTGTAATACATTAAAGGGAGAGTGAGCTGCAGCATTACCAGCCGTGAGAACACAGCCTGCAAATAACCTCTCCCTTAATTCTGCATTTCTGTTTCCTTGTGATTGTTCAACAATGCTGCACTTCCAGTTTTGTATTAGAACATTAGCACAGGTAACTGTTTTCAGGATTGAGAGAGAGTTTATAAAATTCCTATTTTCTTAAGCATGCCAGGTCTGTGTATCTATTAGGTATAAAGCAGGGCAGAGTCCACCAGCTTTACTTAAAATTAGACAAAATAGAATAGGGCATGCCAAGTTCTGTTCTAGTATGTCCTCACTATTTAAAAAAAAAAAAAAAGAAAAAACCAATATTATAATTTTTTTAAATAAACATTTTGGAAGTTCCAGGGTATGGAAGGACTTATTTTGAGTTGCTACTTTGTGTTATGACAGAGGAAAGGAAATAATTTTTTGAATGGAGGTGAACTTTAGATTCCTGAAAGGTGATCCCCATCCCCATTACAAGATATCACAGTTAGTCTCTTGCTCAACAGTCCAAAACTTTGGTCTTGCTGAGACATTGTAGATGTTGCTTTCAGCAGCTGCAATGATTTTCAGCTGTCATTCCTGATACACCATGTCTCTTGATCCTTTCATTAAACCAGGTACATTCAGTCAGTAAGAGATCGCAGCTGTGACTAGTCAGTCCAAAATAACACAAATGGGAGAGAAGATTGTATTGCATTGACTATCTAGTGTGTTGGGGTTTTTGAGGGGAAAGCACTGAAAAAAGGCAAAACAGGATTAACAAAGAATTTTGTTAATGATTGGGAATGAACTGGAAAAAGAGTTCAGGTACAATTTGAAAAGTTAAAGAAGAGAGGTGTGGTTTTGCTGGTAGTTAGCAGTGGCACTTCAGCAACAAGGAGGCAAAAATAGGATTGCTTCAGTGTCATGTGGCCTGGTTCCGAGGATGAAAGGAGACCACTGGGATGAGGCAGTATGAATTTCTAGAGCCTCCTAGTCTGGAGGCTCTCTTGCCAGTATTTCCTACACCAGACTGGTCAGCTGTAGTAGAACTAGATAGAAGCATCCAGAGTTGGTGTGAAGACTGCGAAGGACAGAAAATGCAGCCTGGCTCTCAGCTAAGCAATCTCAGGAGTGTGGAGAATGGGGAAACTGCCCAGCAACTTTTCACTTCAGGCTGTAAACTGCAAATTCCATATTGGCTTGTTAAGAAAGAAGAAATGTGAGTCAGTTTTGACTTTTCTTGTTAAGCATCTTTGTGAGTTGCTGCTTTGGAGTTGCTGGAGTTTGAAGTCCTGAGACAAACTGTGTTTTGAGGCTTGCTCGCGTCTTAGTGGTACTTGCTAATTTTCTCCGGTGAAATGAGAAAAACAGCCCTGCTCCCTGCTTTTCTTTGTTGGTCCATCAAGCAGTGTAAGTAAAAGAAGTAGAAAGAAACAGAATGAAAAAACCCCTGTCTGTCTGTGTGATGCTGATGAGCCCTGAAGACGGAATATTGGTAATATGGTGCCGGTGCCACCAACAATAATGCAACAGGAGCCTCTTAGTGATTAAATATCCTTCTTAACATCAGTAATAATTACTGTGTACACTTAAGCAGTAAACTAATCCCCAACTGAAATCCCTTATAATTAAGCTTAATGAATTGAATTGTCTTTAGTGTCAGATAGGCCTGAACATTCCCTAAAACTGCAAGGAAAAGAGATATAATAAAAAGCTTTTGCAGGGATATTACAAGGATCTTGTGACATCATGTTTCTTTAAAACAGAAATATCTGCAATTGACCAAAACACGTATTTATTGAAAAAATATGTAAATGAAATGCTGTAGTTGCATTTTAGCTGGTTGTCTCCCTCCAGCCCCTGGTTATAGAGGCTTGTTGAAAATTTTCACGATTCCAGCAAGTATTTTGATGATGTGTTTATACTCTCTTTTTAGCTCACTTTCTCATACTATTTCTGAAACTGCTGTAATGGGAAAGAAGCTGGATGAATCAAATAGTCGTTAGTGAGCTGAATTTTCAAAGCTTTCAGTAATGGCCTAATTCTGTTCATTGTTTGACATGAGAAGAAACAGTATAAGGGCTAGCAGAAAGCTCCAAGGTAATATTGCAATATGAGCTATTTTAAGGACTAGAAGATTATTTTCTTTTGATTCAGTTTGGTGGACTTATTATAAAAAATGATAATTAAAAAAAAAAAAATTCTGGGCAGGATTTCATGACAAAAAAGTTACGTTACCCTAAGGCAGGCTTCTAATTGATTGATCCTCGACATTCCAGAGAGTCTATGGTATAAAGAAGCATTTCATTCAGTCCAGACGGGTGCTTACATCTGTGTCATGTAAGCAGTTGCTGAGAGTGGTTGAAGGATGGAGAGGGATGATGGATCATGTAGTTTCTTCTTGTGCTATTAGTACCTGCTGTAAGGAGAAAGAAATACAAAGAGACTGTGGTTCTGTCTCCATGCCTTCGGTAGTTGATCTTGATGCAAAGTGATTTGCAATTGTATCTTTGTTTGGCATGCGTGTTCTTTTAGCACTGCTGCTCATGCAAATGTGAAAATGTACCGGAGCCTGCATCAAAACCTCAACTGTGGAAAACTGATGTCAGTGAACTTTGGTGCAGACTGGTGTAGCCCCGGAGAGCTGCCAAATCTGAAAAGATCTGGATCTTTTGTAGGTTTCATGCGCCTAGATCTGCACTATAATAGCTATTTAGTGTCTTTAAAATGTCTGGTAGTTGCTAGTATCAATTTTTCTGAAAATTTATTTAGATGGCACTTGGGCTGCCTTAAAAAAAATAAGTCTAACCCAAATCCCTTACACAATCTCCATTAAATGAAAATGTTCTGTCATTTCAATCTCAAGGGGAGATTTTTGTCTGAGGCAGGATTTAATATGGTGCTTATTCACATCTGTAGGAATATATTAAAAAAATACTAAAATGAGGCACATAAATCATATTATGTCATCGATCAGATTGCCATATATAGGTGCCAATGTCTGCTTAATTTGACTGGGATATATCAAAACATAATGCATCAAGTAAAAGGTATTCTTAGAAGGGATGAAAGTAGCATGTACTTCATTACCATTTCTATTTTTTTATTAATGATCAAATGGAAAAAGCTCATTTGCAGTGGTGAGGACTTGAAAACTTGGCAGTAGTGTTTTTGTGTTCTTCGTGAAATAAAAAATGTGAAAGAGTACATGTGCCTCAGAAACTGCAGAGGTTTGTGTCCATACATAAGCGTATATGTGTATTCACGTAATTTACATAATCCCATTTAAGAGCCTTTTTACAAATGAGGCAATGGAAAATGTCTTGAATGACACTTCTCTGTATATCCTCTGCACTTTCAGTGCAGTGAATTATGTAAAGGTCCAGTAAATCAAATACTTTAGGAATATGGGGCTGAATGCGTAGTTTTCCTGACTCAGACAGAAAGCAATCATCACATAAGAAATTCACCAGCCACAGCCTGGATTGCAACTGGCTGTATGACTTTAAAGGTCTTTTTATATGGCTTTTCCTTTTCCATTCTGCATAATACTACTTACTGTGATCAAAATTTGGCTGCTTTATCACCACTCTCATCAGAATTTCTCTTGTCTTTTATTTTTAAAGAATGTTTTCGAAAGAAATCAACTCATTGTGTTTTTTACTTCTTCCTGAGTTAGACATTCATAATCATGAAAATCTAAAAATGTCAGTGCCACTACTGTGCTGGAAATGGATATAATGCATGCTAATGAAGACTTCAAAGGAGGAAATGTTTTTTATTATTTTAGTTCAAAAATGACAGATATGTTTTCTTGAGTTAAACCTAAAGAGCACATTTGAGATGGATCAGTTCGGGGAAGAAGCAGGAGATACAAGGCTGTTTCTTGTCATCTTTCTGTGAGCATTTGAACTCTGGCAACTTCAGTCATCATTTTGTGGAGCTTACATGGACTACTTGAAAGTTTCTGTAGTTGGTTGTACACTGTCTCTTTCTCTCTTTATATTTTATGGAACTTGGATTGAAAATGCCAGCACTGTAAACAAATCACAAGCACTGAGTAAAATGTAAATATGAACTAAGTTTAGGTGACAATTGTAATAAAATCTCTAACTATGGGAAGAAACATAAAGCTAGTTACAGATACACTTTAATCTCTGCCTTAGAATTGCTGATGTGATGTTTGAGGAGCTAAAATAAAATTGAGTTTTTTTCTTTTTCTGAAATCCCTGTCATCATTGTGCTTAAGATAACATTTCTTTTTACTACAGTTTGTGGCTGCCAATGCTTTTTATATTACTACTTCAGAAGCCCATTTTCCTGATACTTCCAGGTTACCTACTTCAAGCCATTTGCTTATATGATCTGCAAAGTTTGCTTAGTGGCCTGATGAATGAGTGTTAGAATGATACGGGAAAGAAAAGGCACATAGGGGATGCATTTCAACTTTTCAGTTTACCACACAGCTTCAACAGCATTCTATCGAAAGGCTGCTTCTGAAAGAAGATGGGTAACTGTGTGTGTTGTGGTTTAGCCTGGCTGGGCCCCAGCTACCCACAAAAGCCTCTCTATCACTCCTCCTCCTCAACTGGACAGGGGAGAAAAAATACGGTGAAAGGCTCGTGGATTGAGATAAGGACAGGGAGAGATCACTTGCCAATTACTATCATGGGCAAAACAGATTGCATTTGGGGAAATTAGTTTAATTTATCACCAATGAAATCGGAGTAGGATAATGGGAAATAAAAACTGAATCTTAAAACACCTTCCCCACACCCCTCCCTGCTTCCCAGGCTTGACTTCAATCCCAAATTCTCTGCTTCCTCCCCCAGAGGGGCACAGGGCCACTGGGAATGGGGGTTGTGGTCAGTTCGTCACACGTTGTCTCTGCTGCTCCTTCTTCCTCAGGGGAGGACTCCTCACACTCCTCCCCTGCTCCAGCGTGGGATCTCTCCCATGGGAGACAGTTCTCCATGAACTTCTTCAGCGTGGGTCCCTCCCACGGGGTGCAGTACTTCAGGAACAGGCTGCTCTAGTGTGGGTGCCCCATGGGGTCACAATTCCTGCCAGCAAACCTGCTCCAGCGTGAGCTCCTCTCTCCATGGGTCCACAGGTCTTGCCAGGACCCTGCTCCAGTGAGGTCTTCCCGCAGGGTTATAGCCTCCTTTGGGCATCCACCTGCTCTGGCCTGGGGTCCTCCATGGGCTGCAGGGGGACAGCCTGCCTCTCCATGGTCTTCTCCACAGGCTGCAGGGGAATCTCTGCTCCAGTGCCTGGAGAACCTCCTCCCCCTCTTTCTTCACTGGCCTTGGTGTCTGCAAAGTTGTTTCTCTCACATAATCTTACTCCTCTCTCCTGATGCAGTTTTTTTTTCCCCCTTCTTAAATACGTTATCCCAGAGATGCTACCACCATCGCTGATGGACTCAGCCTTGGCCAGAGGCAGGTCCTTCTTGTAGCCGGCTGGCATTGGCTCTATCAGACTTAGGGGAAGCTTCTAGCAGCTTCTCACAGAAGCCACCCCTGTAGCCTGCCCTCTAACAAAACCTTGCCACACAAAGCCACTACAAGTCAGTAAATTGATTTCCTGCTTTCATAAGGAAGTCAAGTATCTTTCTGGTTCAGCTTAATCTGTACATGCAGAGCAGTAGAGACAGAGCTGGGTCAGTTTATGACTGTGATGTTCTTGCCTGTCTGATCTCTGCTGCTTTCTTCCATGCTGCATCCGCTGAGCATGATCTTGCTCTGTGTTAGGTGACTTATTTTTCAGCTGTGTAAGTGGGCTCATGACTAAAACCTGAGTCTCTTTTATCTTTGAATTACAGGCTCTACAGCATAGAGTTAATTGCTTTCTGCATTTTTCAGTGATAAATGGGATTTTATATTCTGTGTGTTGGGTATCCCTCTCGTGCCCTGGAACTTGCTCCGTATTGCATTTGCCTGGCTGTTGGTTTTGCACTCTATTGCTGTATTTTTCTAGTCCAAGTTGCTCCTTTAGGGTGAGTTTTCTTCTCAATATTGCTGCATGCTATTTGTAAGACCTGCACAAGGAACATGATACGCTTTGGTTCCAAGTGTAGCCCATGCTGCTCCAACTTGAAATTCAGAACTGGAAACCAGCTTTGCCTTGCTGGTAGCTTTATAGTTGTATATCAGGGGCTGCAACTCACATGAGTACTGTGTTTTGGGTTTTATATGGCACGTATTGAAGAACACTGTCCCCCAAACTCTAGAGAATAGCAGAGAAAATGGAGGAAACAGAAGTATAAACCTTTGCAGTGACTTGTTCAGGGCTAAACAGCAGTTTGGTCTTGGAAATTGTTTCTCTCCTTCTCAACGGAGTTGTGTACGGAGTAGGCTGTGTTGCACTGTTGTGCTGTACAGCCTTCTCTTCTTGTCAGCGGTGCAGGTAGCTTTCAGCTTGTCATTTGTTTGATGTTGCTAGTGCTGCAATAAGCTTTCATACGTGTGCATTCTTGCCGAGTACATGTCCTTCAAGTGGCTGGACCTACTTCCGTTTCTTCTACTTTTTAAGCTTATACAGCACATTAAAACCATTGGTGGAGTTTTCTGCTGGGTGATGGCACTCTGAGCTGAGAAAGTGAATGATAAGTAATGAGGAAAGTGGGAAGTAATGTGTAAATGTAGAAGTTTTATCCTCTGAAAATTACTGTGGCATCGAAGTTCCCAGATGAGTAAAAACAATGCACCAACATTTCATCACGGACTGTCATCAAAACTTCAAGTAGAATTTTTACATGTGTACGCTATCATGAAGTATTTATAATTATTGTGCCAGGAAATCTAGCTGGTGATTCTCAGAAATCAAAGGATTAAAAATAAAAGAAACATAAATGAATAAATAATTATAGACTCTCTCTGTGCATTCTCTAAACCTAAAGTGTCAAAGTTTTTCTGTAGCAGGAGAAGACTGACATTTTCAATTGGGCTCCCTAGGAGAGAAATACAAAATGTGCCTGTCGAGGAGGGAAGGCTTTACTATACGTAGCTCCTAGTGAAATCAGCAGGAGTGCTAGCCCGTGTAGCTTAATAACTGTGCCCTGGTATTAAGGGGTAGGTATTTTTTTAATACATTCAGGCACCAAATAGGCAACAGTTTGGTATCTAAATATCTCTCAAGATGTGGTCCTTGCTCAAGTGGATAGTTATGTTTAGTTGCAGCACATAAATATTGTGATATGCATAGGGTGTTACTGCATAAGGAAATCCTTAATTCTGAGTGAGGGCTTACGCTTTCTTCATAGGGTGTGGAGACAACTAGGGGCAAACAAAAGTGGTTCTTGGAAACCATTGGGGCACTGAGCTCCTAATATGGATGGAAAGATGGAAGAACTGCAAGTTGGAGGCTTCTAGCTAGGTGGCTGGGCCAATGCTTCTGTCTGCTTGGGATGTCATGTGGGGAGCAATCCAGGCTGTACAGAGACATACACTGGTGGTGAAAGGCAGAAAAATCTCTTTGAGCAGCAAGGCAGTGAGAGATGGAAAATACTCAGATCTGTCTGGTGCCATCAGTGTATTCACTGGACTTTGGACATACCCATCTAGCAGTCTGGAAAGTAACCCAGGATTTACCTGCTGATGTGACATTAGAGAGACATAAATGATTTCTACTATAGTTTACCTGGAGTTGAGCAGCACCAGTGTGATCTTAATTACTGTGTGCTGAGCTGAAGGTAAAAAGTCATGCTGTGTCCCTACCTGGATGCTAGTGGTGTTGGGGAAGTGTACAGGTTGAGACTGTATGCAAATGATACTCTTTCTGAACAGAGAGGTCTTCCTTTTTGTGAAATGCCACGTACTCATCATGCTGGTTGTTGAGAATAGACCTGGTGCTTAGTCTTTGCTGCTTCCAACTACCCAAAGGAGACAGAGTGCCTAAAGGCACTGGCGTGACTCGTAGGGGGTGCTAAGTAACACAGCACTGTGGTTTGTGGGGTTTTTTTTACTTTTTTTTTTTATTTTTAACAGTTACATGTGTCTTACCTGGGATGTGGTCAAAAGAAGCCCAGTTTGCAGAAAACTGAAGGTGTCTCAAAATGGGCTGACAGGGAAAAAAGAAAGAAAAAAAAAAAACCACCCCAAAAAACCCAGGAGTATTTCAGAATCCTGACCATGCGTCAATATCTCAATCCAGCAAGTTGCTTTACCCTACTAGATCTCAGTTTTATAGGAAAAGATGCCATGCTCTTCCAAGGTCTAGCATGGCAGCATTGTACCATAACTTATGCATTTGTCAGCTTTTGATGACATTCGTGTGTATTCAGTTGTTCTACTCCCACTGCAAAGCTGAATCAATCTCAGTGCTGCAGTTAAATACTGGATGATTTAGTGTGCCATCAAAAACTGCATCAGCTACCTATTAGAATATATTAAACATTCATCAGGAAACTGACTGTTCACATATATCCTTGTACCAAGAATACCTAAATAATATAGCAGTCATTACCCAAATTATCTAAACTTAGTTAATTGCACAACAATATGTGGAAGATTTCGTGACTGATGATTTTGATTAATAGAGTGCAAGAATAAAGTAGGACAAATATATTTGAAAAGAAGGGGCTGGATTTCTATGAGCAAATGACAGGGGAATATTTGCAGAGGTGTTCCCTAATCCCCACCAGGGTCTAGATTCTCAGACTTGTGACCTTTTCTGTAATAAATAGTTCTCTATTCTAGTTGTCACAATTCCAGTGGCGACTTCAATAAAACCAATTCTGTGTACTTCACACTAGTAGCAATAATATACTTTGTCAGATTTATGCCAAAGAGAGAAACAATTTTATAGATATGTTAAGTTTTTGAACAGACCTGAAAGATCCTTTGAATCCCAAGACGATGATGTATGTCCTGACAGTGGTACGATTTCCTTTATTGATGGTGTAGGTTCATTGCATGATTATTACTTGCACACAAGAGTGGAAAAATTAATTAATTGTTAATCTGTATGTTACTCTCATTTTGTTATGAAATGCTGGAGAGGAAGACAACTCTAATGGTTTAAGATGTGATGCAATTTATCAGGGTGCTTTAAAATGTCTGACACCATTTTGATATAGATACTGTCTTTCATATGGCTGAAACACTGAGAGAATATGTACTTACCCTCTAGAATGAGGGGGTCAGTCCAAAGAGATGACGGGAAAAGAAATCCATTCATTGAAAGATACCGTGGGGATACTGTTCACCATCATTCGTACGTTGGAAGCCACAGATACTAAGGCTAGAACGAACTGTATTTTTATCTGGCATTTCTCGGAAACGATGTGGGGCATTGCCATGACTCATAGCTTCCATTTGAACTTCATTGTTCCTCTAGAAGTCTGTCTGCATTTTCAGGTTATGTCTGTGTTTTCATTTTGAAAATACAGAACACCTGGAAAACAGAAGGAACAGTTGGGAATGGGAAGCATGCCTTGAGTTAAAAGAAATGCAGAGGATGTTTGGAGGAGTTTATAGCATCAGAAGTGAATTAAATATTTGCCCTGTATTGACAGTGTGTCTGTGGAGAAAGAACATCATTAAAAGGAATCATGGTTCTTTTACTTTCATCCAGGTTGATTTACGGTTTCGCAGTTTCTAAGCAGAGACCTGGCTGATTTGTCCCCAGCATGTTTTAAGGGGTACATTTTCTTGTCCCGTCTTCCACAAGGAGTAATGAAAATTAGTATAAGGCCTTACCCTGTTAATGACAGGAGATTTTTCCTGAGGTGGGAGAGTAAATTCTTCTAATTCCAGAGCTGGAGATTCTAGAGGAAATAAGTTTGTCCATGATTGGGCCCAAGACTGAGATGATGTCAGAGCCTAGAGATGAAATCTCTGTCACTGTTTGGACTCTATAAAATTGCTTCATTTTGCCTACACCCAAAATTCTATTTTCAAGTCATGAGAAGGAAAGGGAAAGCAACGTGTACCCGTAAGGAAATGCATTGGAAATGGCTGCAAGTCAGGTATCCTGCTAATGCTGTCCATCTTGTTGGAATGCAGAAGTGTTTTTTGGCAAGGTTTCTGTAATAGTCCTACATTGTAGGAAAAAGACTTGAAACGTCTTCCTCTTCTTTTTCTGTCTCTGTACTTCTCAGGCTTTTGCACCAATGAAAGTGTTTAACTTTTAAACATGTTGTTGAAATATTAAACAAAGTTTTTCCTGCTGATTGTTAATGCTGTATCAAAGCAGGTTTGAAACTGCTTCATAATCTCTTACATAATGCTGTCATGCTGTTCATGTCACTGACACTATTTCATCCTGATAGCTTCCACTGGTAGGAGGCTCAGAAATATGACTGTAACCATTCTCAAATGCGTTTTAAATAAATTTCACAGATCGTTCTTGGGTAGATGCGCTTTCTTAGGTTACATTTTTTTAGATGGAAACCAAATAGAATGCTCCATTAAATTGGTCTCCTTGTCTGTGCAACACAGATAGTCCTCCTCTTCTTCCCAAAAAGTGAATCATCCTTAAAATAGTTGCCTTTTGCTGGACTAGGGTTAAGGAGCTAGAGCACAAACTCTTCTGGTGTATTCATTTCCTGCATATAGATGGTTCAAGGATTCAGTCCTGTGTGGTACCTTTCATTGCAGCTAACTCTGATGCAAAACAATCCCCTTGTACCCAGACAGCAGTCTGTGACTGAAATCAAGGAGCACCCTCCTTTCCCTCCCCCTCCAGTTTCTGATAGCTGAAGAAGGGATTGATTCATGCGGGATTAGGAGATCCTGCTTCGTCTTAGTTAGATCAATAACTTGAATAATGTCTTTCCCCTTGAGTGGCTGTATCAGTGTGTGAGTGTGCCTGGATATAAGAAGTCTGTGTTTTTTGGAGGAAAAGAAAGAAGAATTCTTCAAAAAGAATCCATCACAACTTGTTATGGACTGGAATACATACAGAAATAACAAATATCTTTTGCCAGTTAGGAAAGTGACTTAGATAGGGGCAGGAGAATTTTTCTAGATTCTATCCTTCAAACCTCAGTGTAAGAAAGTCACTGAGTCATATCCTAATATCTTTTGGAACAGGTACATTCTTGACTGCTTCCCTGAGGCAGAATGCTTCTTGGAATTAGCCTTTGGGTAAATATACCTTTTGGCATGTTGATTTCTACCTGGAGCCTTCATGAGCAAACTGGTGTTCATGGTCTTCACTTGAAAAATGGTACAAAATACTTGTGGATTGAAGGTGAGGAGTCAGGGAAGAGAAAGAAAGAGGAGAAAGCAACAGAATAGGGGCCCCCCTTCTCCTCATTTCCGGTTTCGTAGTGTATTTAAAACCCAACAGAAGAATATAAAGCCTGAGATACTTGTTCTGCTGTTTGATCAAGAAATTACAATTGTTGTGTGTCAATGCAGGGTCAGTGTCTTTGAGAAAATGCTGTCATGTTTCTTGAAAATCACTCATTTCATTAATCAAAATCTGTACAGACTGTTTTAAAACAGTAGTGGGCATCTGGAAAGAGAAATGTTCCAGTTTGGCATGTCATGGCAAATTTTTGTCTAAGGAATAAATGAAAATGCTCCAGTGTGAAAGTAGAACTGCCAGAAGGGAAGTTCAGAGGAAGTCCACGAATGCAGAAACAGCCAAGGAGGAGGTGAACTGAGAGGCTGAGAACGTGTGTGTGTAGCTGGATTAATCAGAATTGTCTCCCAAGGATCATGATAAAGACATTTCTGTCAGAACCCGGATCGGAAAGCTTTGGCATTCAATCTACTTCTTTGCATCTCTATCAACACTTACTAGTTTTGGCGGATTGTTTTGATCCAGTGACTCGACTGTAGTAAACATCTCCCTGAGTATGGAACAATTAGTCAATTAACTGTTAAGTCTAATCTGCTGTCCACTAAATTCAATAGGAGGACTTCCTTCTGACTTCGTAAGATGCTGGTACAAGTTCTAACCAGTCTAGCCTGCTTGAAGGCTGTAGGAGTCTACACAACTTGCTGAGCAAAGCTATGGGCTTATGTCAGACTCTTGTCTTGTTGTTTGGGCGTTTACTTTTCTATAAAGCGTTCTTTCTCTTTTCCTCTTTGATACAGTGCTTTCCCTGCTTTGTTATTATTGCATTGATGAAAGTATACTCAGCTTTTGCAGTTCAAAACCCATACCTATCAGAATTCCATTAATCTGAGAGAGACAGAGGGATATATTTAACCTATAGGGACGTGATGGAAATTGGATTATTGATGTTTCTGTTGCATGAAGAAGCACTGTTTATAAGCTTACCATTATGCATGTGAATTCAGCTTTATAGGATCAGGACCGTAAGACTTGAAAAGTGCTTTGGAAGATTTTTGGAAGGTACTCATCACAGATAGTTGTTAGTGATAAAAAAAGATTATCTCATCTACATTAATGATAGGAAGCTGACAATCTGCATATTTCTTTTCATATTGATTAAGGAGAACAAAAAAATCGGAATCTTTAAAAATAGCACTGAATTTTAAAATATTTTAAATACTGAACAGATTATTCTAGCTGTCACTATACTTCAGAGCTTGATACTTGCTATGACTTTTCCATCTTGATTTTGGCTTTCGCAGAAGAAATTCACAGAAGGGTTTTATTTGCAGTTGGAGTGGGCTTTCCAGCTCCAGCAGAATAGTGTTTCACTGTTAGCCCACTGCTGATCACCGTTGCAAGTGCAAGCTTCACAATTGACTTCTTTCTGCACTCACACGCAGGGAAAGCACAAAAAGTTCTCAGGTTTATTCCAGCAATGCCTATAAATCTGTTTGGAAAGGATTCTTCCCCTTCAGCAATCCTGGTGATTAATTAGCTAGCACAAGCCTCTGCAATAGCTCAATCACATCGAACAAGTGGTGTTGCGTTCCCTTCCTAAAGGTGATTATTGCAAATGTCCATGACATAGCAGCAGGTTCCTTCAGTGAGATCTTTTACTGCTACAGAGATTCCAGAACATTTGCTGCTTTCATTTACTACCAGGCAGCAGAACATCTCAAACAATTTCAGCTGTAAAGCCAGGGAACACATATATCATTTTAGGATGTATTAGAAACTTATCTGCACTATTAAGTATCACAAAATCAAATATATGCAGGATCAAACTGGACTTACAAAATAGATATTTTAGAGGTTATGTTTTATGGCTGATAATTCTGTCCTCTTGAAAATGTAATTCTACTGCTTATTCTTGTCTCTTACTGCTTTCTTGCAATCATCAACCTCTCCTCATGCCGCTGAACTGTTTGGCTTGAATTACACAGGCAGATATTCCCCTAAGATACTCCTCATGGCTCCCCCACTGTTTGGCACAGCTGACCTCTGCCTCACCTCTGAATCTCTAAACGCTCCTATCTGGGGAGAAAGCCATTCTGTCCAAGAACCTGTGAACTCAGAAAGCTGGGGTTAATTACTGGGCAATACAACTAAATTATTAGCTCATAGTAATGTCACTGGTATTTGTGCCTGAATTCTGAACTGGCTGACATGTCCTCCTTGTTGTAATTTTGGCAGAATCATACCAGTGTCAGCATTTACAAAGGGAGTTGCTCTTAAAACCTTGGTCGTGGTGCTGGTACTTTTAGAAAATGGAGTTTAGTGTAGACATTTGCTTGTATGTGTCTTTCACTGCTGTCTGGCTGGGCACAACCTGTCAAGCACAGGAACAAACCCTAGAGAGCCAAGTGCTTACTCTGTGGATGCATCTACGAGTGACTTCCTATTATGTTTTCTGGTGTTTTGTGTCCATGATGCTTAAAAAATTTTGTCAGTGGTAACCTGCTGCTGTACTTGATCATAGTGTCCCCTGGAAAGGCCCTGCTTATCTTTTGATAATATAGAGGGCCATACTAGAGAAACAAGAGGCAAAGAAAGCATGCAATCCCAATGCAAGTGTTATGCTGGGGCTGAAGCTGGGAAGAGACCTGGGGTCCTGTGTATCCTAACCTGATATTCTCCTGAGTAAACTGAATTGTAAAAATTCAGCTCTGGTGTCTGACAGAGCTCAGGGTTAAAGGACAGAGCAAGAAAAAACAAGTTTGATTTCCTGTGTTATAGCAGAAATTTTCCTAGATGTAACTGTTTCTTGGCTTACGTTCTGTTGCTGATACATTTCTCTGTGGAAGATGGTGCGGGTTTTTTTTACACTGTGGTGTGTAGTAAAGATGCTTAGTTTTAGCATTTTTTCAGCCTTTTCTGACTTTTATTTTTCTTCTTTTTGTTGGCTTTAAAGAAAGTTTCAGATAAATTTTCTGGTAATACTGTTTCTATCCTGGAACTTTTGTTAGTATCTACATGCTCTGGTGTCATTAGCATTAAATCTATTTACAGCCTGATCCACAAATGTCACACACTGATAGTTATTAAAACTCGAGGTAGGGTGTGAGCTGCCTAGCAAAGAAACCAGTAGGAGATTAGCCTCTGTGAGTGCAGTTTCAGACTGGAATGCATAATTAAAGTGGAGATAAGTGACAAAAAATGAGAAGGAGATAAATTCAGTTTTAGTTCAGAGGCAGCGCTCCTACTTCAGATGACTCTAGGATGGAATTTGTGGGTTAATCAAGAGAGGTGCATAGCAAGACCTCTCAGTGACTGCTCTGAGCCTAGTAATAGGATATCTTGCCTAGACATGTACTCCTTTTGATTGCCCTGAGAAGAGCTCAGTCAGTGAGGACAGATATCTCTAACGTGTTCCTGTTTGGTAACCACAGTCCTCCAGGATTTGCTTGCTGCTCACAAAATATTTAGGGAGCAAGAATTGCTTATATGTCCTGTAGATATTGCTATTAGGATATTGAGAAGGGCTGATCCCTACAGGGCAAGGCATTGCTAGAAGGGGGGAATATACAGTCATTCCTGCTCTGCTACTACAGGTGTTTGAGAGACATGGTGTGCTGGTGTAGAGATCATCACCCGAGAATTACAATCCCCTGTTGTGGTGTTGACTGGTATACTGAATTGCTCTTTAACCTCGAGCAAGACATCTTCCTTTTCTTCTGCTTTTTCAAACCGTGAATACTGCAAACAGCTGTGATTTGTTCCTGTTGCTAGGAGTGGATGTGTTTCTCTTAGCTGTTTATTCACCAAAGATATCTTTAGAGTCAAAAGGAAGGGACAAGATCTTGTGGAGGAGAAAGGAATTCAGCACTTAGGCTGTGTATATCTCTTTGCATTGGCAATAAAGAGCCTGACCAACAGGAGCAACAGCAATCTCTAGCAGATATCTGAGCTCTATGGGGCCAAGGCTGCCATGCAAAGTGTCTTGCAGTGTAGGTGAGATGGAGAATAATTATTATCTCCAGAAGCATGGGCAAACCCAGTCTCAAAAGTCAGGTATGCATTTGAAGATAAGCATAGGGAAGCCAATAGCGTTCCTGGTAGTACTGGACAGCTAAGGAAACTGTTACCTTCCAGATGACTACCTGTATCTTGTGGCATTTCAAAAACATCCTTACAGAAATCATGCCATCAAGTGATTTTGTTTTCTAAAATGCTGTTTCAGCAGTGATTTAGGCATGTATTCTTGTAGGAGTAGACTGCATGCCAGGGGGATCAGGGTATTTAAGTGCCTCTTCCCTTTGTAAATGCTACCAGTAATCCCTTGGCCTCAGTTTCCACAGCTGGAAAAAAAAAAGACTATTATATAGTAATGCCTGCCGCCTTCTTGCGAGGACTTGGCTTTGCCATGGCTAATTCATTCCTGTGTTCAAAGCACAGCGGGTTGCAAAATTATGATTATTAAAGCCAGCTATTACAGAGTGTAGTCTCCTTTGAGAATATTGATTTAATCATGTGTCTCAGTGTATTTAAAGTCTGAAGTGATATGATGTGCAAAGATCAACTTATTCTATGTTTGTATCTAATGAATAATTACGGAATCTTCTCTGTTCTTTCTGTAATGAATAAAAATAAATGCTTTTAGTCAGGAAAGACAAGAGAATGTGCTTGACAAAGGAAGTCCACCAGACCATGCTGCATCTGCTTCTAACTTTCTCTCCTTTTTCCAGATGTACTTTTTTCCTCCTTTTTTTTCCCATCTGTGTTCTAGTCAGTGCAGCAAATTTTTCCTACCTGCCAACTTCTGTGAAAAAAGTGACCTTTTTTTTTTTTCTAAATGAGGATTATTCTAGTTCTTATTGTTCCCTGAGGGACAACTATTTGAACTTAAAGTATAATCTTTAAGGAGAATAGTGGTCAGAAGTCTGGCCCTTCTAAGTTAACTTAACGACTTAACATTGATACTATTCTGGTGTCATGGAAGAGTAGAACCGTACTTGTGAGGGGGACTATTGAAGGAACATCTGCTGACGGTCCTGTGGCTGCTTGCTTAGAGGCATCCATGACCTTATGTGAATGGCCAGGGATACACTCCTAGAACTCATTTTGTTTAGGAAAACAGTTTGTGTGGAGGATGAAGGATGCCAGTGAGGTGCAGAGCAGCTGTGTCTTAAAAGCTGAAGATCAAAGTTCCTGAGCCTGGGGGTCAGAAACTCACCACTTAGCTTAGAGTCACTGAATCATCCGTGGAACCCCTCTTTGGAAAGGGGAATAGATGGTTACCACCTCAGTCTGTACAGTAATATAAGACTCTTGTGGCTGTCCCTTGTGTTACCTGACTCCTCAATAAGGCTTATTGCTTGTGTATGTATCAGAAAATTCCCTTTCTCGTTCTCTTGAGGTGGTCGGATGAGGCATCGTGTTTCTCGCCTTCATTCCAGCAAGGAGAGTAGATGCATTGCCCTGTGTTCTGTTGCCCCTGTACTGGCTTTCCAGAGGAGCAGGGCAACTGCGAGTACCATACTCTGCCTTCTCCCTAAAAGTAGATTTGCTCCTGGCCAAGTTGTTGTCCTCCTCTCTGTTGTTGTCCTCCTCTCTGTTGTTGTTCTGTCTCTTGCTACAAAGAGTACCAATAAACCACACGTTTCCATAACTACTTCTTTCATATCTTTCATATCACTGCTTTTGAGACCATATCCCAAAAGGAAAGAGATTTATAAAAGAGGATGTGTGTCCAGCTGAGCAATCCCAGGGACTGTAAAGCTCCAGCTGCAGTGAAAACTAGTCTCCATGAGATTCTGCTGTCCTTCTGGGACAAAAATTACCAAACGCGTATATACGGCCCTGTTAGTAGGGATGTGAAACCATTATCACTAGGGGCTGAGCTTTTTCTACAAAGCCACTTCAAAACCCTCTAAGACTGCAGACAAATGTTCTTGTTTGTTGTTGCTGGCCTTGTTGCCTTTTCGGTGTTTTATGGCTTAGGCTGAAAGTAGATGTACAAGACAAAGAGGACCTGCTTCTTTTCGGCTGTTTAGTTCCGCATCCAGCACTTCAGGGTTCCCTGGGTGAATGGTAGGCAGCTTTGAAAGATGGCATCAGATCTCTGTGGAGTTGGCACAGCTGAGGTACAAATTCTCATCCCAGCCTGTGTGCCCATGGAACTGGAGCTGATGTGGATACCGTATTTTTCTGAGCGGAAGGGAGAAGTTTGTCTTCAAACTGGGCTGGAACCAAATATGAAAAAACCCAGAAACCACCAAATGTCTCTGCCTCCCAGTCCCTTAGCATTTCCTCAGCTGTCAGTACTGTTTTGGCCAGCTTTCCTAAGAACAATTTTGATCCACCCAGAAAGAGAACATTTGAAGGACTGAAGCGCTCCTTTGGGAAATGAAAAATACTTTCAGGTCCAATGAGAGCTGATTTGCTTTTATTAGACTCACTTCTCTGTTGAAATAAACTAGGGCATGATGTTGCAAATTGCATGTTACAATATTACCACCAATAATGTCAACACTATTAATATAATGTCTGTAATTCACTGCATCATGCCTCATTATTTCAACTCTATAGATTCTTGTTGTTGTGAATGTAATCGTTTTAATGTTGTATTAAATTAACTCTCTAAGAGGTCCAGCACTCTGTTATATTCCCCAAAATAGAAGATACTAAGCTATGCACTGCTTCAAAGGTGTTACAGTTTTATTGTGAAGTGATAGATTACCTATTGGAATGTTTCCTGTTATGTCAATGGAAGGATATGAGAAAAATCTCACTTTAAAAGTATTTCCATGGTGTCACAATGGCTCTCAGATCTGCTGCTTTGTGTAGACCTTTTTGGGCAGGACACTGTAATTATGTTATTGTTGAAGTAGTAGTTTCTTTGTATCTTACCGACTCTCTGAAATAATTTTTACTTCTGCAGCCTGCTGGGTTTATGTTAGCAAACTTGCTTGCTTTGTGTAAACACAAAGATGTGACCTGAAAGATAGTTTTGACTCCAATTTTTGACACTGGAATGATTATCTTTTACCCACTTCATATTGTATGAATGCGTCCAGCCTTTGTTTAATACTAATTTGTTAGACTGGGCAGCTGAGATGAGTAGAGTGTTGTGGGTATATGTTAAAGTTGCTGTTGAGATGTTTGTACCTTAGCCAAATGCACTGTGAACTGCTGTAGCAATATGAGACCTGCTACATGAGCAACTGCAGAAAGGACAGAGGCAGATAGTTTCTGTCAGTACTACATTGTGAGACAGCTGGCTGGGAGCCTCAGACCCAACTAATTCCCAGGTTTTTCTGGTGGGATTGTTGGAGAATGTACTTCATGGGAAACTGGTATTTGTGTATTTTTTTGTTTTCCCCCTAAAACATTTAAAAATTAACATTTTGTTTGCAAAGGGCTTCTTTTCTCTCATCAGATCTGGCTGTAATACAGATTGTTCTGCAAAGTGACAACAATAATTCAGTTTTTACTTTCCCAAAGTTTTTTTCTTTTTTCTTTGTACATACACTTTCCTATATCACACTGACTTTTATAATAACAAGTCTCTTCTTTCATTTTCCTATTAAACTGCACATAAAATATTTGCCAGTACATTTTTATTTTAAAAGTAGGTAATGTTTTGTTTTCACTACATCTTTTCCAAAGTGGGAAGAACTCCTAGTAACTTTCATGGACCAAATTATACAAAATGATACATACTGGAAGTAGCAAGGTATTATGAAAATAGAAACGTAATGTATGCCCTGTTGAAAAAAGGGCACCTTGTAACATTGCATCATAAACTGAACAAGGAGTTTCAACAGTACAAGGCTTGTTAAGAACTAGAGATCTCTTTGGTCTTTGACTTGTTCTAGATTTGAAACGTAAGGAAGTCTGTTCCTTTTAATCCATATGAGTGCAAAATCCATGAGCTTGTGAGATTTGAAGCCTCCACTAAAATAAAATGGAAAATGCACGACCCCTTTAAGTATATGGAAGATTATCAAGATTATCCAAAAGCCTGTACTTAATAGTAGGTCTCTCTGCGTTGTATGTACTCCTCCTCAAGTGCAGGTTTTCTTTTAAAGAGATAAAAATCACTGCAGAAACCTTCTGCAACAACTTTTAAAACATCAGCAATGTATAAAAGTCTGTTCTGAGAAGGGCTAGTGACAAATCAGGTGAATTAACTTGAATCTTCTGAGAGGGGCAGCAGCAGACCTGGAAGTAAGAGAGAACAGCCTACAACAATTAGTGTCTGTAAAAACAGCCTTTGGGTTGAAAGAGGTCAGTGGGACCGTTCTTCTTGTACAGAAACTAGTAGTTGAAGTTTCATTGACCAACTTCATTTAATAATGTAACTTTCTGCAGTGTCTTTAACAAGCACAGAACTTGTGAGGTGGAGCACAGAACTCTAGCATTCAACCATCTAGAGTTACTTTTTCTGTGGAATTAAGGTTGGAGACAGGAAGAAATCTTTATTTACTGCTCATTATTGTTTATGCATACTGCATTTCTATTTGTAAAACAAGCAATTGATATTTTATACATTTTTTCATCACTGAATGCTTGCAGGAGAGAGGGAGTTTCACTTACTTCACTTGAACAAATGGAGTTACTCTGGGATCCATCCCAAATACCTGAAATTTTTGTTCGTTTTAAATAACAAGTAGGACTGATCTTAAAAATAAATAGCAAGGTAACTGGAGAAAAATTGTGGGCTAACTTCATCACTCCTTCCTAGAGCTGAGTTTTTTCCTGTTTCAGTTTGACTGCAACTGAGGCAAGAACCAGAAATGCTAACGACTTGCTATACATTGGGAATATGGCAAGGAGTTCTCTTTTGCTGGCAACAATGATTCATAAAGGAGATGCCATGGCGCAAGGGATTTTTCTTTCTTTCATTTATGGTTTGATTTCTGTCATCATTATCTGATAGTCGTAGGCGTAGCTGGATGCCGCTCAGGCTTTAAACACAAAGTGAAGTGAGCCTGAAGCAAGTTGCCTTGCACACTGGGGAAGTCCAAAACTGACTTCTCACCAGGCTTGCTTTTCCTTTTGGATGTGATTGGAGAATGGAGTTTCTCTCACAGGAGAAATTAAATGTTTTGAGGCTTCCTTTCAGCATACATGAGGATGAAAGTGAAACCCTTGACTCTGCTTATTCCCTCTCCTCACCAGCCATGCTGTTTCTTATATGCCTTCACTGCTTCTTTGCATCAGTCACTGTCTTTTTCCTTTGCTTTCAAACATGTTAATGTCTCTCCCATGCTACCTTATGAAACATCCCCTACATCCCATCTGCTTCCATCACTGTCACTTCTCCTCTTATTTCTGCCTCCCTCTATGTTTCATCTTCTTGAGCACACTGTGCCATGGCTACGCTTTCTTAGCTGTTGATTTCCATGAGTACATTGCATCTGTCCTCTACTTGCTGTGTGGGCTTCATGCTCAACACTGAGCAAGTCCATCCTGGCTGATCTTTCCATCCTGAGCCTAGACTGTCTGAAGCGCTAGAATAAAGGCCATGTTTCACAACTTGGTTCCTCGGGAGCTTTTTACTGAAGTGATGGAGTTTCTGTTCATCAGAGATGGACTTTACATCTGCGAATGCAAAATCAGTTTCTCCACCTTGCTCCCAGCTGCACTGATCCAGGGAATAAGAAAAGCCTCTCAAATTCTGCACTGTTTTCCCCATTGCAAGGTTTGTCTCTCTTATGTGATTGTCCCAGAAACACAGAAGTCACAGAAGACCTTGATTACCTTGAGTGTTTTATAGACTCACTTTCCAATTTCAAAGGAAAAGTGACACAGGATATAGGTGCCACCCTGCTCTGTTTTTTAGGAATGTTTTCAGTGTTGTGACTTTTGGAGTTTTGTACTGAAGGTCTGTACAAAGAGTGCTGGGAAGGTGGTTGCCTTGTTTTGGTGCTGTCAAGAGTTCTGTGACATGCTTAGTGGTGTTCTTAGGCACTTTCTGGATACGTGTTTCACAGTGGACGGTGTTTACAAGAGAAAGACATGGGTGAGTTAATTAAATTGTTCAGTCCTCAGTCCCTAGATTCACAGGTAGTGATTTCTAGTTGTATTGCTGCCTGCTGTTTGGACGTGAAGCTTCGATATTGTGTGGGAGAGAGTACCACTAGAACAGCATAGCGTGGCCAAATGAGGAGCAGTGTGGAGTCTTTTCCTTCAGTGTGCTCCAGACTCCCCTTCAAAACTTTGATTCACTCTACTTCAGAGGCTGAGATGGAGGAGTTCAGCATCCAACACCTCCTGGTCTTTTCCTGTTCTTGTTCTCCCCAGAGTCTGTTCTGCCTTTAGCAGGAGGGTCTTCAGTGGTCTCTTTGAGATAGTTGTTCTTGAAGACTCTGCCATCTCGTGGTGGTCTTCTCTGTTGACTGCTCCTTTACTGGGAGTTACCCCTTTGGCAGGATGAACCCAAACTGTGTTGTATGTGAGTGGCCCATGCAGAAGGTAAAACCTAACAAGATAGAAGTTGTAGCTTGTATTATTGTCTCCACATTGCAGTTGAGAAGCTGAACTGCGGGAAAGTGAAATAATGTGCCTGTTTCTGCACAGTGAGCCCTGGTTGGGAATGTGGACTCAGCTGCCTCCTTTCAGCTCTAAGCTTCACCTTCTATGCCATTTTCTCTCTCTCTTTCTCCCTCTAACAGCTCAGATTTCTTCATAAAGAATGAAATATTTTCTGCAGTGTTGCAATGATGCATATCTGAAATTTGAAGAAAGCCCATACCCAGTTTTTCCTGCCTGATATTCTTGGTGCTATGACATCATAACCGCTGCGTATCCTGTCACTAAAACAAATGTATGAAACAGTTCCACTTCTCCTCTTTAATTGGAACTAGCTTGTTTCAAGGAGCTGAAGAGGCCGACTACTCACAAAGGTTAGTGTGGAGAAATATATCATTGTCTTGCAGGATGTTGTAAGTGGGTCCCTTGGGTATCAAGGTCAGAGTTTATTTAGCAGCAAGTTCTACTGGTATGAATCATCAATAGTGTTTCTTACACAATTTATCAATGCCTGGCAATTATACTTTAGTCTCTAAAGAAATTCTACACTTTTTCTCAGGAAATGGTGCATTTTTTTAACACTTCATTGTCCTTTCCAAGTGTATTTCTCAGTTTTTTTGACACAGAAGAATGGATATGAGATAGGACTGTGTGGTTTTGAGCAGGTTACAGGTTGAAAGTCAGTTCTGTATCAAAACCAGGACTTCTTCAAAAGCGGAGTTGATTGAGACAGAACTAATTTTCAGTAAAATCCTGTTTTTCTTGATTTTCTGTGCTTTAAAAAACATGATCTTGGGACAATAGAATGTGTAATAGTTTTAAAAATTTCTAATGGGGGGGAGAAAACCTTTTACACTGGGAAATAAAACAATTTTTTTAGCAACTTAATCCATTCTTCAGTGATATTGATGAACTAAGTATTTTTGGAAATTCAGGGTGATTTTTATCAGTTTGGTGAGTGAACTCTGAAGAATGAACCTCTGTTAACTGCCAGACTAAATGTGGTTGGGCTTTCCTGGCTGAAATGGCCCTGAAATTCCAGCTGCTGGTGCCTGCTGTCTCTAGAAACGAGCTAAAGTGTTTGAACTGAGGGTGAATCCAGTAAGTGCCAAACATGGGCAGTAAATCATGAACTCTAACTCATTTTGTAGCCAAGAGGTTTTTCCACAGTTAAAGGAGCACTGAAAAACAGAGCAGGTAGTGAAGTTATAGAGAGCGTTTTGCACACCCGTAATTACTTCTTGGACTATAATTCACCATCTGTTGCCTTTGTTGGTGTGGCGACCTGGTTCAGGGACGGCTCGGCGACCCACCCCTCGGCCGCTCGGGTCATCAGCACGCAGACACCAATGTGGTGGACGGCAAATGGCGTTTATTGATAAATAACACA
>Ga0065711_1031201_pt1 | contig 30285 bp, 13 predicted proteins | sample Hoacrofraction12_FD_59098 | JGI IMG/M metagenome (GOLD analysis project Ga0065711, IMG submission 59098) | Hoatzin crop microbial communities from Cojedes, Venezuela - Epithelial fraction 12 v2 (version 2) | ecosystem: Host-associated > Birds > Digestive system > Esophagus > Crop | place...
TCCCTCTCCGCAGAGCTGCTCTCCAGCAGGTCCACCCCAAGTCTGTACTGGTGCATGGGGTTGTTCCTTCCCACGTGCAGGACCCTGCACTTGCCCTTGTTGAATTTCACCAGGTTCCTCTGCGCCCAACTCTCCAGCCTGTCCAGGTCTTGCTGAATGGCAGCACAGCCTTCCGGTGTATCAGCCACTCCTCCCAGTTTTGTGTCATCAGCAAACTTGCTGAGGGTACATTCTAACTCTTCATCCATGTCATTGATGAAGAAGTTAAACAAGACTGGGCCCAGTACTGACCCCTGGGGGACACCACTAGCTACAGGCCTCCAACTAGACTCAGTGCCGCTGGTCACAACCCTCTGAGCTCTGCCATTCAGCCAGTTCCCAATCTACCTCACCGACCACTCATCCAGCCCACACTTCCTGAGCTTTCCTAGGAGGATGTTATGGGAGACATTGTCGAAAGCCTTGCTGAAGTCAAGGTAGACAACATCCACTGCTCTCCCCTCATCTACCCAGCCAGTCATGCCATCACAGAAAGCTATCAGACTGGTCAAGCATGATTTCCCCTTGGTGTATCCATGTTGATTACTCCTGATAACCTTCTTTTCCTTGACTTGCTTAATGATGACATCCAGAATGAGCTGCTCCATCACCTTTCCAGGGATGGAAGGTGAGGCTAACTGGCCTGTAGTTCCCCAAGTCCTCCTCCTTGCCCTTTTTGAAGACTGGAGTGACATTGGCTATTTTCCAGTCCTCAGGCAGTTCTCCTGTTCTCCTGTTCTCCATGATCTTTCAGAGATGATGGAGAGTGGCCCAGCAATGGCATATGCCAGCTCCCTCAGAACTCATGGGTGCATCCCATAGGGGCCGATGGATTTGTGGGTGTCCAGTTTGCTTAAGTGATCTCTACCCCAGTCCTCGACCAAGGGAATGTATAGCAACTTCCTGAGTCAGAATTTGGACAGGACACTGGGTTTCCACTGTTATTTTGGAGATACATCACAACCTTGATAGTTAAATAACCTAAAGAAATGATGGTTTTAACTGCAACAGCCTCCAAAACTGACAGATGTCTTTCCCCACAGCTTCAGTCACGGCAGCGTTTTAAGACAGCAGAAACACATATCCAAAAATGAGAGAGGCAACAAACAGCACAGCATCTGTGGCTTCGGTATATTTTTGACATGGTAACAGACACTGTTACACTTCGAAAATATATATAGGATCATAAGCTACACTACAGCATATACATGGGGCAGAGTCTAGGGGTGGGGAGGGAGAAAGAGAAAGACAGGCTGAAGACAAGGAGGAAGTTATCAAAAATATGCATAAAAGCTGAGAGGATGGATGGTTTTGTGGTTCTGACACCGCCTTCCTGTGCAATGTGGTAGAAATCATACAGGCACCATATACTTCATTTCCTTAGCTATGAAACCAGAATAGGAACCTCTAACTCCAGCAGCACTGCAAGAGTAAATCCAGTAAAGATTTAAAAGGTCAAATACTCTGAGAAAAATCTGAGTGCCTCATATGAAAATTATATTAGATAATACATAGTTTGAAGCTTTGCACAGTATTTTAATATCATCTTCCCTGACAACTTTGGTGTGTTACACTGAATCAGTAAAGTTTATGAATTCAAGATCTAAAAATGATTGTAGTCCAAATACAACAAAAATGGAAAAAAACTCAATGGGCTTTCTATAGAGAGTGTAGAAAAAGGAGAAAAAAGGTTAGACTGAATTTCATCCCAGACACTTTTATTGAAGACTGTGGTTAGGTGGTTGCACAGGACAGAAGCCTGTATTTTTAATCAAGAAAAGCAGAAGTAGCAGCAGCAAGCATCACATAACATACGCGGTTAGGGGTTAGACAGTGACACAACGGAAAACTGTATTTTATTCATTACAATTCTATGGAGGAGGTAAGGAGAAAGAGGCGAGGAGGGCTGTGAAGAAGGGCAACTGGAGCAAACATGCTAAACTCTAGAAGGGGAGGACTTGAGGGAGACAGGAACCTCTGCCTCCTGTCATCTGGTCTCCCCCGGGGATACATTTCATAGAAGGGCTATATGTCCTTGAGCAAACCTGTGAACACCTCCACTTTCAGGCAGAAGTGTTCTGATGAAAGGAAAACCACAGACAAACCACAGGTGTAAGTTTGCAAAGCCTATTCCATAAATTGTAATATTAAAGGAGTTTATATTAAAATATACCTTAGATATATTATACTTAGTACTAACACACAGTTGCTACTGGAAAACTCATTTACTAGTCTTTCAGAAAAGGAACTGCTCAGCTGAGTGGGAAGTGTGAAGACAGCCACAGTAAAGATGAAATAAAAGCCTAGTCTGATTCGTGGGTTACCAGGCACATCTACACGTTCTCACAGACAGAACCCTTTTTTGCCTTAAAAATAGTTTAATGTTATTTTATGTTTTTAAGATTCAAAATTTAACCCAGAGTTTTACTTATGATTTAAATAATCAGTCCAGTTAAGGCTCTATTGCCAATAACTATAAACACAGAAATGATACATCCCTTTCATAGCATAAGCTTTTCAGTAAACAAAAAACTACATAAAATTCTCTCAGTATTTTCAATATTTGCATTCCAAATTTAAATAATACTTTTCTTCGTCACAACATCAAATTATTACTAACAAATTGCTGCACAAATCAAGACAGAAATTACTGTTAGTAAAGTGCCTCAGAAATCAAGATAGATACTCAGAGAGTATTCATTTAGCATCATCACTCAATTGACCCACTGATACACATAAACAAAGCAAGCTCCTGCCTTGAGAAGATTGCCCTGGAGGGCAACCACACGAAAACAAAAGATGAGCGATAGCGTCTCAGACTGCTAATAAAAGATTTCAGTTTCTTGTTGTAGTTTCACTCTTTATAAGAACTACGCGACTTGTGTGGACTTGCTGAGTTGTTTTTGTTGGGGAGAGGAGGGGTTGGGGGGTTTTGAGGGTTTGTGTTTGTTGGTTTTATGTTTGTGTTGTGGGGGTTTTGTTTATTTGTTTTCAAACTATTTAGAAATACAACTCTTACAGAGAATCTGAGGGCACAAGGGACCTTTCGAGTTGTGACACTGCCTGGCCATGCAGCTGATAAGGTAACGATAATGTCTGGTTGCAGGATTCTGTATCTCCGGAGCTAAGAATTCTACGCCACACTGTAAGAGGAATTTGCATCCATTTGCATCCATTTGTCCCACATTTTTACAGAAAGTTTGGGACTTTGCTAGATGGACGGAAAGAACGGCCAGTTTCACTGACTCTTCATTTCACACACATCCCTTTCTTGTTTGGGAATTCCCTATATTCTTATTTCTAAAGAAACTTTGACATTTAAAAGTCTGTACGTAAGTAATTACCTTTTCCTCTTGAAATGCTTTTTGAAGCATATGCAACCTTTGCTGCAACTGAAATGCCATTAGAAAGCTAAGCTGGAAGGTGCAATGTCTTAAAGGAGACAAAGCAGCATTTTCAGCCAGTAACTGCTGCAAGAATTTAAGACTGAGAGGGACCTCCTGGTAATGACATCTCCACCGTAAATATCAAGCTGAATCTTAAGAACACTTATTCCCTCCTTTTTTTTTCCTGAAATTCTAGTAAGGTTTATTTTGCTACTAGAAAGCTTTAAATCTCCAGTGCGCATTTTTTCATGCCCATTCCCACATCTTCCTGCGACAACACTGCCCATTAACTTGAACAGGGTAACTGTGAGAAGGGAGAAGAGCTATCTGTTATATTCATAGACAACAATCATAACCCCAGCCTTCATTACACCACACTAAACATGACAAACTCAGAGCCATCTCCTGTAACATACATTCTCCAGGCCTTCTCTGCATCTGTTCCAATTATATTCGTAAGACCCTAACTTGAAACTGAATGACATCTCTTTCTCAGATCTTCCAGAGAATCTCAGTTGCTGTAAACTGAATTTGGAGTAACCATGCAGTATGGGAACAGACCATTCAAGACTGCTTCAGGAGACGCCACCAAAATCTTCAGAAGGAAGAAAAATATTTTTCATTGGTGTTTATTAACTACTGAAGCAAAAAACATTCTTAACATTTTAGTAGGCAGTTTGAACACAGTTATTGTCTGGCTTCTAGACTTCTGAAAAGTTACATAATAGGAAATACTGTTTTAACACAGATAACTGCAATAGAGACTGATATGGCTATCAGTCACAGTATTGTACAACTCAACTCCAGAGGACCAGATCCATATAAAGGACCTGATACATGAAATTTGGATTTCTATATCCAATATACTATTTAGAAGCCTCATAATCGAAGCAACACACATACTTCAGTTTCCTAAGTTTCACCATAAGCCCCACCACGTATAGCCAACACACCTTCCTCTAGATGGGAAAGAGTGGCTTGATATCCCCAGAAATTAGGTGCTCTCCTGCCTCTCCCCTATATAGCATAAATCCGGGTTCTTCTGACAGCTGGTAGCCACCAAATATTTCTGTATGTCTGGAGAAAATTACATAACCCATTTTTACAGCATCAGGATATGCTAAACCCAGGTTCCATCCCCCTGTCTGCTACAGGTGGTCCCAGCCCTTCCTTTCATGGCAGTAGTCGTCACTTATAAAGCTGGGGTACAGATAATACCTACCTTTCCTGTTGAAAATTTACTATCACATAGAAAAGATTCAAAAAGTTTCCCAAACCTGGAAATTAAAATCAGAAAGCAGGTTCCAAGCTGGGGCACCAAACATAGAGAACAAGATCTCAATCCCTGATCCAGTCCCCACTGAAAGGGCCATTCAGCTCTTCCATGGCATGGCTTCTTGGTGGGAAAGGCATAACCTAGTCCAGAAAACTCAGTTTCGAAAGGACGTTAGATCAAGTCAGTTAATTAAGAGAAATCAGAAGTCATTAACAAGGAGCATACTGAATTAATCTTGACATCACAAATGATGTAAAAAGTTTTATTTTTAGATAAGGCTGCAACATCAGTAAGGATATCCGCCCACAGAGTGGACACTATAATGGAGAATTAGCATTCACTGATTTTGGCCTCCACAGAGAAAAGAAAAACAGAAACACGCTTAGAGACAAAATTTGATGGCATCTTTATTTATAATGAATGTAATAATGTGCATACATTTGCTTGTGAACACCTGCATGATATTAAACTTGTTTTTACAGTTACATAGGTCGTTCAGGATCTTACCAAGATAAATGTACTTGGGCTTTTTGCTTCAAAAATTCAGTTAGAAGTTTGTGCCATGCCTTTATCAAGTATATCCAGATTTATATTAGAGTAAGCACAAATCAACTCATATTCTAATAGTGCCATCTGTCTCTTTTTTTTGTAATCTTCTGCCAATACAGCAGAAGATCAAATGAAATAAAATCTAAACATGAGGTTTCACTTACCCTGCCACAAGAAATAATGTTGAAGGTGGCAAAGACAGATCTGTTTGATAATTATGTACTTTCTGCTAAATTGTTCCATATGCTTACAATATTTGGGATTTAGCCAGGAAGAAAAGCAAAAGCACTTCTGGTAGTTGCGTGGTTCCTCCCCAAATGTGCATCAAGTTATCTTTGCACAATTCATTCTTAGGTAAAAAGATTTATATTAACCATTTCTGTCCATTATGTTCACCAAAAAAAACCAAAACAAAACCAGAACACAATTCCAGAAATACATGCATTTAGCTTAACAGTTTAAAACATGAGAGAAAATTGTGCAAAAATACTTTGAAGTACTCTATTGAGAATTACACTCGATTCCATCCACTTTACTAGGCCTTTTGAATTACTAACACTGATAAATATATTCCTTGGACAACCGTCCTTAATGACAAGATGTATATTTATATAGAACAATCCAGCACAGTTGCAACTATTCACTGTTTAATATTTTAATAGAAATTAGGTTTTACTCCCATATTTATAATTTAAGATATTTGCTTTAGTTCTAAAATCAATCCATCTAATTAAAGATTAGCTTTGATAAAACAGAATGAGAAACTATTATTAGTTTTAGTATGTTAGTGAGGGAAACACATAGAGGACAGATCACCAGATGACATGGAACTCTCCCTGGGATCCAGCCAGTGACTGTTACTGACAGGAACCCCACTTCCTTCCTGCATCCCAAGCCTTTGTGCAGGAGGATGCTGAACTCATCCAGACTGTTTTAACCAGCGGTTGTAAACTACATGACATTCTGATTTTTTTTTTTTTTTTCCCCAAATACACTGCTACTACAAAGTGTTTTGTAGAAATGAGTACCAACTGATTCCGGGCACAGCTTCATACTATTGCCCTGACCTTACAGTACAAAAGCAGGAACAGCAACATGAGCATTCTTGGCAAAAGCTATATGCATCTCTCTTACTGCCTTGCATATCACCATTTCTGTAACAAAACTGCCAATCATAATTTAAGGAATTAATTGTACCTTTACATTTAATACATCATATAAGATTATAAAAGGAAACAGAAGAATGTTTCTATTTCTTCAACAGATGAAAGCTTCTTAGAAGAGCTTGATAGTACTTACATACAAACAAATTTTGGATATAGTTTATTAATTCTGGAGTTCAGTTTCAGATATCTGTATTCCAAATGAGTAAACTTGAATGATCCTCATTCTTACGGAAAACACACAAGTAATGAGATGGAAATCAATGTGACAGTTCAAAGAATGGACGGGTTTGATCTGTGACAGTAAGAGAGCCATCAAACACTACCTCCAGCTTCTTTCCCACCTGAAAGTGGACATCACTAGCTCAACAACTTCGGTAGCTTTAGCAGGGGACTTATTTGCCTTTAAGCTATGATAGTTCACAGAATACGGTGCTTATGTAAGTCAAAGACAACAGTTGTTCCTTAATATGGTGAGTAGTAGACGGCTGCAACTCAATGTTCACAGCCACCCAGCTTCACCCATTGCTGCAGAGCTCAACTGCTAATGCGAGCCAGAAGCCTGAATGAAGTCTAGTAGAACATTTAGTAACATCAGCTGCAACCTCCCAATTTCATAAGCCCCCTTTTCATACATTAAATATTTGTAAATGTGATGGCAAAATATTAAGTGTCACTGAATTCAACATTACATTTATAGAATCATAGATTCATTAAGGTTGGAAAAGACCTCTAAGATCATCAAATCCAACTGTCAACCATGCCTTCTAAACCATGTTTACACGTTTTTTGAACACCTCCAGGGATGGCGACTCCACCACCTCTCTGGGCAGCCTATTCCAGTGTCTGACCACTCTTTCAGGGGAGAAATTTTTCCTAATAGCCAACCTCAACATCCCCTGACACAACTTGAGGCCATTTCCTCTTGTCCTTTCGCTAGACAGCGAAGAGAAGAGACCAACGCCCACCTCACTACAACACCCTTTCAGGTAGTCGTAGAGAGCCATGAGGTCTCCCCTCAGCCTCTCTTCTCCAGACTAAACAACCCCAGTTCCCTCAGCCGCTCCTCATAAGACTTGTGCTCTAAGCCCTTCACCAGCCTCATTGCTCTTCTCTGGACACGCTCCAGCAACTCATGTCCTTCTTGTACTGAGGGGCCCAAAACTGAACACAGTACTCGAGGTGCGGCCTCACCAGTGCCGAGTACAGGGGCACAATCACCTCCCTGCTCCTGCTGGCCACACTGTTCCTGATACAAGCCAGGATGCCGTTGGCCTTCTTGGCCACCTGGGCACACTGCTGGCTCACATTCAGCCAGCTGTCGACCAGCACCCCCAGGTCCTTTTCTGCCAGGCAGCTTTCCAGTCACTCAGGAGAGCTGAAAATTACCACTACTATTTTTTCCCCTACAAATGTCAATATTCCATAAACAGCTCTTAACTCTTTCTGACCCAAACATATTCAATTAAAACAACTAGGCTGTGTGAAGCTGCTGCAAAAGGTAGTGATTTATGTTATTTTACCAGTTTAGGAAAAGTGAAATGAGCCTGTACTGTCTGCAGTTTTGCAGTACAAGTCTATCAATTACTCAGAAAAAAAAAAAAAATCCACCCTGCTAAAAGTGTGCCTTCTGACTGGTCTCTCAGGTATGTTTAACACAAAAGTTCAAGTGCAAAAGGGAAATAAAAAGGCTTATTACTGGTAATGACTATACTAATGTGTGAGCAGAGGAAGGTACCAACCTGTACAAAGCTAAAATAGCAAGTAGGATAGACATGGTGTGTTTTGCACAAAGCATTTCCAGAACCTCTGAGATGGATCTGTTCTTGTTCAGTCTCATAAAAGACAGACAGAAAATTGCCAGGCATTCCTTCTTCAGCAGAGCTTGGCTCTCTAGGGCAGACAAAAAGTTACCATATTGCTATGAACTTTCCTATTCTAATTCTAGCTTTAGCAACAAAAGTTGTTATTAAAAAAGTAGTGTCTATAGTATCAGATTTGTTTTCCTGTTCTTCATGCATGGAAGGTTGTGAAAACTACTGATATTTGCCTTTCTCCTTATACATAACTGGCATAATTTAAGGACAAAGTACAAATAAACTAGACAGAGTTCAATAATGTATTTCTTAAGAAAGGACCTATGGGTGTTTAGTCTACTTAGCACTGTAGTAATTTACAACTTTCTGCTTTTATGTACCAAATGGCATTTCCATCCTTAGATCCTAATGCCAAAAAAATCTACTATTTCATTCCAAACATTTAGCAGTATTACACTGACTGTGTGTACATAAACATATAGCTGCCAGCTTTGCCAAACAAATTCAAGTGACAAAATACCTGGCATCCAACCTGCTCCCTGGAAGCAACTTACTCTGCAAGCAAAACAGCAAAAGACTCTGCTATAAACAATTCACCCTGCTCATAAAACTAAACATCAAATTTGGGTGTCACAGCTGATTACAACTTTCACTGTTGAATGGCATAAAAATACAAAAATAATCAACTTTTATAAAAATATGTATTATTTGTACCTCTTAGCTCCATCTGTCTTACCCATGTACCTTCCTTATACAGAACCTTTAAGTGGGGTGACAATTCATCTTTAAATTCAATTTGAGAAACATGCAGTTCATTATCGCATTCAGAAAGGAGACAGCAACGTTTATTTTCAGAGAAGTACGCAGAAAAGGTGACACCGTAGCAATGTTATATTCAAACCTGCTGCATCAGCTAACAATTTACCAAGATGAGATTAATTTTTGAGGTACCAGAAATTACACAAGTATCATTTAAGTGTAAATCGGTTAAGACTATTATCAATGTCTTGAGAGGAAAAGAGTTCAGTTTGTGGCCTCAATAGATATCTAAATACAGTAAATATATAAATGTGTATTTTTTTATTTCCTAAGTTGATTTTTGACAAAAAGTAGCATTTAGTGAAATGTTTTAGTGCTTTGGTTCCTAATGACTGTAATGATGAAATCACAAACAAAAATATAAAGCTATTACATAACAGAACTGATTCCCCAGACATCTCACACATGCTGCCAAATGAGCTACACCCTCTGTTAAGCATGAAGTTTCTATTTAAAGGAGATGAAATCCTCCTGTGCCACATCATGGTGGTAACACTGAAGACATTAATCTTGACTGTGTATCATCCCAGAGAACGTGCCGCATATCTATAGGTCTGAAGTATGCTTATGAGGATTTAATGGTATGATTCGCATTTTAAAAATCCCTCGAATGTGGAGTCCAAATTCTTGATGCTCAGAAGGGTCCTAATAGCACCTACTGGGTTCTTCCATCAGAGAAGGTAAACAGAAAGGAAGGAAACTGGTCCTAACATATAAAGTCAGTAAACACCTATGTAAAGACAGGAATTCCCTCCAGGGAAAGATCATCGAGCCCTAGAACAATGCCTGTAAGAATCATGTAGCTGTGCAGACGGTGCCATAATGAAACCACGAGTTAGACAATCTGAAAATATCTGAAATATAGCTGTGTTCTCACTGCTATATCTTGCTAAAGAAAATTAAAAAAAAAAGAGATAAATTAAGGCAATTATTCCAAAGTCTCTTGTATCTTCCATTTAATTTAATATGGTTCTAATTTGACATTTACTTTAATATGGCTGTGGGTATGGGGTTGGTTAATACCGCCAAAGAATCTTCAGAATACTTGAAAGTTACCTCAAGTATGAAAATATTTATACACAGTATAGATTCCCAGATCTTCATTTCATCCTGAAAGGAATGTGACTCACTTTACAAAAGAGAGCAACTGCAGGCTTGAGGGCCATCACCAAATCAGAATGGGGACAGATCTTTTCCCATACAATTTCACACAGAAAAGACCCCATACAGTTTCAAGCAGCACTGAAAGATTCTGCACAGGTCATCTTCTCTGAAATGGGTTTAAAGCAGAAGTTTTTTTCTGAACACTTATAACCATTTAGTAGTGTATCATTTGAATCTGCCCCGTTCCACTTGATACCGCCTTCCCTCTCTGTTCATTTCCATTCATGTCCCTTGATCAGACAAGTCCTCTCCAGGAGTTTATAATGCAATTTACATATGAGTTTCCTGGAAGAGGCAAAAATGAACAGGGCTATATTCCTTCCTAGGACACTCGGGAGCTTAAACTGGGAGAACTAGGTGAAGCGCTAAAAATGAGGAAGAGCGTTAGCTGTTTATCACTAGATTAGTCACCAGCAGTCAGATACGAGACCTCAGTTAGAGGAAGACACTTAGACACCAGATAATCTGTCCCCACTCTTGCCCTTCAGATAGCGTCTCTTTCCATTAAAAGACAGAATGACAATTACCTGCAAAATGTAACAGCCCTCCCAAAAACGGGTCTTTGTATATAGATGCACTGACTCATTTGAGCCATACTATTCCAGAGATGAGATGCACTTTCACAATGCAAGCCGCTCCTCAGCACCGCTACTTGAACTGATGAATGGAAACTTAATTAGATGGTATCACCAGATACACATCTCCTTTGCAGCAGGCAAACATAGACTGGAATGGATGCTGCAGGTGACATAAAATGACAGCAAAGTAATTTGAAGTTGAGATGTGTGGAATAGAAACATGCTATGGTTCCTCTCAAACACAGCTGTACTTCCCCATTTTGTGCAAGATTTTTGTCACATTCTCCTGTTTTGGTCTAATTCAGACTTATTCAAATCCTGCAAGAAAAAAGCTTCTAAGATTCCTCTGCTGTTCTTGCATACATGGCAGGTAGAACCTGATGTCATGTCATTTTTAAAAGGTCACCCGCTCAGACAGTTCCTTTTCTGTCATTAGTAGCTCTGATACTTTCCACTCAAGATAGAAGAGTCAGTGTAAGGCTTGCTACCTTTGTTACGTTATTAGTAATCCAACTCTTTGCTTGACTTATTTTTTTCTATATAGTTTGCAATAGTTATTGCAATATTCCACCATTCCCTCTTTTTCCAGGCTTCCTTATTGCTCAATGTAGAATGTTCTTTGTTAATCTAACTATGCTTTTAAAGTTTTCATTTGTATACACAGGTTCTACAGATTTTTCTCTTTTACCAGGTGTCTGTTTTGTTTAATTCTCTGACCAAGCATGTGAATGATTTTGTAGAAATGTCTGCTGCTTTTCCACAGTCATGGCTCCAGCTCAATTATTTTTTTTTTTTTTTTACTTTTTTAAACACACTCACAGTGTATTTGCTGAAGGGGTCAAAAATACAACTGATCCATTTCATGCATTCATCACTTCTTCACTTCTTGAAATTTTGCCCCAACTTTTTATTCTGAACATACCCTAAATCACATTTTAAAAGCAGTCAGCTCAGATACATTTGGTGAAGGGTGATCTGCTTGTACACAGGCCCACTTTCACAAATTTTTTTCCTTTACAGTCAAGGCCTTTTATTGTTCATAAAAGTTAACCTTTACTTGGCCTCTACAGCAAAACAAGATTGGGTTTTGTTTTTGTTTTTGAGCCTGTTCCCACTACTGCAAGCACTTTCAAATAAGCAAGCAGAAGTTGTGTCTGAGAAGAAAACCACTTTGCACAACATAGTACTCAGAAGTCCAGGCAATTAGCCACTTTTTATTTTTTAAACACTTTCTCAATCGGTGTTTCCTTCTGTATCACTAATACAAAAATGTTAAAACAGCAACAGAACCACCATAGCTTATCATGAACTGAAACTGCCTAGTAACCTTTTCTTCTTATATTGTTTGAGATAAGCAAGTATCTATTTCGTTCTTGAATTCTGAAGTGAGTTAAATATTTAAATGCTGGTTTTAAAGTGTTTTTAAAATATATGAAATCAGACTAAACGCAATTGGAGACCCTGTTGACAGTGTTCTGATAAACTTTTCCTAATTCAGTTCAAATACACAAATCTAATAACATCAGCACTTTATCCTCAAAAATTTCCTGACAGAGATCTCTTGATTTCTGAGGTACCAGAAATGTCAGAAGTCTGGAGAAAAAAAATGTAATCCCAAAACATTCTAGTGGTAGACCCACTAAAATGGAAAACTAGCATGAGCATCAGCAGCTTTATGCCTGAGCTCTTACAGTCTGTTTTCTCCTCCCACCCCAACAAATCCATGCACTGTTGGCTAAATCCTGCTCCTCAAGTCACAGCTGCTACCGTCTATGAACTCCACTGCTATCAAACTGTAAAGCTGAATTAGCAACTACAGAAAAATGATGACCAAAAGTAATTAACTGGGTTTTTTTCCCCCCACTTTTATAGAATTAATTCCATTTCCAATACCTTCAATACAATATTCTAGTCCTCCATGAGAGACATCATAAGAGAGCTAGTTTATCAAGTTAGTTACATGGCAGATGATGTTAATCAACCCTACTGCCTTATACAAAAATGCTTGCTGCATGCTTAGAGCAAAATGCAAGTTGCAAAGTAATTGAATTATTTTCCCTACGATATCACACCCACATAGAGTCAGTGTTTCTTTTAAAAGCATTAACAGTAGGTATGGCATTCTTAAACACGTCTGAAGTTATGACATTGAAGAAACATATTTACTGGTTTTAGAACTTTACAGAATGAAGACATTAGATTTTACTAGGTTTGCCTAACATATATACCATAAAGGTACAAAAACCTGTTTTAAAACATTCACATAACCCAAGAACTTGAAGTTTAACCAGATTCTGTGTGAGATTTTCCTCAACTTTAACAGGATACTTTCTTCTGACCCATTCCCAAAATGCAGCTCAGCAAGCCCCGAACTGTTTGTTGAAGCAAACTGGTGTTTGTCTTAAGACCAGCAAAAGGTCAAAAAAATTAACAATAAAAAAATCTTCTGTTAATGATCTCAAAAACCATTACACACCACTGAATTGCTCACAACACAGATTAAAACCAACTCCAGCTCTGCTGCACAGGACAGCTGAACTTAGTTGCTTTGTATGTTCTTAAGCTTTTTAATGTTGCTTTTTAAAGAAAGAGTAACAGCATTATTAAGTGTGGAATGTTAAGTGTTTGTGTAGTAGTCTCCCTGAAATGGGAGACACATCTTCAGTTGCCACAAAGTGGTACTTCACACACTGCTATGTTTTCTTGAGTAGAAGGAAAAATCAACCACCAAGTTGTGTATTTTTTTTTCTTGCGACTGAGTGATGCTGAACTTAGTTCACAGCATGCTAATTAATCACTCCAGAAACACCACACTAAGTCAACATGTGCCTACCTCCAAAAATGAGAGTTCAGTCCTTGCATTTGGAAGACTTAAGTCTTTGTTCACACAAACACTTGAATACCTGAAGCAGATGTTCCCAAACTGTGCTATGCAGGACAATTCAAAGTTATTTTATGTGCATGGTAGGCATCAGGAGCCACTGCCCCTCAGCTGGGGAAAGAAAAAACAAAAAAAAAGGGGGGGAAAATAAAGAAAAGAAAAAAAAAAGTCAGAAGCTGTTGCAACCACTATGCAATAAAAGCTCATTCCCTTAAAGCCTACACGCATCTGTGTGCGCCTTGCTCAGAATACCTCCAACAGGCTCCCAGACTGGAGGAACATAAAAGCAAACAAAATGAGATTTATGTAGGACTTGAAAGGCAAGCAGTCATTTTTGAGGAGTAGGATGAAGCAGAAGGTTACAGTACCATGAAGTGGACAATCAGGAATAAATTATTATAGTCTTTGTCCGAGAGGGTCAATGGTATCTATATGCTGTCTGGGAATTTCTGAGCTTCTAATTCATCAGTGGTAGTTCTCAACTTAAAGTAGCGCCTGGAGTTGAGAAAAAACAACCCTGAAGAACAACTATACATGACATAGCTATAACGCAGCAGAACAGCAATTAGCGTGCAATACTTTCCAAACCTAGCCAGTTGCATCTAATCACTCCATGTCAGAATTTTAGTTCAGGATTTTTTTTACTTTTTTTTTTTTAAAAAAAAAAAACCAACACACACACGTAGGGCCTATAACTTTACTTTTGATTTTATTATTTATTTTAAAACAGAAAAGTTAATCTCAGGAAACATGCAATTATTCAAATTTGTCAGCTCTCACTTGGGCTTTGAAGCTGAACAACCACATACCAAACCGTATACTGCTTGTGGTTTCAAGATGTAGAGGCAATGAACTCTGGTTCCATAACTATCACAAAGGCGACAGTCACCTGCTCAATCACCAAAACCATATCCTGGCACACCGGCATTTCTTCTGAGGTATTCCCCATTCAATTGCTTGTCTGGGTACACCTTCCTTGCTTATACAGAAGAGAGTCAGCGAGAGCTGCATGCTTGTAAATTGTTACTTACCATCAGAACTATTAACATGATACTGATGTAGCCACAAAAAGGGGAGGAAAAACTTTTTTTGAGGCAAGGGATAAAAAGTCAAAAAAAGAGAGTGATTTACTTCCTTGTGGAATAAGATCTATGGGAAGTTGAGCCTAGACACACAGAGGTACCTACCTATCATATTTCTGGGTTTTTGAACCTTTGGTTCCTGAAGAGTTTTCTTTTCCTATCACTTAATTTTTCCACATGTTAGAACAACGCAGAAAGTTTATATGCATAAAGCTAATCAGACATTACATATTGTTTAAAAATCATTATCCATATGTTATGTTTTTCAGCTGTAGAAAAGACAGGTTAATACCAAGTAGAAAAGGACAGATAATACCACAGATCTTTTTAAATTAAATCACTAATTCTGAAACAAATGATTAAACTCTTCACTTAAAAAGCCTTATCAAAATAACTGTTCTCAGTTTTACACATCAATAGTCATTGTTTATTATAAAGCCTAGGAATCTAAAGTGATTTTTAAATTCCCTTTACAGTTCACAGTTATTTTCCTGTCTGTCAGTTTCAGCGAGGAAGTCATCTCACTCAAACTTGGACCTGGTACTCAATGATTAACTCAAATCTGGTTTGTTTTTTTTTTTCCCTATTGAAACAATGTCTTAACTTTGGCTTCAGTCAACTGATGGCTCAATGATAACTTCATAGAAGTTTTGCCTGGGGAATTTCTCTATGATTTTAACTGAAAAAAGGAAACAGTCAATTACATTCCATGTCATGGTATGAAACGGGACAGTTTAATTATTCTACTAGTAAAATGCAATGTTGAGTTTTGCCACTATTGCATTAAAAGTGTATGGAGGTAGGTTTGAAAGGTTTCTTTAGAAGACCATTCAAGTCCAATACCTGCCATATAACAGTATTGGTCAACAAGCACTTTCTAAGAGAAAGAGCTCTAATTTAATTTGGGAAAAAAGAATACATTCCACCAAGAGAGATGAAGCTGTCTTTTTATGCGAGCTCAAAACTTTTCAGGAATTTAGCAGAAGACTTTCCGCAATGCTTGAAGCATGGCAAAGGAGTCAAGTGGGCTTTTGGATGGCTGCTTCCTTTCCAGCCCAAGACTGTCTTTTCTCTACTTGGGATATGGGACTTATTCTCAGTTTATTTCATTGCCAAGGCCCACGGATATATCCTGTTAAAGCTGTTGAGGCTGCCACAGTTAGACCTTAAATTGTACTGCCCAGAGGGGAAGAGGAATGGATTGCTTGGGACAGAACTGCACGGATGCTCTGGAGAGACCCTAACTCACCAGCTGGGTGATACGAAAACAGTGAGAGTCAACACTGCAGACATTGTTAAAGTCAAGGGAAACAATATCCACTGCTCTCCCACTGTCCACAAAACCTTCACAAAAGGCAGTCACGTTTGTCAGGCATGATTTGCCCACAGTCCACAGATGAATAAAACTAGTACTCTCACAGGGTAAAAGCTGAGGAAGAACTTCTTCACTTCACTAAGGCAGTAGATGTTTCAGAGTAGGACATACATGCTACAAGAAACACTGAGGGATTTAGGGTAGATGACAATCCTAACACTGCAGGTAACTAATCGCAAGCGTTCCAGCATAGGGCCTGCAGTCAGCTAATACAGCTTGAGACAAGCAGAGGAAAGGAGAACACTTCAGAAATACACAGGGTGATGCATTCCTAAAAACTCCTACAGCCACGGGGCTCAAATCCTTCCTGCAGGAGAGCATAAGGCTTGTGTTCTACCTTCAAATGCTGATGGGGTCCATGAAGGGGGGCAATGTTTCTTCATTCCACATCACTAGGTATAACTCATTAGTATTTATGCCATCTGATCAGCATACTGACCAGAAATTCATATTTGCACAGTTATCCTTCTGAACACAAAATTATATGTATTAGGCTCCATCTAGCCACAAAGTTTCCCATTATATAGGTCAAGAAAGGATACTGACAAAAGCCTTCAGTACCAGTGTACTGTGTGACACTAGATGCATTTCATCATCCTTTAATGTGATCAAATCAACAGCCTGGTCTCTGGTAAGATACTACATATAGCACCATACAGAGCATGATGGGTATCAAAGCAAAATTAAGAGCAGTTGTGAGAAGGACAAGAAGGAAAAACTGGAATTGTTTGTTCTAGATACATCTCTTATCACTGTCTGATAAAAGTACAACAAATGGTATAACCAAGGAGGAGACTGGGGGCTACACTCATCTCCTCCAAACATAAGAAATATTTGTGTGTCACATTGAAAATCAATAAAGGAAAGACATCATCCTTCAGTTTTTAACTCTGATGTAGACACCAAGTGGCAAAAGTGAATTCACTCACACTGAACACTTCAGTATGAAAAGCTAGTGTCTTGTGCTGGCCCACTGGAATTGTACCACTGAACATGTGACAAAGGACTCTGATGGGGAGTCAGAATATTTGACCAGCCAGGCCATGGACTTGCTCCAGTAATTCCTACTTTATGCAGTCAGTTAGAATTTGTCTTGAAGGGCCAAGTATGTATGTCTTTCAGCTTATTAGATGTTACATGATGCCACGCATAAAGTGTGCAGTACTGAGCAATTCAACAGGCACATGGGTTGAATTTCAAGAGCCAATTATTCAGTGGAAAAAAACAAGTATCTCTTTGTTCAATTAAAAACAGAGTTTAGTACGCATCACTGAAGGCGACTAATTCCTATTTGTGTGTCCCCTTTAATGTTCACAGCTGGCAAACAGCAAACCTACATTTTCTTAAGGCAATTTCATATAACTCTATTCCAGTTCTTACAGTTTACTTCATTTAAGTTTCTAGAATAACTACAGCAAGATTTATCATTAACATAATGCCTTGTTAAAGTCCATCACTGCACTAAGGTGCAGGAACACCTGGGAGGCTTTTCCCAGGAAACATTTATCAGTACTTCACCTGAAACTCTGCAGGGCACTGTCGAAATTAGTTATTTCTTTTACCTTTTTCAGATTCTCTCAAAAAAATTATAAATCAAACCATCACAACAACTGAGCGCTGGTAACTAGAATTAACATCTAGCTAGATTTCCAAAACAATTCTCAAAGCAATCTTTCTAGTTCGTGCTCTACTAAAGCTTGTGTGGAGCAGAAACTGTTTTAACAGAGCTGAAGTTTTTGTTTACTCAGGAAAAATAAACAGTATTATAACTGGCTAGAACTGTAAACAATCCTACAAGCAAGTCTTATTTCCTTATCAGCGTACAGATAAAGTCAAACAGGAAAAGCTAGGGCATTTCTCCTATCAACAAGCACACACAGAAGGAAAACTGCTGAGTCATAAAGCCACACACACAGCATTAAAAGCTATTCCAGTATTAATAGATTATTTGTATGCATTTTTTAAGTGTATTCATACTGAAGTCTTAAATTACCAGGATATATTTTTAAGGTTTTAGTCAAGCAATCTATGCTTGTTCAAATTCAAATGGATGAATCAAGCAGCCCATGGAAGACAGATGTTGGGAGCCTGGTGCTACCTCTTAATTCTACTTCTCCATTCAAACTGTCTTCAGAGGAGGGATCAACAGTTGTTGTGATCTGTATAACAAAGAGCTCCAAACCTCATTATCTTTAGGTGCTACAGCATAGTAATAAAAACGTTAACAAAGATTACAAAATCTGGAATACACAGGGTCAGAGAAGCAGTGGTACTTCCTGAGGCCAGGCTTTTCAGCTTGCTACCCATCCTGGGTCTGAATGTCATACTAACACTAACAATCTCAATCTCTGGAAGACTTCTATGGCTAGCATGGGATAAACCACACTTTGGGCTCTGATCTTGCAAACAAGAGAATATTCACTGCAACAGGTATCCAGAGCAAAGCCCAGAACAGCATGCTTAAAACTAATCTTCCTATTAACAAGAGCTACAGAGAAAAGACAAATGCTCTGCATACTGGGACAGTGTTTTCAAGAAATTTTACAACAGCTCTGTGGAATATAAGAGATGCCCACATTGACTTTCCATAAGCCCATGATTAAACAATACATATAGGGCAGAATAGATAACATTTTACTTCTCTTCCTTGCAAAGGGAGTTCTAACAATGATTAACATTAATCACTGAAAAACTACAGTGCAATAGGAAAAGAGAATCTGAAGATTACATTAGCTATCAGCATTTTTACCTGGTTTCTCCTCTTTACTCTACATGTATATTGACATTTTAAGCTCTTACTTTGTGATATAAACAGAATTTTTAATTTTAGATAATCGGTTTGAGGTATATTATATGTCATCTATATCAATTCATAGGGGTATAGGGCTGCATAGCTGCATAACGTGCCTAGTGACACAGCACTCCTAAAAATAAAATGTTTCTGAGCAAACTAAGAATGTGCATGTAACAATGAAAACATACACATTTTGAGATTTAAGGTGATGTCACAGATACACAGCTCTAATCATCATTTTTGAGGATGAGAATTTAGGACTTCAAAGTCTAAATCCCTACTTATGTTCTGTCATGTAAAATACAGGCTAAAACTGCCTATAGCCGATAGCCACAAACACTCAGTATGAAACTCAGGGGACTGGAGGTGGGGGGGAGGAGGAGAAGACCAGTACAGCAGTGTGGAAGAACAAGCATGGATTGGGAAATAACTTGAATGGCAGATAGTCTGATACTGAAATAACCGTACAATTCCAAGGTTCAGATTTTGTAATAATTTTGGATTGGGGCCAGGAAGCAAGACAGTACAAAAGGAAACCTAGTTGGTTTGTTTGGGTTTTTCTTCAATTATTTTTCTTCCTCCAACTCTCAGATAAGATTCAAAGCAGCTCACTCAAAAACGTGAAAATGAATTCATATGCATGGTAGAAATATAAAATACAGAAAAGCTAGACAGAACGACATAACTTCCAAGGCTGGAAACCAAGCAAATTTAAATCTAAATAATATTTTAACAGCAGGATATATCTGCTAGAAGAATCACCAAGAGATGTGGTGGATTCTCCATTTAACTTCCTCACATCAAAATCGGATGGTGTTCTACGAAAACCACAAACAATCTCTCTCAAACTACAGGGTGTTTTGTACCTCGGGAGTACAAAGTGGCTCAAGACAGAGTCATGAATCCAGTAACACTAGTCAAGCCCACCAGAAGCTGCTGGCAACAGTAAATTCCTACATGGCAGCCACATAAACACTTGAAAGCAGCAAGTGCAGCCTGACCCTGGAGGGCTTAAGCTTTTCCTAATGCAGGAGTCAGGAGTGTCTACGTGTGCAGCAGGAGAGGCAGGGAAAGCGGGTAACGTGAAAGGGAAGTCACACTTTCAAAAAACACATGAGGAAAGCCGTGTTACACAAACAAGGCAGGTAAACATAGTACCAGTCTGAAATAAAAGCAAGTCAGGCCAGATTTGCTGCATTATCCTGGCCTTAACGGGTTGAGTTTTAATCAGTTGTTTCATACTTTCAGGTTTCTGCTTCGGACCACCACCTAACACTTCGCAGCAAGGCTATCTATATCCGCTAGACTGTAGATAGGTTGCAGCCCCTCTCAGTGTGACAGAACAAATACACTGTCTCCCACTCTGCCTGCCTTTCCCATCTGTACATCGTATCTTAAGCAACACTCTCCAGAGCAGGAACCGCACGCAGCCTGTTCTCTCCAATACACAGTATGATAGAACAGCAGGCATCACAGGAAAAATACATTACATCAAAGAAAGTATTTTATGTGATGACAATGGATGCATTGCAAATTTAAGCTATGTTATGCCAAGGAATGTGTGTTAATTATATTACAAAGTAAAATTCGGCAATGCAAACTTACTGGAAAAAATTCTTAATTATTTTGTTATTGCTGTGCTTGCCAGAATCACTTGCATACAACATAAGAAACCAATTCTAAACTAATTCTGAGCAGAAACTTTCTTCTGTAATTGTAGAATACTGTCCAATGAGCAAGAGGGGAAAAAACCACATATTTTAAGCCACAGGAATTCTTAGTGAAATGGATGAAAGGACAATTAATAAGCAACACGCTAAATTTTGTTTCTAATGTATCGATACACACACATAGCACAGCTACTTCATTTCAGACTCTGCAAGCCTCTCCTTAATTCTCAGTATACCTTTAAAAAGAAAAATCATGCCCCTAACATTAAAGTTATCAATCATACAAGCTCTCCTTTTATCCCTTTAATCTAACCACTTCACCAAAACCCAGAGAAGACTCATTATAAATGTTCTTCTGTACTGCAGTAAAGTATTTAAATGATTATCATCATACATGGACCAAAGCTAGAGGCAAAAGGGCTTTTTCCTTTAATATCCATGGGGAACACAGGCTATGCCTAAATGCTTGTCCAGTTGTGCTCCAGATGCTGAAATCACACTAACCTGCACCCACACAAAGAGCTGTTATCCCATATTCCACTTTACATTTTTCACCACTGAAGGCACACATGCATGGGCACCTAGCATCAAAACAGAGTGAAATAATACCAGGACAACATATAAAGTCTTTCTTTACTGACTGTCAGCAGACACCTGCCTCATTTATCCTAGACTCTTAAAAACAAAAAGCTTGCCGTAAGCCACTTCCAGAAAGCATCTTACACGCACAACATAAGTACTCCAGCGGTGATTTAAACCAACCTGCTTGACTTTGAGGACTGCTACTCCACTTCAGTACAGGCAGGTAGCACTGCATAGCTGAGAAGTGACGCCACCTTAAATCCCTTTTCAGCTTTGACTCACCATGAACTTTGACTTCATAAAGAAACAAACTTGAGACACATTATTTTAAGACACTGCTGAAATTTCCTTCTTGACTGCAAGGTCACGTTCATATATATAAGAGCATGCCAGAGTGCTTGACACAGGAATACAGAAAGCTACCTGACACTATGTGGACTTGAGACTAAGCTGACCACATAGAACTAGTGTATCACAAGGGCAGTGACACAGAAGGATCACTTCGCAGCACAATAACTTCATTAACAAAGTACAAAAATCAAAAGCAACCGCTTAACAGAATACAATCACCAACAGAAGAAAGTAAGATGTTTCAAGGTTGAGGAAGAGTTAGAAAAAAAACGTACACTTATTTCCTACAATCTGAAATATGGTAAGCATGCAGAAGTCTACCACTTTTCAGTCGACACTACGGAAAAACTCATCTGCCTTTAGATATGGAGACAACTCTGTAGCATCTTAATGACTGGGAGCAGGGGAAGACGCTTTGTTGTTTGTTTGGGTTTTTATATATATATATGTATACACACACTTAGCTTTTAAAGTAACAACAAAAAACCTTGTAGACATCTAAGTGAGGTACATTTATTCAAATTGATAGAACTTCTTGAGACATTTTTCACAAAACAGTTCTTTCCCCCTCTCCCCAGACTTCCACCTTCAGAAAACAGACATTCATTCTGGATTATTTAAACTTGGAAAAATGCAAGTGTTTTCTTTGAAAAAATATCTATTGTTACAGCAAAAGCTTGGGTTTCCTTTCAAGCAAGATCATATGATTACGCGTTTATATTTTACTTTCCGCAGGAATTTACACACCCCCCATTTGTATCCTGTTATTCATTTAGCGTTTCCCTTTACTTCGCCATGCTGTGTTAATAAAGTGGACCTGTCGGCTCAGTCTTGGCCCTCAAGGTGACCATCAGTGCTCACTCTTGCATTTGTCAGATTTATTCTATAGGGCTTTCCTCATGTATTTAACTACACAAAACATTCCTTCAAAAAAGTAGTACTGTGAGAAGCACTGCACAGACAGATCATGAAACTCTAACCTAGGGGTTTTCTGGGTATTTTCGCTAATTCTGCACTTCAAAGCACTAGTTTCTCTTTTGGAGGGTAAGTTTCAACTGAAAGAGATTCTGTGCTATTTAAGTACACTAAAATAGTATAAAAGATCTTATTTTCAATACTGGATCTGTCATAGTTTGGTTACTCTTGTTCATCTTCACTTTAGTCATTGATGTTAGCCTTTAAACACCTTCGGATAGATACTGATTACCAACCCGATCTGTAGTCCTACAGTTTAAAGGCCTGAAAAGTCAACACAAAAAGCCTTTTTCTGCTAAGAAAGGTTAAGACAGCTTCTACTGAGGCTATTCTATCTGAAGGTATAAAGTAAACTTGCTTCATCTTACACTGTTCAAACTGTCTTACACAACATAAGCAACATCAAATGATTTACATTTTCACATTTACCAGGCTTTTTTATTTTATGGAAACTGTAAGAAAAATATTCTGCTGCAATGCAACTAGTATACGTACTTACTTGTTGCTTGAAAAGTCCTTTCCTATGAGGGAAATCAAAATTCTGCTACTTTATTCATTATAACACAATTAAATACCCTATATTGTACATTTATGGTCCAGTATGGTAGCATTAGCTGCCTATGTCTGTCTGATGTGGATATCATCCTAATAGTAAGCTACCGAGTTGAAAACCTAGATTAAGTTCGCTTCAGTTCTGGATCCACAGTAGTTAAATTGCATCCTGAAATGCAAATGTAACTTCTCGGCCACTAACACACATCTAATTCACCACCACTCCAGACAGCTGAAAGCTATGTTCCTGTTCAAGTAAGAAACAAGCAACTGAAGTAAATTTTGGTGTGAAGTTCTTCTGGCTGTCTCTTTACAGCTAAAGCCATGAATTTTTTTTCCTATACAGAAATCACAGCCTTAAACCCCTTTATTCCAGGACCTTCAAGCACAAATGGAGAAACAAAAATCAAGCACTTCTATTGCATGAGAATTGAGATCTGCTATTATCACTCCATTCCAAGTAAAGCAAAGCCTTGCAATCTTGTATTTTTTTCAGAATACATAATTTAAAAAAAAAAAAAAAAGTTTAATGGAGACTACAGCTTCCTCCTCAGTTCACCAAGACAGCACAGACAAGGCAAATCGTTTGGGGTTTTTTTTGGTTTTGTGGTTTTTTTTTGGTTTGTTTTTTTTTATTTTCTTTTTCTTTTTACAGCTGTCAACCTGTAATAACATCTCACAAAGACCTGATGAAACTCCTGTGCCAAGAGAACTCTTCCATTTAATGGGAGCAAATATTTTCATTTGAAAAAACGGTGCTAGAAATATTTGACCAATTCTAGACCTGAGTAGATTCCATACTAAGAAATGTCCTGAACAAGCACAGAAATCAACACACTTTTATATATTCTTCAAGCAATAAAACACAGTATATAAATTTATGAGCATTACTAAACTGAAGTCACTAGACACAAACGAAAATAAATGTTCTGTATTCCTGCAGGAAAATGTGGATCTATCTTCGGCAGTTAAGTTTATTCAGTCCCTTCACCCATGGTACAGAGTCACTATCAAGAGGCTGAAACACTAAATCTTAAACTGATGAGGACACAGGTTATTTTAATGTCCAAAAAACTTAGTTAAAAAAATTGCAATTTAATATCAACTCCATTGCAAGCAATATTGCTTAGCTACAGCTCATCAATATAATTCTACCTTCAGCATAGTACTGTAAGACTTCACTGACTGGTAAAAAAAGGACAATTATTTAAATACAAGTTCCCTGCTTTATTCCAGGAATGAAAAGAATCAGACTATTTCTGCCTTTGAAGAAACTGGCATGAAGCCAGCCACGCATCTCACCCTCCAGAACAACTTGGGCAGTGAAGGAGAAGGGTAGAACTCCTCGGCCAGCTCTGACACAGTGTAAGAGAACACGTGCTTCTGGCCTGATTACTACCCTGAGCTCTGCTGTACTACCCTTGCCAGGCCTGGGTCAGTGAAAACCTGCCCACACAACTAAGGAACCTCAGTTGTTGTCTTAATGCCTCATGACCTGCACTAATCAGGGCTTGAACGCAGAAAGGACTTTGCCTCTATTCTTTTAGCAGTCAGCTTTGCTATGAACTATAGCAAGGGGCACCAGCAATTACTTTATATGAAAACAAAGCCATTTTTGATGCACCATTAAGCAAAACACAGCTGATGGGAACTCATAAGACATGTTTTGAACGGTAATAATTTTATGAAGGCAATTTTCAGAGGGGAAAGAAAGAAAACTCTTAAGTGTCTTTGAAAGTCTAGAGAAAAGGACTGGAAGACTCATTAAGGGTAATATTACTTCCAAATGCAAAGCTCAGAGAGACTGGTGATTTAAGTGAAATACAAGTAGTTACACTTGGTTTCCAAGAAACTGAAAAGCTTACTTTATACTGTTACATTGTATATACCCACAAAACTGGAGGTGCCATTAAAATACAGATAAATTTAACAGTTTTAAGTACTTAAAAAGCTGAAATCAACATACAGTATGAACAGGATTTTTTAAATAGTCCAAAACCAAATAAATTCCAAATGCTTACCATCAAAAAAACTTTTGGCTCTCAGGTAACTGACACTAAGCCTAAGCACAGACAGCTTATCCAATTTGGCGATAACATCTTGAGGGAAAGGCAGAAGGCTAGCCAAGCGGTCCAACTCCGCATTCAGGCGGTCCCTGTGTCTCTTGGATGGATTGGACTTGACTCCTTCAGCTGGGGATGGCTTTACTCTAGGCAAAAAAACAAACACAATATAAATGTAAGTTCCTTCCCAAAATGAAGGTAAATATTTGCCAATCCTAACATTACAAATTGTCTTTTAAACTTTAACAAGCAAAATATTTTTCCCTAGTGACTTCTGTTTCCCATTGGAAAAAAAGGATTAATCTAAGCTGGTTTAACCCCTCCTCCAATACACACACGCTGTTAAACGAAGCAGTTAGAACTACAATGGCTATTTGAACATGTAATGAACATTTGAAGCCTTTGGGATTCAGTGTTTCTTACAAACAGCTTCCTACACTTTCACTCAAATGTCACTTAAATTCTTCCAAATATTCATATTACAAATAATTCAGTAACTTTTAGTAATATTTGTGCACAAACGCATTTGACAGTACACTTCTTCAGTTCAATTACAATTTTTCACAGGTGTCCTTAATTTTTGTCAATGTTTGGAACAGGCTATCACCAACTGAATACAACAAAAGTTTCAGTAGCTTGCTAGACAACGAGGCATCCAACAGAGCACAAGAAAATAAGAGATACAGTTCAGCCAGCGTGTAAAATCTTTGTAGCAAACACTATTGAGCTCATTCTTTAAGTCATCTCTCGGCTGAAGGTACTTCATTTGAGTATGACATGACGAAGGCATGCCTGTGTATCTCACAAAGTACAATTTAAAAAGCTTTCTGTTATGAATTACGTAACAAAATTTTTGTAAAATTTCTCTTTTCCATTCATATCCACCTTGAGCTCCAATTCCAGATACTTGGATACTCACACCTTCCCATCTATGCAGAGGTCTAGGAACCAGTTCAAACCCCTACTCATTTGAATTACAATTAGTCATTATACGCCAATATTGAAAACAATTTATTTATCTGTACAAGCCATAGCTGATTTTATTATATTTATTAAACTGTTTTCTAATTAAAGAGTAATCATTCTCACTTTCCCAATATTGCAGTTTTACTTGAGATCTGCAGCAATTATCAATTTGTGCTGCTCTCATAGGAATCTTGGTTCTGCAAGATGTATCACTCATGAAAATACTAAGCATAAAGATTTTAGCAGTTAATTCCTTCAGTATTTCACTTAGTCTTCTTCCAAGCTTCGTCCTTATATCAATGTTACAATAAAAAAAAAAAAAAATCTTGCAAAAGCTCCAATAGCTATTTTTGCCACTGCTGAAAGTAACCCATACTGAAAAATAATTTTGTCTCATATTTCCAGTCAATTAAGTAGTGATAGAGCGGACATTCCTATTTTTAGCTTGTTTTTACTTTATGTTTCAGTTACACTTCTTGCTAGTTTAAATTCAAACCCTTCTTTACACAAGCATTGTTTTTTCAAGTGTCACTTGTCAAAAAGTTGTACTTAAGTCTGGCTACCTCTTCCCTAGCACTACGGCTGCCCTTTTGCATGTTAAAGGAGACATGCTCCTTATGTGGTGTCTAGGAACTCGAAGATGCTGTAATACAAAATGCTGTTAAGACACAGAAATACTACAGATCAGCAGCAACTACTTACTCCCCAGATGGCTAAAGTTCAGCTTGCTGCAGGGCAAAGATTATCTAGGACACAGCTCTAGTAGAGCTTTACCCTAAAAACATTGGAAAAGTGGGGAAAACAGGTGAATCGAGAAAAGAAAATTCTCTCAGTTGAAAAAAAACATAGGTTCATCATCAAGTGCAATGGATGACAAACTAAATATTTGGTTAGATGTGTGCTTCAGCCACAAGCCCTGACTAAGACCTGCAGCTCACCATATCCCCAAGTGAATATTAAAATAATTTCGTAAAGCTTTCTTCACATTCTCTTATTCAGGCAGAATATTCACCTGTACAAGCCATATGATTAAAATAATTTAAGCATAACCCTAACAAAATATAGTTCAAAAATCACCAAACATTACCAGTAACACAAAAAAATAGTTATTAATAACTTTTTATGTATCAAACTGTCATAAATGTAGAGACAGATTAACAACTTCCAAACATTAAGCAGATAACTGTTGTATAACAAGCAGTGAACAGCTCACTGCTATCAAATCAAACTGGTCTGTTTCCATGAAGTGGAGATCCCTGTGGAAACTGTTCAAAATACACAATCTTTTCCAAATAAATCAGCATAAAACACCAGACTTCTCTATTTTCACAACTGTCCTCCACTTTACTTAGAACTTCTACGTGCAATTTAACAAGTTAGTTGAAACTATATCCAACTGCGCAGTTATCTCACCAAGTTGTTCATTAGATCTAATTGTTTTTGCTTTACTTTCTAACAATTTCTCTTTCTTACTTCTAACTAGTACAAAGCATAAGAATCTTCTAAGCATAGCACACAGCATTTCTGAATATTAAGTGAGTGGTATCTGCAGCATAAATCTTATCATGTTCTCTCCCTCCAAATCAAACATTGATTTGCCCCAGTTTTCCCCTTTATCACTCAACTAAAATCCATTGCATAAAAATGGATCCTTTGGTCATGCAGGGAATAACGGCGGAAATGCCGGGGGCATAAGTAGCAAGCTAAACCATTTTCCATCCACTTTTGTAAACCCTTGACACTAAAGAGAGCCCTAGCTGCATTGCAGAAAATTATCTTCAAGGAAAATTAAGTGCTATGTCAAGTTAAATCCATGCATGTGCTTTACTTAAAAAAAAAAAAAAACCAACAAACAAAAACAACTAAACACTAAAGGAGGGAATGGATTTTAAGCTGATCTTTCAGTTCTTGATCTTTTACCTTTCACAGGAAATCTGAATTCCCTAATCAAAGGCGAGAGGTCTCTGTACACTCAGCGCCTCCGAACCAAGCTGCAATCCTTATCATCCAACAGCTGCAAGGCAAGCAAGCACTCTTAGTTCTTGTTTTAACAATTCTAAAGGATTTGCCATTATAACATTATCTGACTACTATTTTCATAGGTCTGCTACAGACTACTTAATCAGAAGTTTTCATTACACATGCTTACCATGTGTGCCTTCAGAGACACTAAAAACACTAAATTTTTAAAAGAAAGTGCACAAGTATCTGACTCATAATTATTATCAAAAGGCAAAAATAAATTTCAATATTTAAATGTTAATTTGTACTTTTTAAAAATTAAATTGAAGTAGTTCACTGAAAAACTTAAAACACAAATGTATTTTATTCATATTCAACAAAAACTTTGAGAAGGAAAAAACCCAATAACCAAGCGCTGAAAAGCATGATACCTTACTAACAAGTGTGAAATAAAGTCAGGAAATAAAAGAATGTGCAAGAGCAGCACTAAAGATACAGAGACGTTAAAAAAACTAAGTAGAAGCTCAGAACTGTTTTATTGCTTAGGAAAAAAGGACATAAGGAGGGACATACATGTCATCTAGCTAATGGATTTAATCTTTTCAGCTATGTATATTTTTTTATCTCATATTTAATAGCACATGCAATAACATATGTTATTCTTTGGCATATTATTTAATTCAGTATAGATCAGCTATATGAAATGGATCAGTTACCACTAAGGAAATATTACAATAGGTGACATCCTCCAAAATTCTCAATTTAGCAACTGAAAAATACTTCTAAGCATGTACTCTTATTTCCCACACAGAATTTACGATTACTGAAAAATCAGATGATGATTATTTTGGAAACAACAAATATGACACAGACTATCGACCTCTTTGATCAAAAGTTGTTGTCAACCTATCTTGAAGAGGGAAGAGACCCTTTCCAGTGGCTCCTTCAGCAGGCAATGAAACCAGCAAAGATTCAGGCCACTGAAGGGATAAAGCTGTTTTTACTAAAAAAACCTCAATCAGCCGCACGCTGGTCATCTGATGTCGGGCAAATGTTTGTCCTCCAGTAGCAGAGTAGTAGAGTTTCAGTTTGCTCAGGTTGTTTAGGTGTATGAAGGACTCCACCAGAGTGATAGAGACAGCCAGAACACCAACCCAGAATGAAAGTTTCACCTTCAGTTTTAACATATTTCATTACACTTAAAGATGACAAGCCAAAGCTTTGTGGAAAGAGAAAAAAAAGTATCTTCCCACCTATTGACCATATTACCTACATTTGTCTATCTCCATTTGCTGCAGATTCTCTAAGTATAGTTTTGCAAGAAGCATTGACCAAAAATCAATCAACCAAAAAACCCCCACAAACCTTTAAACCAGTGAATTTTAAGTAGCAGTCTGCACACACCATACAGGTACCTCAAGTCTGGCAAGGTTATCATTTGTATATAACGTTTATTTTACATATGATAAGAACTTTACTGTCCCCATATCAAATAAGAGGTGCAACCTGCTGTTTGTAGCAGATACAACTTTACACAAAAGAATATTTTAATTATTATTTTTCTTTTCTGATTAACTTCCATTTTGAAAGCTTGTTCTGGCACTTTGCTGTGAAAGAATACATAAATAGTTCTATTTTTTAAATTAAAATACCTCTGCACCACTTTCTGAAAGTACCACGTCTACCCATAATTAAGGATTAACCAGTCAAACATTTTTCTCTGGAGTACTTAATACCATAAATACATTTAAGCTAACACAGAACAAAACCATATCATAATTTCTTACTTAGTCTGCTGAAGAAACATGCCATCACGCTTTTTGCACCTGCATAATATACTGCACAGTATAGAAAAACTAAAAGGTGGAGCTACTTTTATATAAGATCCTTCACCTAATGTTGGAATCTATCTACAGTAAACCCCACTTCCACACAATTTGCATTTTATCCTTCCTACTACAACACTAGTATAGTAATTCAGCCGTCCAGTTAACAATCACTAGCGAAAAGGAATTCAAGACTTTAGAAAAAAAGAACGAAAAGCAGGGTCCACCGGTGACTCCCCGAGCTTCAGTGGGGAAACACCCCACAGCCGCGCTGCCACCAGAGGGACTCGCAGCGTTCAGACATCAAACGAGGAGGAAATTTAGAGGCTCCAAGGTTTTAAGAAAGCGATTTCTGCAGCATATTACACGCAGTTGGAGCGCACGTGGTTTAGCGGGCTTCCCCCCCCCCCCCCCC
>Ga0065711_1031202_pt1 | contig 30285 bp, 19 predicted proteins | sample Hoacrofraction12_FD_59098 | JGI IMG/M metagenome (GOLD analysis project Ga0065711, IMG submission 59098) | Hoatzin crop microbial communities from Cojedes, Venezuela - Epithelial fraction 12 v2 (version 2) | ecosystem: Host-associated > Birds > Digestive system > Esophagus > Crop | place...
CCTCTCCTCATAGGAGAGATGCTCCAGTCCCCTCATCATCCTCGTAGCCCTCCGCTGGACTCTCTCCAGTAGCTCTTCATCTTTCTTGAAGTGGGGAGCCCAGAACTGGACAGAGTACTCCAGATGGGGCCTCACCAGGGTAGTGTAGAGGGGAAGGAGAACTTCCCTCGACCTGCTGGCCACACTCTTCTTGATGCACCCCAGGATGTCTTTGGCTTTCTTGGCAGCCAAGGCACACTGCTGGCTCATGGTTAACCTGTTGTTCACCAGGACACCCAGGTCCCTCTCCGCAGAGCTGCACTCCAGCAAGTCCGTCCCAAGCCTGTACTGGTGCATGGGGTTGTTCCTCCCCAGGTGCAGGACCCTGCACTTGCCCTTGTGGAACTTCATCAGGTTCCTCTCTTCCCAGCTTTCCAGCCTATCCAGGTCACGCTGAATGTCTGCACAGCCTTCCGGTGTGTCTACCACTCCTCCCAGTTTGGTGTCATCAGCAAACTTGCTGACGGTACATTCTAACTCTTCATCCAGGTCGTTGATGAAGAATGGGAAGACCCCAGATCCTGACAGTACCACTGCTCAGAACTGTCACGTGAGGGGTGGGGAATTTAGATTGTAAGAATATAATTGCCCAAAGATTTCTTTCTTCAGGGTCCTTCTTCAGAGACACCCAACTCAAGCTGCTCTGCGTGTCAGATAAATAAACCTCATATATACTCAGTGGATTAGTGATTCATCTTCTTCGAGCAGGAACCTATGGCCAAGCCCTGTTGATGGCAGTATAATTTGTGGCTGGTGGCTTAATTTACTCAACACTGTGTATAGAAGAAAGTAAAACAGCATTTGTGAATCTCAGTTTTATTTGACTGTTTATTACTGAACTGTTTTATGCCTGGCCTTTAAAAGAGATAAACAGATTATAATAAATTTGTCTCCATGCTGCAGAAAAATCAAGAGAGTCTTCTCAGTAAAGATGCCAATGGGTGCTGCTATTCAACTACAGTTGAGAGATGTTATAGGGGCTTCTGGAAATAAGCATAAATAACCATTTGAATTAAAGTCTAATTACCTAGCTTGGTCATTAGTGTATTAGTCGAGTCATGGTTTATTTAACTGTTTGTAAAGTCGATATTCATCCTAGGAAGAATGCTAGTGGTACACAAGGAGAGTGCTCCTGTTCAAGGGAAGTTGTCTTCCTTGGAGTCTACTACACGGCTTCATCTGGGGACGTTATGGCAATCACTTTGACAGTAAAAGCAGCCTCCCTGTAACCAAGGTGATGGAATCGGTTGACCATAAACATGAACAATGCTGCTATGTTCCTGGTACAGCCCTACCCACCCAGACATTAGGTCTAGGAACGGAGGGTCTATTCTCTAGGTAACCATTAACACTAACCATAGTAGGTAGTTGTGTTTTTGTCAAGAGAAATGATGAAGTGTGGTTCTGTGAAAAGAACTGAAGAAACTGATCAGGTTTGCCAAGATTGCGAGCCTAGTGGGCAAAAGCTAATTCTGACAGGGGGAGATCGCGACCACTGACTCACTGACCCCCTACTCAGGTAATAACACCTACTCAAAAAGGAACAATGGAAGAGGGTATCTTAGTCTGCGCAACAATTTACGTAAGAAGCAAAAAAAGTTTACACCAATCGCCAAAGAGAATAACACTGAATATCATGAATAAAATAAATACATAAATTTTTGATCTACATAAACTGCACGGAAAAGGTACGACGTATGCACGTTTGGTGGAATTATCCCCTGTGCATGCGGCACCACTATAAAGAATGCCTGCCTTTTAACACTACATTGGAGTTACGAGGTTTTATTCCCGGATTTTCGGTGACATCCCTATTCTAACTTCTTTTCTGAAAGTTACTGTCAACACACCAGCTTTGTCTTCCTCTGGAGTTGCTGCTCCCTGGCCAGAAACAGCCAAATCCTGGTATGTTCAGTCCCCTTCAGCTGTGAGGCCACCCCTGGGGATGTGTACCCACACTCCCACAGCCCAGCAGAAGCAGGCGGGGTTCATTTCTCACCATGGTTGCCCTTCATGCACCACAAGAGCCCTCCACCTCACTGAGGCCTACAAATTCTTCGGGCACACTGAGTGGGAGTTTCTCCCACTGATGCCCCACCTCCTGGTCCCCATTGGCCCCCCAGCCAGGCTGCCTTCTCTCACTGGCTGTTAGTGTTGTCACTCAGGGCAGCCCTTGGATGTGAAAGGCCCTCCTGCTATGTGACATGGCTACGCCTGAGCAGCCTCAGGCATGGTCTCCAGTGACTGCCTCCATCTTAGCCCATGGTGGGGTGCTTGTGGGGAGATTTCTCGTGCCTGGGGGGTGTTAGGTGTAGAGCTTTTGTGTGTGGCTAAGAGCCATGTGTATACTCCAAGACGGTCCAAAAATGAAACCAGTTTGGGGAATTAATTCAAGTGTATTTGGAATGTGTAAGGTTTAGGGTAGTGAGTGCACGGGCTTAGATATGAGTTCTCAGTGAGACATACACACAGATCATGATGTTCATAAATGGAAGGTCTAATTTGACAGAAAATAAAATACAGGTACATGAATTTACAAACATGCGTATTTTCTTATAGGGTTCCTTCAGAATTGTTTGTAGTAAAACAGTATTTCTGCTATGAACAAATCATCACACCTTTAGTCAGTCCTTTGTTCAGGATTTAGCAACTCCAAATTTCATCAGATAGGAATTATATGCCCAGGACATCTTCTGGCAACAAGGTCCCCCAGAATCTGTCTACAGTTTGAAGAAACTTAGACCACTGATGACTAAATAAAGGTAGAAGTCTTTGAGACCACTGAAAGAGATCAAAATGTTGCTGTTAATTCCAGAGTGATTGGTGGCTTTTTTTCTGGGAACAAAAGGGAGTTTCCAGAGAGCCATTAATTTGGAAATCCCACCCAGAGTGGGATCATCAAACTCTTCCTAGCTCTTTCTGCATACTGGGAGATGCCTGCAGAAGAAGACTGTGTCTGGAAGGGTGTTCCCATCCCGTGTTCATCATAGGTATTGCAATCCCTGAATTGACATGCCAGAGTGTCCATTTGAGACTGATTGCCAATGAAGCCCATCTGTTCTTCCTCATTACTAACAGTTCCTGCCCAGCTCACACTGAGGCATGGCTGGGCACACCTAACTGCTTAACCTTTCCAGCTTCACATGTGACTTTCTCATTCAGCCAGTATGGCTGTGAGTCACTGCTTGCCCAAGCGAACGAAACTGGGAGCTCAATGCTACAATCCCCACAATGCTGGTCAAGCACCTTCCAGGTGGTGAATGTCTCAGGCTGCACAAGTTTCATTTGTTCAACAAGCCAACCCAAACACTACAAGAACCATGAGTATATGAAATATTAAAGTTATTATTATGGGATGAAGTATGGTTGAGAGCATCGGGTTAGACGCGTACAACTAACCAAGCATAGAATCATAGAATCGTAGAATCATAGAACGCTTTGGGTTGGAAGGGACCTTCAGAGGCCATCTAGCCCAACCCCCCTGCAGCAAGCAGGGACATCTTCAACTAGACCAGGTTGCTCAGAGCCCCGTCCAACCTGGACTTGAATGTTTCCAGGGGTGGACCTTCCACTACCTCTCTGGGAAATTCGTTCCAGTGTTTCACCACCCTTACTGTAAAAAATTTCTTCCTTATATCTAGTCCAAATCTACCCTCCCTTAGTTTAAAGCCATTGCTCCTTGTCCTATTGCAGCAAGCCCTGCTTAAAATATTTTCCCCATATTTCCTGTAGGCCCCCTTCAGGTACTGGCAGGCTGCTCTAAGGTCTCCCTGCAGCCTTATCTTGTCCAGGCATACCAAGCAAAGACTCGTGATAGCCTGCCTTGACTACCTTAGCAGTGATGCCAGAAATTTGTTCATTGTAGAATACTTACATCTTCTCCCATTTGCTTTAACTGATCTAACACTTGGTCTAAGCTAGCATGATGGAAAAAAGCTTTAAGGAATATGAGGCCTAATATACATACACCTAATGAAACAAGGGATAGAGACCAGCAAAGTCAAGATACAGCTTAATATTCTGCACTGCCCAAAGAGGGTGCGGGTGGTAAAATAGGAAATGAAATGCATATAGCACTTAGTACAAAAATAACCTGTGGTGAGATAAGGAACCATTGGTTGAATTTTCCTAAAATTAGCAAGAACATAATTACAAGGAGTTCTGATACAAAACCAGTCTTTATTAAGACTGATTTTGCTAACTAATTCAAATGTACAGGAAGAAGAATTAGGGGGTGTAGTGATAAACACGGACTATGAAACCCTAAGCCTTGGTCTTCGTTACCAAAACCAAGACTGATACTCACGACAAGCTGTTATAGTTTAGCTTTGGCCAGCAACAAAAGCACCATGTGGCTGCCCCTCCCCCTGCTGGGGTGCAGAGAAGAACGGAAAGGAACAGGCAGAAACTGGTGTGTCGGAATAAGGGCAGTTTAACAGAACAGCAAACAAAGGGAACAGTAGCAACAATGATACAGATAAGGAGAATACACAACTCAAACTGCAGAACACAGAGAGCCGCTCTCCCCGACTGCCACTGCTGTGTGCTCCTGAGCCGGGACTGAGTTCCCGCCACGCTGGTCCCCCTGTAGAAGATCACTAAGAACTGGTTTTGTCTCGACATTGCAATTGTTGTCTCTTCCTGGCCTCTGAAAAAAGTGCCACTAGGACCTGCAGGAAACTGCTTGTGCACAGAGTAGCGTGTGGAAGCGCAAGACCGGACTTGTCTAAGTGGGTAGCACGCATGGCACGAACTGCACGTATGTGGACATGCTCTGCGCATGCGCGAATACCCCTATAAAAGGTCAGAACATGCTCCTCGGATCTCTCTCTCTCTTCCTCTCCTCCTCGCTGCCTCGCTGCTGGGCTGTGCCCTCGCTGGGGCCTCCAAGCCTGCACAGAGACTGAGCCGACCAGACATTGCTGGACATCAACGAATACATGGTGGTGGTAACTGATCCCATCTCCCCGCACTTCTTTTCCTCGCCCGCTGCTGTTTTTCCAACTTTACTCCTTTTTTTTTAATGTCTCGTCTTCTCCTCACCCTGCTGCTGTCCCCGCCCAACCTCTGATTCCCAGTTCACCAAAATAAAGTTTACAAGGTTGCACGGCATACGACTGTGTTTGAGTCTTAATCTCGTCTCCTGGGATCGCATCAAAACCTCCCCGATATCAGATTGGGACACCCCCCCCGCCCCCAACCGGAACCCGGCATGACGGCACATGGCATGGAATATGCTTCTCTGTTTGGCCAGGTTGGGTCAGCCCGCCCAGCTGTGTTCCTTCCTCGATTCTGGTGAAAATTAACCCTGTCCTGGCCAAACCCAGGACACAAGCTCCAACAATCAGTTTAAAGCTGTTCCCTTCTGGGTATGCAGGGTGCTTCATCGCTCTAGAATACACTAATATGTTCTTTGCTTGCAAACCCAAGCAGACCAAAGGAAAGATATTCAATATGTCAACATCTAAAATGATAGTCAAAAGCATAAATATTTCATCATATTCTACAATATTTTCCAATTTTAGAAACATATCTAGTTGTCTGCTTCCCAACTGGTTGAAATAATTGGTTGAAGTATCCACTTTTCCTGCTTCTTCCATAGTGTAAGAAAGCTTGTTAGCCATGACTTCTATATCACCAACATCAACAGCAGACACATCTGCTCCCATGGGGCCCATCCACTCATTCCAATCTCCTTTTACTCTGGATTTTGCTGTTTCTGAATGCTTCTGACCTGTCTCATACATTCCTCCTGGCTTTTTTTGAAGCAGGGATTATACACTGGTGTATGGTTTTGGACATGTTCAAAACATCCAACTGTACTTGGACCTCTTCAAGGAAGGGGTTTCTGAGAATTTTAGTAGGTTGATCTAATGTAAGTACGTGGTGACCAAATACAGAATACCTCAAGTCATGAAGGATGTTGCATTAATGATTCAAGAATCAAACATTCATACATTTGCTCCCAATGTATAATTGGTGTAGACCCTGCCTAGCATTAAATGACACTTTCACAGGTTTTTTTTGAGCAGATAACTGATGCATCTTTACTGCACATATCTTCATTCAATGGGATGAGCCAGTCAGGGGGATCTTTCTGAATCAAATTAAATTTTTGTTAAATAATTAGTGAATTAATGACATTGCAATACTTGGAAATCCTCACTTATGAAAAGACCAGACACTGTCAGAGAGGAATCCAAAGCAGGAAGGTCACTTTTGCTTTCCATATCCGAAAAAGGCACTGAGGAAGGTCCCATTGGCACTTACCTCACAGTACGTGAACAAGAGATACATAAGTATATACATAATAAAACTATGCTGGACCCTGGTTCCCCTCACTGGACCCGATCCTGACACCCACATGTGGCCTGAAATCCCCCCTCGGCCTTGGCCTGGCCACATCACTGGTGACCCGAACAATGTCACCCCAACCTTTGTCTCTGCTGTCTCTTCTGCCTGGTTTTAAGAAGTCACCTTTATGTCTGTGTAGGAAGGGCAATGTGTTTCTGGCAATGTTAAATTTTTTCTATCAGTGAAAGAATTCCTTTACATTCCTGTGCTTTGACCTTTCTTTAAGAAAAACAAACAAACAAACAAACAAACAGCAAAACTCCCCAGGTTTTTGGGCAGGGATTACATTTTCAGGGATTATCTTCTTTAGTGCATTCAAGAGTAAACCCAAACTGGCTGAACACTACACAATCTTCCAGGCTACAGCTAATACTTTGAAGAAAATTTTTTGTCAACATCAATAATGGTGTCTCTCAGCTAACTACATGCTAAACATGCAGTCATGTAATTGAATCTTAACAATTATGTTTTTCTGTAACTAACAGGCTGGCTTAGTCATACCAGATATACCACCAAACTTCACAGTCTGCAGTCATTCTTACTTCCCATAGTTTATAGTTTCTCTGCTACCAAGATGAAAAATGGTACGTTTAAATAGATGGTGCTCAATAACAACAGGGTTCTTAATTGATTAGATCAATCACTACTACTACTCAGAGACTTTCTGGAAGCTTCAGGAACTGAAGTACTTGGAGATTAAAAGATGAAGTCTGGACCAGATATACTGTGTTTCTTATGCAAGTGGGCTTGTGCAACTTTGAAAATTAATATGAATCAATGCAAAATACAGCAGAGGAATGTCATCTTCGTTACATAGACAGGTCTTTGGCACAGTATGGATGTGCTGAGCACACAGGACAATCATCCAGGAAAAACTTAGACTCTGCCCAGGTGCAGCCCTTGGGAACTGCAAGTCAAGGGCAGGGGACAGCCATATTGTGCCAGGGGACATCCGCTGTTCAATGACAGTGGTACGGCAGCAGCCCAGCAGGCAGCTACAGCTGGGTAGCGCCTGAGCAGTGTCGCGGGAGTTTGTGGACACTTAACAGCTAAACTCTAAGAAGCCTAACAAATAACAGAAGGATCATGCAGCACAAGAGGTACATAGCCCTGTCAAATTTTAAGGAAGAGAGTTTTGACTTTTCAACTAAGCTAATATCTATAACCCTTTCAATACTACTTCTCTATATATTTGGGTATGTAACTGAAAGAAAAAACTGTCACTGAGTTACCTGGACTTACTTATAAAACTCTGCCTGTAATCAAACACATTATATATTATACCCTCACTGTTTGTTTTGTCAACCTTTCCTGTCTTGTTTTTTCTAAGTATTATTATTTTAATTTGAATTAGTGAAGCTTAAAGCATGTTGATTTATCTCAGTTGCTATTCACCTTCCACATAGTATTGGCTTTAAAAACTCTAAACTCATGATCTTCAGATTACGGCAATTTCACTTCAAGTTTCTGGTTTAAATAGACTGTTACTGATGAAGAACTGGAGAACATGAAAAAAATCAAAGTACAGAACTGACAATCACTTTCATAGGTGGAATGGTACTGATAATAGACAACAACAGGTCATAGATCAAATACAGGTTTTACTACATCATTATATGAGTGAAAATAATGTTTTACTGCAGCAAGGTAGCACACCAAATAAATCTACTTTAATTCGGGGGAAATATAAAAAAAAGGTGTTCTGCTGCCATTATAGATTATAGGGGGATGCATGACACAGAAAAGATTACATTGGGAAGACTTTTGGTTCTATAGCATAAAGAAGAACTTCAATAAAACAAAATGAATCAGAAGAAGTCCAGTGGAAGACTCTTGGTGAGGATGGAAACACCAGTCGGATGTGAAATTATAGAACTATTCTGTAAGGACTTATTCTTTAGGTAGTGTAACAGAGAAACTCACGTTAAGACCACATTAATTTTAATTCCTGCAGTACTTTAAAAGGTATCTGTAATGGCTCAGGTCTTCCATCAAACACAGCAAACAACAAACTAGGAAAATTTTGGTATCCTTCAGTAGAGGTTTGGTGCAATACAATCGTTCCCAAGGTCATATATTCTAGTGTTGGTTTGATAGAAGTATCGCAAATCTTTTGATGTGTTCAGCTTGCACCTCAACCTAAGGGTTTTGTTTGAATTTAGTCACTTCGACAGTTTTTAAAACACAGGATATGAAAGCAGAAATAACAAACAAGTAATCAGAAATATCAAAAAACCTGCTGAGGACATAATCTTCAGTGACAAGAAAGGCTAAGGTTCGTCACACTCAGTTATAACAGAAATGCACTTAGCCACGACACCTTATATCTTTCAGAGATCACTGAAATGGAAGTTGTCATTGTCATATGGATCCAAGATGGAAATAAATATCTTCTTGGTAGGTAATATGAACACTTATAGAAAATGTATACCAGACATCATTGATAATGTTGTAGGTGAAGATTTCCACATTCATCTGGGGAATTGAAAAGCAATTGTGTCTCAGAAAAACCGCTTCCAAACATGCTGAGCTAGTATATTTAGAAAAAGAATATGATGATGAAAGGGAAAAAGATAACTTACTAACTGACAAGTAGTCCTGTGAGGCACATCTGTTTTTACCCTGGAACTGCATATCGTGGTATTACTTGATAACACATTAGGAAGGCTTGGAGGCTATATTAAAGTGATATTTGTTTTAGATGTAAAAGTTGGAATCTTATTGTGGATCACGCTAATGTTCATACACCAGTCTTTGCGGCTCAAGGAATTTCAGGAACAGCATAAATATTTCTCAAGTGTCTATTCAACCTCCTCAGTCAAAGCAAAGTTCTGATGGTTCCATCTATATTTGGCCTTTATTAGTATTATAAACTTGCATAACTGTGCCTTAATGAGGGACAGAAGTACATAAAAACACCTGACAGCAACAGAAACGTAAAGATACAGATATGATTTTGGATTTATTATTTTCATTAATAGGAATATAAACACAGTTAAAAAGTGTATCACTGTGTCGTATATAAATAGATACACCCTGATGTATGCAAATTTTAGGAGATAATCAGCAACACCCAAACCTTTAGATTAGTGGTATTCTTTCACATTTTACTTGCTAGTTTTCTGTAATTCAGATTGTGACACATTAGTTACAGTCTCTGTGACTTACTGTCTGAAGTCATATCACTGGAAGAAGGCATAAAGCCTAAATGTACTAGCTAAAATAGGTATATGCAGTTTAAATTTCAAGGTAACAAAGTTTTTGTCTTAGATATCGGATCCAATGAAACAGTTTGTAGCTACAAGAGAAATCAGTGTATATAACTTATAAATAAAAGAGGACAGATTTAGATTACATTTTAGGAAGAAATTCTTCACCGTGAGGGTGGTGAAACACTGGAACAGGTTGCCCAGAGAAGCTGTGGCTGCCCCCGCCCTGGTAGTGTTCAAGGCCAGGTTGGATGGAGCTCTGAGCAACCTGGTCTAGTGGAAGATGTCCCTGCTCATGGCAGTGGTGTTGGAACTAGGTGATCTTCAAGGTCCCTTCCAACCCTTACCATTCTATGATTCTATGATTCTATGATAATTGACAAAATTTGAGCATATTTTTCACAGAGATAACGGATGGGTTGCCAGCACAAAGGCAACACATAGCACAATGCCAGGTTCCTTCTCTGAAAACTTGAAATGTTTCAAAAGCAAATGCAAGAAAATTGTTTGAAATGATAATTCAGTTCCTCCAAACTTTGTTTTTCAGATGTAACTGAACTGTTTAGGATATCATTCCCAAGATACACAACCCTTGCTAACTAAATGTCTTCATAGTTGTTAAGTGTGCATGTAACATGAAAAATTCCTGTTCAAAGAATTGAATTTTAACAAGATTCTGAAGAAATTAAATAGTATTTTGTAAAGAAAATAAGAAACTCTCACAGCAAATGGTATCAGCCCTCTAACATCTAAGTTAAAGGAAGAATTAACTCCCACACAGAGTAATATGGGCTTTATGTTGGCTTATGATTTCATTTTAAGGCTGCTTCAAAAATATTTTAGGCTTTCTACATGAAGAAGTCCAAAGTAAATGAAGAACTTGTGAATTTGTTTCACTTCAAAGAGGTTGGAATGAAGAGCTTTCATTCAGTGGAACTGCAATACCAAATGAATAACATATTCCTCAGAGAAATAAGTATATATGCTGTACACGGACATATTCCTTCAGGATTATGTTATCCTTTCAGAACATTGCACTATAAATGTATATTGCCTGCTCAGCACTTGTTCTGCCAGAAGTTAACTTTGATAAATGTCAGCAAATAAAGAGGTTCATAATCTGAGGAAGATAAATGTAGTACTGATTAAAAACAAATGCTCAAGAAGATGCTTGCATGTGCAAGGAAATTTTTCAGTACTTGGCTTTTCCTAAGATCTGACGATTCCATCTGACTATGTCTAAGATCATGACGATAAAACAGATCCTAAACCATGCTACTCCATGATCAATAGCATTTTTAGCAGGACAATTATAAAATAAAGTATAAATAATGATCTCAGGGAAAAAGACTATTATCTAAACTATCACTGTCATTGTCTAAGCAGAACTTTTCCTTCACTTCAGATCTCACAGAAAGTTAAAAAGAAGAAAATGTGACTTCATTTACAAGGATTTTTCATTTAGCTTGTCAAAAGGCACAGAATTTCTTTTTATTGAGGATAGTGAAAATTATTTTTTAAAAAATGGAAGGATAAAGGAGACGAACAAGAATTGAATGCCAAATTGTGACCTTGCTCTATACATTGTAAGAATTTTTTTACTTCTTTCAGAAAAATACCAGGTAAGAATGGACACTGAATTTCTTTTCTGTAGCACTAAGGTTTTTCTTGACTCATCATACTTATCAAGCACCTGGATTTTACTGTATTATCTTTCTTCAGGAGGAATATTAATACTGAGCAATCACTCACTGATTGGCTGAGAACACGAAAGCCCTCTCTCTTTTAAATTATGTATGAGTACAGGTAGTTTAATATGGTAAACTCAAAAGACCCAGTGAAAATATCATAGATGTCGCATTGAAAAGAAATGCTTGAATTGTAGTTTAGGGTAATATTGTGCAATAACTTCTGAAATCATTGTGTGTGATGCCTGTGAAGTTTTAAAGAACTGTAGCACTTTTCTCAGAAATGGCAGTTTCACAGTGCTGGGTAAAATAATCCAGTAAATGTGGGAACCGTGATATGTGAGAAATGCAGGAAAGGTATGATATAGTGGTTATCACAGAAACATGGTGGGATGACTCACACAACTGGAGTGCTACAATGGATGGCTATGAACTCTGCAGAAAGTATAGCCAAGGAAGGAGAGGCAGTGGGGTGACTCTATATGTTAGGGAGTGTTTTGATTGTCTAGAGCTTGATGATCGTGAAGATAGGGTTGAGTGTTTCTGGGTAAGAATCAGGGGGAAGGCCAACAAGGCAGATGTCATGGTGGGACTCTTGTTATAGACCACCCAACCAGGAAGAAGAGGCAGATGAAATATGCTATAAGCAGCTAAGGGATGTCTCAATCAGTGGCCCTTGTTCTCATGGAGGACTTCACCTTACCAAATGTCTGCTGCAAATACAGTACAGCGGATAGGAAACAGTCCAGGTGGATCCTGGAGTGTGTGGAAGATAACTTCCTGACACAGCTGGTGAGTGAGCCAAGTAGGAAAGGCACCCTGTGGACCTGACATGCATGCCTGTAACGACAGTAGCTTTTACATTTCTTTGGGGATTTAACTGCTTTCTGGTAGAAAACAAACTTCTTTCTCTGCTCCATTTTCATCCATACAACATCCTTCTTATTTCCTAATCCTCTTTCTTCCCCTGTTCCTAGTGATTCAGTAAGGACTTAGCTGGATGCTTTGAATTTTTGCTGTTTTATTTTGGAAGACACTGTGCCCATACAAAGTAAATATAATGGCAAAACTTCAGAAGTGTTGAAGTGTTTTCAGAGATTTCCTCTTCACTTTTATCTTTGTTTATTCACATATTAATGATTTTAACAATAAATGAGGCTGGTGTTCCTTGATGCTGGAGTGCCAAATTTATCAACCTGTTTATCTCCTGACTGAAGTACTGGAAGTTGGATTGTGCTGAAGGTATTGGAGTATTTCATCATTCATACCAGCTTGGTATCCTTCTATGATGGGTTTACAGTGTTGGTGGATAGAGGACGGGCTACTGAAATCGTCTGCCTCGACTTGTGCAAGGCATTTGACACTGTGCTGCATGATGTCCTTGTCTCTAAATTGGAAGGAAATGGATTTGACAGATGGACCACTTGTTGGATAGGGAACTGGCTTGATGGAGGCACACAAAGAGTTACAGTCAATCTTGATGTCCAAGTGGGGACCAGTGACGAGTGGTGTGCCTCAGGGGTTGTTACTGAGGCCGGTGCTGTTGAATATCTTTGTTGGTGACATGGACAGTAGGACTGAGTGCACCTTCAGCATGTTTGCCGACGACACCAAGCTATGTGCTGTGATTGACACGCTGGAGGGAAGGAATGCCATTCAGAGGGACCTTGACAGGCTGGAGAGGTAGGCCTGCGTGAACTGCATGAAGTTCAACAAGGTCAAGTGCAAGGTCCTGCATGTGGGTTGGGGCAATCCGTGCGCTTGCAGCCCAGAAAGCCAACTGTATCCTGGGCTGCATCAAGAGAAGGATGCAGTCCTGAAGGACAAAGGACTCCAGGAAGGCTGGACAGTCTTCACGGAGGAAGTCTTAAAGGCACAGGAGAAGGACATTCCCATGTACTGAAAGACAAGCTGTCGGGGAAGAAGGCCAGCCTGGCTAAACAGAGAGTTTTGACTGGAACTCAGGAAAAGAGAAGGGTTTATGTCCTTTGGAAGATGGGTCGGGGGAGACTACAAGGATATCATGAGGTTATGCAAGGACAAGTTAGAATACCTAAAGCCCTACTAGAAATTATTCTGTCTACTGCCACAAAAGACAATGAAGAATGTTTCTAGAAATACACCACCAACAAAAGAAGGGTGAAGGAGAATCTCCATTCTCTGTTAGAAGTGGCGGGAAACTTAGTGAGAAAGGATGAAGAAAAGGCTGAGGTACTTAGTGCCTTCTTTGTCTCAGTCTTCAACAGTAAGGGAAATTGTTCTCCAAACACCCAGCCCCCTGAACAGGAAGACAGGGATGGAGAGCTAAAGGACACCTCTAAAATCCAAGGGGAAATGGTCAGTGACCTGCTACACCACACAGACACACACAGAACTATGGGGCTGGATGGGATCCACCCAGGGGCGCTGGAGGAGCAGGTCCTGTTTGATCAACCTGATCTCCTTCTGTGACCAGAATACCTGCCTAGTGGATGAAGGAAAGGCTGTGGATGTTGCCTACCCAGACTTTAGCAAGTCTTTGACACTGTGTCCCACAGCATCCTCCTGGAGAAACTGGCTGCTCATGGTTTGGAATGATGTATACTTTGCTGGTTAAAAAAATGGCTGGAAGGCTGGGCCCAAAGAGCAGTGGTGAATGGAGTTAAATCTAAGTGGTGGTCGGTCATGAGTGGTGTTCCCCAGGGCTCAATATTGGTGCAAGTTCTGTTTAACATCTTTATCAACGATCTGCATAAGAAGATGGAGTGCACCCTCAGTAAGTTTGCAGATGACACCAAGCTGGGCGGGAGTGTTGATCTGCTTGAGGGTAGTAAGGCTCTGCAGAGGGATCTACACAGGCTGGACTGATGGGCTGAGGTCAGTTGTATGAGGTTCAACAAGGCCCAAGAGCTGTCTCCTGCACTTGCTTCACAACAACCTCATGCAATGCTACAGGCTTGGCAAGAGTGGCTGGAAAGCTGCCCATCGGAAAAAGACCTGGCTGTATTGGTTGACAGCCAGCTGAACACAGGCCAGCAGTGTGTCTACATGGTCAAGAAGGCCAATGGCATCCTGGCTTGTATCAGAAATAGTGTGACCAGCAGGAGTAGTGAAGTGAGTGTCCCTTTGTACTTGGCACTGATGAGACTGCATCTCGAATTCTGTGTTCAGTTTTGGGCCCCTCATGACAAGACAGACATTGAAGTACTGGCGTGTGTCCGAAGAAGAGCAATGAAGCTGGTGAAGTGTCTGGAGAACACATCTTACGAGGATCGGCCGAGGAAATTGCAGTTGTTTAATCTGGAGAAAAGGAGGCTGAGGGGAGACCTTTTCGCTCTCTACAACTACCTGAAAGGCAGCTGTAGTGAGGAGGGTGCCAGTTTCTTCTCTCAAGTAACAGGCAATAAGACAAGGGGAAAAGGCCTCAAGTTGCAACATGAAAGGTTTAGACTGGATATTCGGAAAAATTTATTCACTGAAAGAGTGGTCAGGCACTGGAACAGGCTGCTCAGGGAAGTGGTTGATGCACCATCCCTGGAGGTATTTTAAAGATGTGTAGATGCGGGGTTTAGGGACATGGTTGGTGGAATTGATGGTGTTAAATTAATGGTTGGACTTTATGATCTTGAAGGTCTCCTCCAACCTAAACTATTCCATGATTCTATGATTCTAATTTATTTCTTCTTGATGTCAAGAAGACTAGACAAAATTATAGCTAAAATGTCATACAATTTTTCAACCAATTTTAAATGAAAATTGAACACATTTAAATTCTCTACAATCCTATAATGAGTGATTTGAATAGTAGTGGTATATGTGTATGTATTCATCTAGAGCTGATAAAATTGTATCTGTGAAGGCTGTAGCTTAGAATAAACACTACACTAAAGGCCACCTCAGTTATGCTAATGTGTAAGTTGAACTCTCATATCAGCAGTTTTATGTGACACGGAATGCACCTTACCGGATCCAGTGATTTCTGATATTGTGGGAGTAATGCTCTCTGACTGCATCCTGATTTACTCTCTGGGGAGCCCCAGTGTCACTGGGAAACCAGTTTTCTAGACTGGTGTGCATCTTTTACAGTTCCTGTGTCTGGGCTTTTCCCTGTGAAAAACAGGGCATATTAGGAGGATAAAAACAGGGAATATGCAGTCTGCTAAGTGGAACTTCTTAATGAAAAAAGAACCAACCAAATAAAACACCCAGATTATGCTAAAAGACTGATATACACATGTACATGATAGGAGGAAAGCATACTAGGTTTGTTCTTTTTCTTCTTTTTTTTCCTCTTCTTGTTTTCGATGTTATTTTGGAACAAGTAGAACAAAAACAAAGTGGAAATGAAAAAATTAGCTGTTATAATTTGTGAATGTTAGTCCTCAGACTATATGCAAAAGCTCTGAAACCAGAAAGTATTCTCTGTAATCTCTCCTTTCTTCCTGATTCCACCTCGACATGTAGTTCCTGTCTAAGCCATACCTAAACTACAACTGGTATAATCAGTTGGATCTCATTACAAAACGTTCTCATTTTCAATGAGAATTGCATATCCCACCCATTTACTTTAAGGATCCGTGTCTGTAAATATATATATATCTTCAGGCGTATGTCCTCTTTGACATTGTAAGCACAGAATTTTCCCTGGTGAAAACTCTTTTCACTGTTCTAATATATAGACGTGGAATAAACATGTAAGCACTGTCAAACAGAGAAATTAAGAGTAAGAAATTATAGTTTTACAGTTTCAACAAAGCAATAAAACATCATTCTTTTTCATCAGTATCTACAGTAGATCTGTCAAGAAGTACAAAATTTAAGAAACAGAACATACCACAAAACATAAACCTGTTCAAAAGAAAAAGATATATCAGTATATTTACATAAAAATGTAAAGGGTACTTCTATGTAGTTTGACCAACAGAACACAGCTGTTCCTCAACTTTGTAAGAATCAGAGATGAGAAAAGCTTGGAGACCTAGGTTAGTATGCAAATACGTGCTTCATTCTGCCTTTAATCATCACAACATATAGTCCAAAAGCAATGGATTATAGACACTTATATACATTTATAATTAGATTATTAACAATATCCACAACAGTGTTGATATTACAGATGTGAAATGCTTTTGCCAGATATCAGAAAAAGATTTGAATCACAAAATCAGGGAAATGTTGAGGCTGTAAGGGATCTGTGGAGGACATCTGGTCCAAACTCCTGCTTAGGCAGGGCCACCTGGAGCTGGTTTCCAAAGACTGTGTCCGGATGGCTTTTGAATATCTCCAAGGCAGAAGACTCCCCAACCTCTTTGGACCACCTGTTCCAGTGCTCTGGCACGCCCACATTCAAACTGATTTTCTTCATGTTCAGACAAAACCTTCCGCCTTTTGATTTGTGCGTACTTCCTGCTCTCCTGTTGCTGGGCACCACCAGAAAGAGCTGTCTCTGTCCTCTTTGCACCGTCCCTTGAAGTATTTGTACACATTAATGAGTTTCGCCATGAGCCTTCTCTTCTCCAGACTAAACAATCTCAGCTTTCTCAGTCTTTTCTGATAGGAGAAGTGCTCCTTGCCCCTTAAGCATCTCAATGGCCATCCTCTGGACTGTCTCCAGTACGCCTATTTCTCTCACACTAGGGACCCCAGAGCTGGCCACAATCGTTCAGGCGTGGCCTCACCTGTAGTGAGTATAGAGGAAGGGTCACTTTCCTTAGCCTGCTGGCAACACTCCTCCTAATGCAGGCCAGGATGCTGTTGGCCTTCTTCACTGTACAGGCACATTGTTGGCTCATGTTCAACTTGTTGTCCACTAGCTCTTCTGCAAGAGCTGCTTTTCCAGCCTTTTTGATCACCAGGTGCAGGACTTTGCACTTCTTGTTGAACTTCAGAAGGTTCTTGTTGGTCCATTTTTTCAGCCTGACGAGGTCAATCTGGACGGCAGCACAATCCTCTAGCATATCAGATACTACTCCAACTTCTGTGTCACCAGTGAGCTTGCGGAGGGTGCACTCTGCCACATCATCCAGATGACGAAGGTGAAAAATCCTGCACAGTTTATGCAGAAAACTGTGGCACCTTAAGCACCTGATTCTTGTGGGATGAACTTTCTTGTACTCCTAAATTTTTAATACCATCAAGTCCCAAAAGCTCTCACATTTTCAGTTCACTGTAAAGTGCTCTGGTAAGGCTATTTGAAGTCTGGAAGCTAAGGTAAAAATTTATTTCATCCATTATTGGAGACTACAGGTAAACTGGTCCTATATGATACTTTTAATCAGTGTAGAGAAATAGACTTTTTAGCATATAAATCTTCTGGCCTGTTTTGTTTATGTACCACAGCAAGAGATGATCAGTGTTCTAGAAGTATCTATTTCATTCCTATGACTCTACAGGTACCTCTAACAGTTAACTTGAAAGTCAATCTACAGAACACAGCAAATTATCATCATTGAAACAGCAAGTAGTAAATATACAATTTGGAAACTTAGAAAAGGCTGCTCATAATGACAGCTGCTAATAATGACAACACAAATATTCTGTAGCCTTGTCACAAAAGGCAAGACCTAGTTTGAAATCTCAATGTACATGTTGTAGACAGTTTCATTTTCTCAGGTATATATGACCCATATAACTCTGAATGCAAAACTCTGAATAGGTCTTAGTCTGAAAATTTGTGGAGAACCCAGTTATCTATAGACTAACCTATTGATTAGAAAGAATTGAATCCTGCCTACAGATTTGCCTTGGCCTGTTGACTTCTGAACCCAAATCTCTTGAGTACCAGCACAAGCCCAGAAAAAAAAGGAATTCCATTCTGTGCAATATGGAGCACTGTGTAAGCAGAAGTCATGAGTATTTGTAGGACAGCAGTGAATAGAAAACCTTGGTATCTATGCTCATGGTTGGACCAGTTTTCCAGGACAATAATGGAATTACATTTCTGTATCCTCTGGGTCCTGTTACTGTATTCTATATTAGCTGAAAAGCAGAAAGGTGCCAGAACTAGCAATCATCTTTTCAGAATTCTGTAATGGTCAATTGGGAGATGGTTATATTTTGCTCAAATTATATCAATTTCACTTGCTTACCTTTATCAAGGTCATAATCTTTTGAGGAGAAAAGAATTTTGCAGGGCTTCAGACCAGATCAGGAAGATCCAAAGTGATAGTTTTGTGATGAGCTGGGATTTTTTAATCTAGTTTGAAGTTAAAAAAGTATTGCCGGGAAATAAATAACATAATGAAGTTAATAAAAATAAATAATTAACAATTGAATTGAATAGATTGCCTATACTCCATTACTATTAACTTACTGTCACATCTACTTAACAAGATGTAATTATCACCCACACATATATTTTACTTCTAGTCTGTGATTTTTGATGCACACAGTTTTAAAACAAGGGAGTGTGAAATGTAGTTCTGAGAAGAAGAATGCTTAGGAAAGATACAGTGAGAAAGTCACTTAACAAGACAATGTGAAAGAGTGTCTCAAACCAAGATACTTCCTTCTATAGCTAAAACTTGCATCTTCTAGTTACACACCATCTAAATTTTGTTAGCTCCCTCACATACAGTTCCTCACTTTATGCATCACTTGAGATTAATGTTCTTTTCAGTTTTGGAATTAGGAGAGAAGATGAATAAAGTTTTGTTGAGAAAGAAAATGAAAAATATCTGTTATTTTTCTCTTTGAAATAATAAGTTGGCAATCAAATGTACTGAGCGCAGTTATTCTGATTTCTTAATAAAATTACTGGTTATGTAAAGCCTCAAAAGAATGTATCAGAGTATATTCTAAAGGACTCTGGGAATTTAAGTATATTGAAAATCTAATGATTTCTATTTCATTAATATTGAACATTACAATGAGAGGTAAGAGACTTTATTCAGCTGAACTGGCTTATGAAAATACCATTTCTTGGAAGTCTTAAGCCTTCTTGCTAAACATGTTAGTAACTTCTCATAAAAATCTAGAAATTATTTCTGGTGTGAAAGTAGGAATAGAATCTGAGAAATATAATTAAATTAGACTGGATAAAAGTTTTGGAAGATTTTTTTTTATAGTAATGTCGTAGAGCACATGAAACAGCAGCATAACCAGTAATTGAAATGCAAAGTTATCAGTATTGACAGAAAAGATGAAATAAACTCTATGCCTAATTAAAAAACTTTAGCAATATCGTGGCAAAGATAGGAAAGAAGAAAAAAGAAACAAACTGTAAAGGATGGAAGCAACAATCCTTGTCCTTGTTCCATTTGGGAGACACTTAATCTATAGGAGTCTGTGTATTGATTCTTAGAGGAATAAAATCAAGTTCCTCAAGAGATGTATCTTAACCAAAACTGGTGAATTTTATGACCATAAAAGGGTGGTCTGCCCCTTGAGTAGAGAAACAAAGAAGAAATGAGAGCATGGATATAGACGTTATTATATTAGTTATGGATTGTACAGTGGAGGACCTGCAGTAAAAAACTGTATGAGGAAAAAACAAAATAATAAAGAGGAGATGAAGAATGACATGGGAATGAAACTAAGGAAATATTTATGTTTAAATAAAAAATAAGCCAAAACAACCCAATAACTTCAAAATATGTGCAACCTTTAACCTCTTCTACTATTTAGCTTTATTAGAGATATAATGTATTAAAATAACATCAGGTTTGTCATGGCCCAAAGCTACAATAAAAAGATTATTACCAATAATTCTATCGTAATCTAATACACTGACTGAGACTGTATCCTAGCTATGGAAACCATATCTTTATCACTTATGCCAGATTTGTTCCTGAGGAGACCTGTTAATTGCACATACATTATTCTAGAGTATTGATTGTTCTATCTGTAAGCACAGGAAAGATCTCAAGATCAACTGGGGTCTTATCTAGCTCTGCGAACAGGCAATGAGGCTTGACATTTCAGTGCTGTGTGATGGCCGCAGTCACTATACGTGTGGAAGTATAGTGTACTCACTATGGTATGTGTCTGTACAGTCTGGAAAACAGCTGAAAAACATGCCGTAAAATAGTACTGGTCTATGTACAAGAATTGGTTTGCAGTTAGAAAACACAGATCAAAGGTGCTTAATACAAGGTGTGGGAAACTATGTCTAGAAAAGCTGACTAGTCCCATTCAGACAGATCTTACTCCAAAGGCCACATAAATTTGACATGATAGAAACACAGAACGAATGTTCTTAGGACATTTTTTCACACCTCCTGACAAACATAACAGTTCATATTACCATCACACAATTTTTGACACCTCTCATACAGTGAGAAATGGTGAGCTGAGGCAGTTGCTTCCATCTAAAGAAACAATTTTCTAATAATCACACTTTTTCCAATTTTGGTTGCAGACATACTTCCAAACCCACCGTATTTTATCAACTGTTCTTCAACAGGAAGCATCATGAACATCTTGATGACCCTTATATGGACGTAGTTGTTACCCTGTTTTTGAGTTGTTAAAGTCTGCATAGATGTCACATTATCATTTTCTCTCTGTATCACACACTCTTCTCTCATTGAGTGTTGGCAGATGCATAAAAAATTATGAATATGCACTATCATCAATAAATTTTTATGTGTGTTAAATAATAAAAGTCAGTACACTGCAAACACACTGGACATAACCTGTGTGAGAAACTTAGCAGTTATTTCACAAAAGTCACAATTTTAAATACAAAAAAGCTACCCAACAATCTAAAATACATAAATAACAGAAAGAGTGTAAAGAAATTTCTTCTAAAATTAGGACAATAAAGCATTCTTTTAAAATCAGAAATCTGTCAGTATTGTCACTAGTTTATTAGAAATCAGTTGTCCGGATTCAATCTTGCTGTAATTTGGTAAAGGGCAATAAAATTAGACCAGATACTGATTTGCCTCATTATGCCATCTATTGTGATCATTTCAGACCTCACATTTTCATTGCAATATATGAAATTTTAAGAAGCAGAGGTTGAGAAAGTGACTATTACTTTTCTAGGCTACTTTGAGTACTTGAAAATTAGAGAGAGTATGTTTTTTGCATTTGATATTTCAGAGTTAGGATAGGAAAAAGAGTGAATCAGTGGTTGTGGATAATCATTGTTCCTCTCACTCTTTTTACCTGACAAGTTGATCTAGAAATTTGCTCAAAATTTCTGAATGAAAATGAGGATTTCATATACTCTGTTTTCTTCAGTTTCTTTTTTCTTCTCAACAGTATAGGTATCCTATACACAGACGCATGCTGAGTACTACATCTAGAAAGGAGAAATTGGAAACATAAGCACATGAACTAGTAGAGAAGAGAACTGTTCTGCAGGAAAATTTCTGAGGTTTAAAGTGAATGTTGAATCACATTTTAAAAGTCAACAGTGTGACATTTTGACATAAAAAGTAAATGTTATGCTGGTATATATAAAGGTAATGTTATATATGGGACAGAGGATTATTCCTCTCTGCCCAGTTCTTGATAAATCTGAGATAGAGTGTTTGCTTTTTGTAAACATTGTTATGAGAAAAGTCCACGCAAGTTGTAGTAAAGCCATAGAACAGCAATTAGCAATACTGAAAGATATGACTGTCTAATGCACAGGAGGAAGCTGAAGGGCTTGACCTTGTTTGAGCTAGATAAGGTAAAACTGTCAGGTGGGGGAGAAACATTTTAGGTTTTCCAGTAGTTATTAGTTATTATAAGAAAAGGGTATACAGCACAATTTTTTTTCATGGAGATTTTTATGAGTTAGACATTCCTTCAGAAAACATCTGCAATATTTGGGAATTATTTCCAGAAATTCAGTGTTATTATTTCTCTCATTCAAAAGAGAATAATTCAGCATAATTTTACCTGATGATATTACATTTCTACTGTTAACAAATAAACTGAAATCAAGAGGTGACGACCTAACCTTTTCTCAAACACTGAGCTATAAACGAAAAAAGTATATTTAATGGAAGTTTCAGAAGTCTTTATATGCACCTAAAGTTTGATGGAAAGCAGTTCTTGTAGTCTTTAGTAAGAAATGAAATGTATATACATAAATATATATGAACTATACTTAGGTTTAAGTATTCCACAGTAAGTGTCTAATCATTTTTCCTAGGAGTAACATTAGAAAAAACAACAAACTGTTACCTTTGTTGTCTGCGAGTAAATCACGGATTTATCATCTGTAATCCTAGCCTTATGATAATGCTCTAGAAGTGTGCATGCTTGCTTTGTTTTACTGATACACAAGCTTTTGACCATTCCCTTCCACTGCAACTCCTTATCATCTACAGTACAATCTGATCTGACTTCACAAAATTTTCAGAGATGGAAATAATTATTTCCTTTGATGTACTGAGCTTTCTAAAGCACAGCATACAGTTAGCAGCCGTTGCTGCGAGGGTGCACAGTTCATTGAGGTTCAGCTTTCTGTCCACAAGAACCCTTGGTCCTGCACTGCAAAGATACTTTCTCTCCAGCTGGTGACCAGACTATGTGGGAATATTGCATCTTATGTGCAAGATTTTGCTCATCTCTGCTGAGCTCCACAACATTTTTGCCAGTCTTCCCCTAAGATTTTTAAGTTTATTCATGTCTAAGGGAGAAGATGCTTTATCATGTGTCAAATGACAATACCAAAGTCTGAAAGAACACACCTTGGGGTACTGATACAGTATGAAACTGAACTGATATATAAATGTTCTTTTCTGGTCCCTGGAATTTTTTATGCTCAGCATCCTTCTATCTGTGATGATATACCAATGTTCTTTACTGGTCCCTGGGATTTTTTGTGCTCAGCATCCTTCTATCTGTGAAGATATCTGTCCCTGTATCTAATTTAGTCATATGCATGCTAGGCAGGACCAATATGCACTCCTTAGGGGACCCACCTGAATTTTATTTTAGATTTGTTTCTATATGTGCATTTCTTTACAGGCCCATTCCTTTGAGATTTTGAATCCAGGAATAACATCTGAATCACTGATGAGTTAGCATACTTTGCTATGAATAATTTAATTCATATTATGTTTGATTCCTTAAATCTAACTATATAAGGATATACAAAAAACTTCTTCCTGGATGACAAATTATCATCTAGGTATAAAAACATACGATGCCTGAAATTCAAAGGAGCACCTGAGATTGTACTTTAATCGTACAGGCACCGTGACCTGCCTGGAATGAAAAGCAGAGTTGACTACACTCAGAGTTACAATTTCCTGTCAATCCATCAGTTGGGATTAGTCAGTTCACAGCAGTGTAAAGATTGTCTATTTGGAAATGTATTTAGAGAGATGAGATCCTCTAAGAATGCAGTGATTGTCAGAAAAAAAATCTAATATATTATGACAGCTTTTCTGGAACAGGTAACCTTCAAGTCATCAGAGAAATTTGCCCAAGACACATTTTCTTATCAGAAATACTGTCTGAATTACTTCTTTCTTTTTCTTGTTTTATTGCTAAAGTATTTATTGTTATTATTCTAGGATCAATATTGTGTAGAAGAAGAACATGAAGTCTAAGCAGTCTCTCCATCATAACCACAGCTGTTAGTCCAGTTTTGATTTTCATTTCTTTCTGTTATTAGGCACGCAAATATTGAAAACTGACACAGTATAATCAACTGAGCTCGAAAGTGGGAGGTTGACCTTGTACTAGATTTGTTCAGGATCACAGAAATATTGCACCAGTTCTTGAGATTCTTTAGGCTGAAGACAGCACAGAGAGATAAGTTTTTTTATACTCTATGTTTCTCACATGGTATAGCTGTCCATCTGTACATCAATTGCTATGACTTCTGCCAAATTTTGTACTGTTTTATCATCTGCCTAGCTGCTACTGTAATCTACTCAGTGTTTAAATCAAAAAACAAGTGAAAAATTACATGCTTTTGGGCAGTTCCAATGTGCCTCTGTCTACTTAGTGCCACAGAAGCAGTATATAATAGCAGAGAACTCCCCGAGCCCAGCATCTTTACAAGCCATAACTCCAACTACTCCCTAAGCCAGCACTGTAAAAGCCTTCTAAACTGAGGACAGCTGTGAAATTTCATTTAATTTAGTGGATGAAGAACCAAGCCATTAAAGTGCATTTCACAGAGTGGTTTGACACTTTCCACATTATATGGGCTTTCTGTCTTTTGTTCTTTCCTTACACCTTCTTGTAGTCTCTCTTCTCCCTTTGCAGCGTCATGAGTGTTTTTTCCACAAAATAAATGTCTTTCCTCCAATTTAAAATGTAAAGGAACCGCCAAGATGAAAATAAAGTACTTGTGCTTATTTGTCATTCTTGCTTCAATACTCCAGCAAACAAACAAACAAAATAAACCCCCAACTTCAAAATATCACTATAAAATATTAGTTTGACCCAGATAATCATTATTCACTGTCCCACTGTTTTGCTTTTGAGTCCCTGGTGTTATTGCATACATGAGACTGAAAGAAAAGAAATTGTTCCGTTGTTATCACTGTATAACGTGCAACACTTATCCAAGTGCAGGTTGGATTCTTATCCAGCTTGTTCCAGCCTAGACTCACTGAATTTTTTTCTGTTGTGTTGTGGCAGCTATGCAGATTTTGAACTATCAGTTCTGATTTCATTTGGTCCAAAAAACAACTCAACATTTTTCATTACTGAGAAGCATCTAAAATCGACTATACATCTAAGCAGAAAAGGTCATTCTTAACATGTTTCCTGATTTAAGCATCCAGTGGATTAAAGAAGCAGCTAAGCAGATTGAAAATGTTTGTTGATATGCCAGAGTAAAATGGACGCCACCTGAGCTCTAAAATAAATCTACCTGTATTCGCAGGATTGCTTCCCTCTGGCCTCAAAAATGTAAAAGCTAAAAAGATCAATACTAAATTTTCAGCAATGTAGTTTTTCGTATTGAAAACCACACTCAATCTTTTAGAATCTGATTTTCCAGGGTCTGTAAGGACTGGCAAAAGTTCAGCTTCCTTTGAAAAGCCTTGTGTCAGTACATTAAGAACAGTTAAATTAGGTACAAAGTTAAATATACAGAATTGCTAATTTGACGCTTTGCATCTTCTCTCTGTAGCTAGATTTCCTCCTTGGAGATGTTCAGATGTCACAGCAACATGTCTTTTTAGGTGCATCTGTCACCTTATAAATAAAATGACAAACAGAGGTATTTTAGTTGCCACTTTACAATTTCAAATTGGTTTAGCAAACTATCAATGGCAACAGAGATTTATCTGACACATTGAAAGAAGGCCATTTCTCCCAGTCGCACAGACAAAACGCTCAAAGATTAAATCATTGCATTACAATTAATATGCAGTCCAAAGTTTTAATTTGATTTACATCATTACCTTGGAGCAGACAAGAGAATGGAAAGCAAATAGGCTCCAAATTCCTGAGATCTCCCAGTCAACCTTCCTGCCATAGAGGAGTTAGACAGATGCCTGGCCAGGGCTGGGAGCAGACTGATAAAAAGATCCTGTTTAGTCTGACAACATGTCTGGGGACATGAGAAATAAAAAAGGAAAGGGAAGTAGCTTGAACCTTAAGGAGAGGTTCTGGAAGTTGGACTAGACGATCCTTGTAGGTCCTTTCCAACTGAAACTATTGTGTTCTATTATAATTTCTGGAGCTTGGATCACTGTGTGCTCCTTTGCACCAAAGTCTTTCTTCCACCAAGGAATGGCGTTTGCCACCATTAGGAGCTGCAGAAGTGCTGCATACTTGGTGGGCAGGCCAGGTTTTCTGACACAAGCAGCCATGAAGGTGAATCTGGGTGAAACAGGAACCACATTTTACACCACATGTGAAAAGACTCCTTCTCTAGGCTAGCTCTCCAAATGTCTCCTCTATCTTGGTGGAGGGAGCATCAGGCCTTTCTTATGGAGAAAAGTGCATCCATTACATGTTGATTTTTGTAATAAAGGTGTAAGAGGTGGCAGCAATCTAGTAGGATGCTACTAGTAGGAAGATCGTGTGCAGCAGTGTCTGAGGCAACAGCAGCAGGAATAATGGCAGAAGTTTGGCAGCAGGGAGTGAAGGTGGTGATAATGAATGTGATGTTTCCAGCCAGCACACCCAGAGGCAGCCAGATGGGGACAGCTTCAGGTCTTCTGCTCATCCTAACCACCTAGGGAGGCAGGATAGTGGGAAAATGGATCTCTGGTCTGATCAGAGGGATGGTGTTTATTTTTACAGACACTAGTTGAGATTCTTCCAACAAAGACGGTAGTATACTAAAATACACATAGAATATCAAGTATTATGTTAGCAGGATGGATACAAGTGCTTGGAATAAGATAATTTTCTTTGCATTATGTCTTGAATTACTGATTTTTGTCTCAGGTGATATATCTGTATTTTTCCCTGTCTTTTCCTACTGTAGTGCAAGTTGCAGGTAGGACCATAGTCAATGGAAGTATCTTATTTTATGTAGAAGATTTCGGTGGTAATAGGAGTTTCAGTATATGATGATATCAGTGAAAATAGCCCAGTTCTTGTGGAGAATGAAGCATTAAAGAACTGGGGACATGTGAGCAATCCAGCATTTTCTCTATGAGGCCATGAAGCCTTAGCATAAGGCCGCAGAGCCTTAGCATAGGGCCGCAAGGGCATCTAGAGGACAAACGGTGATGTGAACAAGGAAATGAATGCAAAGAAAAATGAGTCCAGGATACTGAAGCGGAACTTGCCACCTGCAAGAAGGCCACGAGCACAGCGCGTGAACAAGTAATGCACACCAATCATAATCGGGTTGCTATGTGATTTAATTTGATTATTGCCAATGGGAGATCACCGCGTATGTAATGGGGAATATAAATGTGAGCTATCTGGGGCTAATAAAGGGCTTGTACCTGATCACATTGGTCGTCGTGTCGAGTCCGGTTCATCCTCCGCGACAAATTCTATCAAATTAAATATGCAATAATAATAAAGAAAAGTAAAAAGGGAAAGAAAACCATCAGAAAGATCATGAACAAAACAAAACAAAAAACAAAAGGAGTAATTGAAAGTGGATTAATATTTCAGAGGTGGTTGTACTACCTTCATAATTCATTATGATAATGATCTCAGTTTAACGAAAACACATGTTTCCACTGATGATGCAAGAAACTGCAGTCCAGTGGGATGGGAGAAAGTGAAACAGAATTGTTGAGTGTGAGGAGTGGGGCTCAATGAGAAATAATGGAGTTCTGGCAAGTGAAGGGCAGAAAGGAAAATAGGATTTCCTGTGCAACAGACCTTGTATTAGGAAAATAATAGACATGAATTTATAAGGAGAATGGATTCGGGGCAATATACAACAAAAGGGAAGAGGTAAAACTGGACTAGTAACAGCTTAGGTGGTGAGTTTGACAGAAGTGAATGCAAGACCTTTCGAGTCCCATTTCTATTAGGAAACAGCTGTGAAATCTACTGTTATATTCTCTGATCACCTGTCTCCCAGTGCTGGGCCATTAAAGGAAGAGAATTTACAAGTCAGAGGTTTATGCAATGAGTTAAAAACTTTCAGTATTACTGGTAATTAAAGTGGATGATTTTTTTCTGAAATTGCTATTAATCCAATTTATTTGTTTTACGATACCTACAGACTAAATGCCAAAAAAACACCTGAAATTGTTATTCCATACTCTGAAAAGTTACATGTCTGGAGGAAACTTCAACTTTGTCCTGTTATTGATATGCTTTATGAGATTGTTTTTCATTACACAGTCACAGACCATTTTGTTTGCACCAGATATTGGGATAAAATGACCCAGTTTTGGAATGAATCTGAATTGTCCAGCAATAGACTTTGTTGCCTATCAGTTCATTGTGGATAAAGGAAGATCAGAAAGATTGAAAGACATGTCTATAAAAGTGTTAATTTGTAGTGGGGTGTTGATGTACAAAGTTCCAGACTTCTTTATATGAAATTAGTTATATTGGAAATCAAAATCAATCTAAATGAGACGTGGAAGGTGAAAAAAAAAACAGGGAACAGTTGAGATGCTGTTGTTGGCTTAGCTGGCTTCTTCCATCCACTTTCTAGTGCTTTGTTCCTTTCTTCTCTTGCAGAGAAAATAAAATACAAACTCGTGACCCACATGTCCAAAAGGAATGTCAAAAAAGACTGCAATAATCAGATGTACAGTTTTGTGTGTGTTTGTAGCTACACATTCATACGGAGTCCTGCATCTGTGCAGAGAGCAAGCACTTCAGTATGCATATATTTGGTGTGATTCATTACAAAGTAATGTTACAAATGGTATTTTACTTGCTAGATAATTTTGCCCTTCCATCTCACTATAGAAATTCAAGAATGACAGCAGCTGCCTAACAGTATACCCCTCCAACTCTTGAGTCTTGCTCACATTTACTGAGATGCTTAACAGTGTACACAGTAGGTAATCATAAAAGAGCAGCAGGGATTATTCGTCACAAGCAGTTAAACTTAAGATACAGCTCTCAATAAGACTGTGTCTTCCTCACTAGTATTTATTTACGTAGAGAGGAATAGAGAGGAATATTTTACAAATAAATAGTTTCTGCTGTTAGTGCAACATAAAAGTGCTGGTGTTAACACTTCATCATAATTGCTTTCTGAAATATAAAAATAAGGCTTATTCCAGATTCTAATCAACTTTATTTGGAAATACAATCATGCGAGATAAAACCACAAGTCCCTCTGCAACAATAATCACTATGCAGAAATAAATATTGAGTCCAAACTCAGAAAAAAGTATTTTTACCCACAGCTATTGAAGCTGACTCTATAAATAGTTATAAGCATTGATAACCGCTCCTGAATACTTTGAAGTAATTAATGTAGAATTAGAACAGTTACAAAAGTTTTATGGGTGTGTCTTGAACAGGACCCTGCCCCACGCTCTCCTTTCCGAAACAAGGAATATTTGGTTCACTATCAGTGCTAAAGTTAGCTGAAGTATGGAGAGTATCACAAGCTAAATTTCTTGTTTATACTTCTAAAGTTATTTGGTTTTAATCCATCTAGGAAGCTCTACAAATGAAGTATCATCTCTAAATCTATAAGAAACCCAGAAAGAATACAGTCTAGTAAACAAAGAATGTACATATTCTGACCAAGGGCAACTAAGTAGGCTTCTGCATTTTCTGCAATTCCAGTTTCTGTGCGCATTTTAACTGTAACAACAGATAAATTACAAGGCTTACATACACAATCTTGCGGTAAAGACGAGTCATATCTACATTCTCTTTAGAAAAAACTGAACAGCTCTACACTAAAAGAAAAAATATGGCAAAATAGCGAACGGATATGACCATTACATTTGCTGTATCAAGAGTAAGACGAGAATTCAATACACACGTAACCAACTCACAGTCTAAGCATACGCAGAAGATACGGTCCTTGCTGTAGATTTCCTAATGTTTCTCACACTAATCAACATCACGTCATATTAACAGACAAACTCACTAGTTGCCCTTAATCTTCTCAGATAAGACACGTGGATGACTGAACAAAAGACAACATTAGATGATTAGACGATATGACCAGCAGGCCAAAGGAGGTTCTTCTTCCCCTCTACTCTGCCCTTGTGAGGCCCCATCTGGAGTACTACATCCAGTTCTGGGCTCCCCAGTTCAAGAAAGATGAGGAGCTACTGGAGAGAGTCCAGCGGAGGGCTATGAGGATTATGAGGGGATAGGAGCATTTGTCCTATGAGGAAAGGCTGAGGGAGCTGGGCCTGTTCAGACTGGAGAAGAGAAGGCTGCAAGGGGACCTTGTAAATGCCTAAAAATCTTAAGGGTGGGTGTCAGGAGGATGGGGCTAAATGCTTTTCAGTGGTGCCCAGTGACAGGACAAGGGGCAACGAACAAGAAGCAGAGGAAGTTCCATCTGAACATGAGAAAGAACTTCTTCAGTTCGAGGGTGATGGAGCACTGGAACAGGTTGCCCAGGGAGGCTGTGGAGTCTCCTTCTCTGGAGATATTCAAGACCCGCCTGGACGCGGTCCTGTGCAGCCTGCTGTAGGTGACCCTGCTTTGGCAGTGGGGTTGGACTAGATGACCCACAGAGGTCCCTTCCAACCGCA
>Ga0065711_1031203_pt1 | contig 30284 bp, 27 predicted proteins | sample Hoacrofraction12_FD_59098 | JGI IMG/M metagenome (GOLD analysis project Ga0065711, IMG submission 59098) | Hoatzin crop microbial communities from Cojedes, Venezuela - Epithelial fraction 12 v2 (version 2) | ecosystem: Host-associated > Birds > Digestive system > Esophagus > Crop | place...
AAAACTGGAGGATTTTGTCTGTTTGTCTGGGATTTTGAGACATCTGGAAGTCTGGGCAGCCAGCTAATGAGCGTGCACTGATGAACTCTGCAGCGCACAGCAAGTCCAGCCCATCCACAGAAATCTCAGACCTCTGCGTGTGCTCTGAGGCCACGTCCCATGTGTTCAAAGCAACGCGGGGGCCTCCACGGCATGCTTGATCAGCTGTCGTGGAGGAGACCCGATACGACAGGGAGCCAGAGAGAGTTCACCCACAGTGCTGTGTCTCCCGTGGCGCCTGTGGGTGTGTGTACAACTACATTTAAAATAGAACTTCTGCCCTTGAAGTCCCTTACGAAAATACGATGTTCCTAATGTGGAAGTGAGCTAACCATCCTCCTAATTTTAGAATAGTGCGTGCCCAGTACTAGAAAAACACTCTATATTTGCATGTATAATGCTGCCTTCTTTACTAGCATTTCTCATTGCTGACTCTCGCCTCAGCTTCTTATTCTCCCATCTGACAGGGATCAATGCTATTTTCCTTGAATTAGCCAGTTTTTCATTAATGATAATAATACCAGCCAAAGAAGAAGGGAAGGCAGAGAGTAAAGTAACTATACAACTTTTTCTCCAGAAGGAAGAAGCATTGCCCGGAATGCATCGAGGAAATATAATGAGAGGCGATGGAGGAAAATAAGGGAAGAAAAATTTCCTCACAGGGAGGTTTTAAGCAGAGTCTGGCAATGATCTCCCAAAGGAAGCACTGGAAGTCTGGTCACTTAAATCAATTAAAACTAACCAGAGCATCGCACTCCACAGGGCTCTGTAAGGAGAAAAGCAGTGTCGGACTGAACTAAAATAGATTTCGCATGCTTATTTTCTGCAGGGCTGCTGTCTGTATTTTGCCAGTAAATTCAATACGGGTAATGCTGATTAACAACTCTCTTGATGGTGATTATATCATTGCATTATTTCCAGCCCGTTTCTCAGTATCATAAACTCATGAGGGCATGGACATAGAAAACACGTTCCCTGGCTCAGCTAGCTCTGAAAGACCAGTGGGAGGTAAAGGGCTGGAGAACTTTCTTTCTTTTGCCTTAGCAGTGGTCAGGCTTGTTATCGCCACAACACTGAATGGACATAGACCTCCATACCACATGCTGGGCATGGTGTACCTGTGGCAGCACGGCAGAGGCAGGAGCTGCACTCGGACCCCTGGTGCTTGATCTCTTGGATTGCTGTAGAGCAAGAAGATGTGCCAGGTGGGCTGCAGCACCCGTGTCCTCTGTGCACTGGGTGTGCGGAAGGGTTTTAATGCATACAAGACCAGCTGGGGACAGGAGCAAGACAAAATGAAGTGGTTCATCCTTAGACTTGGCAGGGTGTTTGGCATGTTTCAGGTACACAGAAGTCCTCTCCTGGGCTGCCTTGAGAGATAGGGGAAAGCAAGCCTCCAAGAAGCTTGAGGTGCTTGCTTTCCTCTTCTTGTCTGTGTGGGCATTGTTGTTTTGTGTGTACATTTTACCTTTTCTCTGCCTGGTTTTCTGTTAGCCAGTCAGTTCCATTTAACCAACAGAAGTGGGTAGAAATTCGAATAATGCAGATGAGGGGAGGGCAGGGAAGCAGTGACTTGGCATATGAGCTTGGACAAGGTGCCCAGTGGAGGTTCCCACAGATTGACCTGCCTACTTAAACATCAATGTATATGGAAAACAAGGTTTAAAAGTAAACAAATCTTGGACATATGGCATCTTATTTACAGTAGGAAAAAAAAAATAAACTGAGGTTGTTGCTGGCATGTGTTTTACTCATCCAGCAAAAGTCTCTCTCACTTGTAAAAGGAGACTGTTATGTCAGAGAAATGATCTGTTTCCTTCTGCAAACACAGATCAACTTGGTTTCACTAACCGTTTTCAGTGGGATGCAGCAGTCAGGTCAAATCATTTTACAAGACTGTTCTTACCTCTTCCTACAGAAATGCGTGTGTGATGGTAATGCGCGCGGCTTCGAAGCCTTTTCTTTCCCAGTGTGCAGTGCTCACAGCCACGCTCCGGCGCCCCGATTCCAGCCTGCCTGCCAGAATCCATCAGACGTAGGCGCTCCGGAGCTGGTGGGGCTGTGGCAGGGGACCTGCCACGGGAGCCCAATCAGTATTTAGGCAGCTTCAGGCGACAGAGATCGCGCTGGCGTTCACACTTGGCAGCAAGCTTTGCATCCGTTTGTTACCAAAGTTATTGTTTGTGCAGTTTCAAGCATTGGCACTTAAGAGATTCCTCGCTGAGGGCAAGGACAAGCGCCAGGTGCTTGAAAAGAAACTTTCCCCCTTCGGATATGAAGATTGTGAGAGTGAGAAGAGTTGTAAAACTGGGCAAGATCTCGTAAATAAAGTCAAGGCGCACGTTTGACCAGCGTTTTCATCACCCTTCACTTGAGGTATCCGCCGGGCATCGTGGGGAGCCCACAGCGCCGTCTCAGGCTTTGCTTCCAATACATCCCATGCAGAACATCTGTTCACAGCTGTCTTGCTGCTGTTTGTTATCGCGATGGTTTATTGGGAGCGAAAACCTGAGTCAGCATGGGAGAAAGCCTTGCTGTGGGGTGGTGTGAGTCAGCCCGGGGCTCTGCAGCGTGCCTGCGCTGGGGCGGCGAGCAGGCGGGTGAAACCCTGGCCCAGCACAGAAAATTTGTTTTAATTTGCTTTCCAGTCATTCCACCTAGTGGCCAAGTGACACAACTGCCAGGAGAGCTGGTTTGGTGCTCCAGAGTCCCTCCTCAGCAAAAGGGACCCCAAAACCCCAGACGGTATTTATGGCTGCTCCTACAGACCCACGCTGCTGCGGCGCTTACAGGGTGTGCAGGAATATATAGTTCCCCACACTGAAGATCTTATCAAAGAGAAACATCGGCCTGCATGTAGCTCATTAAGTTCCTGAGCAATTTTGTTAATCATGCTGCGTAGATAAGATGCAGATCGACCTTTAGTGGCTGATAATCTAACAAATAGGCAGAAAGTGTAACACTGATAAAGCCGAGATCAGTTTAATAGCCAGCTGTAAATCTAGGCGATTCTGTACCAGAGGCACACTGTAAAACAGGAATGTACAAGCGTGTAAGTATGTGCATGAAAATGTGCTGTGTCTTAAAATAGCAGATAGAGCAGTATTATTATGTACGGAAAAGATATTTGGAGCAATTTTAGAGGTGTTTTAAAATATTTTTCTCTCCATCAAAGTCTGGACTACTTACGGTATCTGCATAATCCAGCATCACAAGTGCAGATCTCTGAATAACCAAGGCTTGTTTCTGGAATTCAGGATTTTCTATAAAAATCTGTGAGCAATACCACAGGTACTGAGGCAGTGTAGGGAATTTATAGGCTTTTCATTGGGATGAACCAAATTATTCACTCAGATTTATGCTAAATGAATAAGACCATCACAAATTCATGGCCTGATGTGTCACCAACCTGTTGTGGAGCTTCTTGCTTAGAGGCAGGAATTCAGTTGGAAGGACAGAGAAAAGCAGCTCACCTTCAGGGTATCCCATACCTACTGGATAGGATATCCTTCTGAGGAGCTGGGAAATGTGAGTTTGAACCCCCACAGCCTGGGGAAAGGACGTGGTCTCCTACTTTCTAGATGCCTCTTCTGATCTTTAGGTTATTTTATGTAAAAGGGACAGCAGTGCTTCCTCATTTGTTCTAAAAGAAGAAACTGAGCTGGGTGCACCTACCAGAGACACCTGCAGCCAGAAGGAGATTGCGGGCTGTGCATCCCAACCTCACACAGGCATGCAAGTGTTTGGGTGCTCTGAATCCCATCTGGATGCCTTTGCTTGGTACACAAAGCACAGAGAACTCACATTTGTGAATGCAACTTGCAAGCAAGGCAAGAAGGTGTCTTGGTGAATTGAGACAGGGTGATGTAAAAGGTGGTTGGTGCAATGGGAAATTGAGTTGCCGTCTCCCAAATCGCAGCTTAGTGGCCAAACCACTGAATCTCCTTGAGGAGAAACCTTTATCCTTGGTGGTGAGCCCGGGTTTTGAAGCAGCCTCTTGCTGCTTTGTGAAGAATAGAGTTTTTCCAGTACCTTTGCTTCCTGCCCATGGCAGAGAAAAAATGCAACAGAAGTTAGTGACAGTCCATTTTTCGTCAAAAAATAGACAATATTTGTATTTTACCATGTGACTTAGCAAGTTATTTGATAATTATATGTGAAGATACCACTGTAAAGAATCGGCGGGGGTGGGGGGAGAAAGTGTATTTTTTAATATATCATATGTGAATGTAAAGTACAGTTTGGATGGTATGATGAGAAAAAAAGGATGAGTAGTGGTGCATAACTCAGACCTGGAGCAGTTGGTTGGAAATCACTCTCCTAGAAACAGTTGTTACTCTTTCTACAAAGAAAACGGTGGAAAATTAGGTACTGAGGTGGGACTCAGAGTGATTTGTATTACTTGGACTATGAACAGGGTTTTCTTTCCTGTTAACTGTACCTTAGACTCGTTAAAATCAGGAACAGTATGAGGAATAATCTCAGTGGGATGGAGGAAACAGCTTTGCAGTCAGTACTTGCCTATTATTTATTCAGCAATGGCTTGCAAAAATTAGAGAAGAAAAAAAAGGAACCATTTTGCTCTTGAAAGGGGCAGAAAGATACATTCTGTTGAATTTTTCTATAGTATTAAATGTTTCCTTCTCAAAGCACTTTTGGCATTTAAGGGGCATCTTAAACTTGAAACCACTGTTCACCAGAGCTTCCATCAGGGCAGAAGAATCAGATCTGAACTGGTACTTTCAGAGTGGGGGGCTGCATCACGGTTAAGATAAGATACATCCAAGAATTAGCAGCATCTACACCAGCCTGGTTTTTCAGTCTTTTATTATGGTAGAAGCTTAGTTCATAGGTCTTCAAGATATTTAGGAAAAATAATGCTTAGCTCAACCTGAACCATGATGTACAGGAGTAACATAAAGGGAGCAGTGCTAATTACTGGATGTAGCGTTGTTGCTGACCTGATAGACGAATAACCGGTACCGAGCAGTATTCACTTCTGGACGCTAGATCTGTCAAATAGTCTAACTGCGTGGTGAAGGACTTGGGATGATAGCAAGAGCTGATGGTAACGCTGGCAATTTCCCTCTCTTTTTTTGCAGGTCACTGTCAGGGGATTTGGTCCATTGTTACAGTTTGCCTACACTGCTAAGCTGTTACTCAGCAGAGAAAACATCCAGGAGGTCATCCACTGCGCTGAATTCCTGCGCATGCACAACCTGGAGGACTCCTGCTTCAGCTTCCTTCAGACGCAACTGCTGAACAATGAAGATGGCCTGTTCCTGTGCAAGAAAGATACCACCTGTCAGCGCATGCACGATGAGGAGAACTCGGATGGAGACGAGGAGGAGACGATGGAATCGGAGACGTCAAAAATATCTTGCCCAAGAGAGAGAATGCACCAAGAGCCCTTCAATTTTGAAGCCACTGTCGCTGGAGCAGACAAAGGCGAAGGGATGCTGCCTGACTCTGACATGCTGAGAGATAGCAAGGATAATTTGGACAAAGATGCAGTGACACGGTACCCCAGATACAAGAAATACCAGCTTGCTTGTACCAAGAATGTCTACAACACATCACACATCAGTACCTCAGGTTTTGCAAGCACATTCAGCGAAGAGAGCTCTGGAAATGGCCTCAAATCAGGACTTGCTATGGGGCAGATCAAAAGCGAGCCTCAGAATGAGGAGAACGATGAAGAAAGCATCACACTTTGCCTGTCTGGAGATGAACCTGACATCAGGGATAAAGAAGGGGATGTTGAAATGGACAGGAAGCAGCCAAGCCCCACTTGTGTCGACAGGCCAAAAAGTGGGTCCTCTCCTTCTTGCTTGCGGTCTTTCTTCAACAGAACAAAAAGCATAGATTTGGTTGGCTTCCCCAGCACTTCCCAACAGCACTTTGGCAGGAGTCCAGCATGCCCTTTTGAAAAAGGGACAACTCAGGGTGACCACAAAACTGATTACGTCCCTTTCACGGGGAGCTATGGACAGTCCCATGCCATGCAGAAGGATGCTTCCAGCTTCACAGTGGGATCGCCGCTCAGGGGGCCCGGCTTTGAAACGCTCTGTAAGCAAGAAGGGGAACTGGACAGGAGGAGTGTTATATTCTCTTCAAACGCTTGTGACCAAGTAAACACTTCGGTGCATTCATACTCTGGTGTGAGCAGCTTGGACAAAGACCTCGCTGAGACTGTGCCAAAGGGTCTGTGGGCTGGCGGTAGCCAGTCTCTCCCCAGCTCCCAGACCTATTCGCACAGCGGACTGACAGCTGATCACTTGCCAGGAAGGATGCGGCCGAACACCAGCTGTCCGGTGCCAATTAAAGTTTGCCCTCGCTCTCCTCCTCTGGAAACCAGAACCAGGACCTCCAGCTCATGCTCTTCCTACTCGTACGCAGAGGACGGCAGCGGTGGCTCTCCCTGCAGTCTGCGTCTTTGCGAGCTCTCCTCTTCCCCGTGCTCCCAAGGCCCCCGATTCCTGGCGCCCGAGCACCAGGAGCCCGGCATGGTGGGGGATGGATTGTACAACCCGGTCCGAGCCCAGATTAAATGTGAGCCATCCTATGGAACAAACTCCAGCGATGAGTCTGGGTCATTCTCAGAAGCAGACAGTGAATCATGTCCTGTGCAAGACAGAGGGCATGAGGTAGGGATTTAAGATAAGTACATGTATCACAGTTGTTGTGACCCAATTAATCACTCCTTCATTCTCTCGAATGATTTGGCATTTCCCCAGCACTTTCTTCGTTTACAGAGGCAAAGAGTAACTTCTGTGTATTCTCTCCTCAGCTGAGTGCGCGTGGTTGAGTTCACGTAAACAGGTCTGCTTTGCCTCCGAGGTGTTTGGCGCTTACCAGAATTTGGGCATGGGACAGTAGCAAACTGCTGAATGATGAGAGCACGCTGATGTGCTTAGGAGTCTACTAGCGGTGTCCTGGCCTCCTCCCTCCTTCGCCCGCAGCACAAGGCACCCTTCCTCATCCTTAGTTTGCTGAGGTGGTTCCAGCTCTGCTGCTGGTGTGTTTCAGCAACTTCAAGCTGTGCCTCCTCTGCTGGCACCACGGGTCGAGCAGCCTGCAGCAAGAGCCCCTGCTGCACATTGCCAGCAGCTCGAGTAGAGGAGGCAGACAGAGTGGGAGGAGAAGGAGGTGTGAAATGACTTGAACAGTTGCATAGCTGGCCAGCCTCGGCTGCAGCGATGGTGTTCAAGTAACCTTCCGAAGTGAAGTTATCCTTTGATTTCCAGGACTGTTAGGAGAATATCAGGGGGACGGTCAGGGACTGAAGAGCAAGCTGTGAATTTCCATGCAGCTCTCCTGCAAGAGAGAGGAGAAAGATGTCCCGCTTTAAAACTAGAGATGGGCCAGCTGGAGATGCTGCAGTGATAATCATGATCAAACAAGCTGTCTGTGTGAAGTCACTAGTTTGAGGAAAGTCATAGGTCATGGAGAAGTGTTATGGAGCCCAGAAACTGAAAAAAGACTGGATGTTTTCATAGAGTTTCACAGAATCACAGAATCGTAGGGGTTGGAATGGACCTCTGGGGATCATCTGGTCCAACCCCCCTGCCAAAGCAGGGTCACCTAGAGCAGGCTACACAGGACCTTGTCCAGGCGGGTTTTGAATATCTCCAGAGAAGGAGACTCCACAATCTCTCTGGGCAATCTGTTCCAGTGCTCCGTCACCCTCAGAGGGAAGAAGTTCTTCTTCGTGTTCAATAGGAACTTCCTATGCTTCAGTTTGTGCCCATTGCCCCTTGTCCTGTCGCTGGGCACCACTGAAAAGAGTCTGGCCCCATCCTCCTGACACCCACCCTTTAGATATTTATAAACATTTATTAGGTCCCCTCGCAGCCTTCTCTTCTTCAGGCTGAACAAGCCCAGCTCCCTCAGCCTCTCCTCATAGGACAGATGCTCCAGTCCCCTCATCATCCTCATAGCCCTCCACTGGACTCTCTCCAGTAGTTCCTCATCTTTCTTGAGCTGGGGAGCCCAGAACTGGACAGAGTACTCCAGATGGGGCCTCACTAGGGCAGGAGAACCTCCCTCGACCTGCTGGCCACACACTTCTTAATGCTTCCAGGATCCCATTGGCCTTCTTGGCAGCCAGGGCACACTGCTGGCTCATGGTCAACCTGTTGTCCACCAGCACTCCCAGGTCCCTCTCCACATAGCTGTTCTCCAGCAGGTCCACCCCAAGCCTGTACTGGTGCATGGGGTTGTTCCTCCCCGGATGCAGTACCCTGCACTTGCCCTTGTTGAACTTCATCAGGTTCCTCTCTGCCCAACTCTCCAGCCTCTCCAGGTCTCGCTGAATGGCAGCACAGCCATTGGGAAACTGCATGACCTGGAGAGCATCTGGGCCGTCACCTATCTGGCTTCTCTGGTAATACTGAAATGCTCCTCTGAGAGCTTGTGCTTCAGCATGGGGAGCAGCAAGTGTGGGTTCAGGGGGTTCACGTGCTGTGAGCACCCAGGACAGAACTAGTGTGGCTTAGTTGTAGGCTAGGGATGAAAAGAGTGAACTTTATCCCTCAGTCCTTACTCCAGCTACATCCCAGGTTCTGGAAGATGCCTTCCAGACAACCGTGGATGATTCCTTTAGTTGGGTGGTTTTGTGCTTAGGTCTGAGGAAGAGCTGAAGAGCCTGGGGAGCCTCTGGTGTCCTAAGCCTTGTCACGCTGTACCTGTGGTTTTGAGAGAATGGTTCTTGTTTGTCTTCGTGTCCTGAGCTGGGGACAATGCAAAAGGGAGAGGAGTCTCCTTGGAAGGCTGCCTGGGATACTGTGTGTAGGACCTCATTCGGGAAGCCCTACAGCAGAACCACTCTGCTTGGCAACACCGATGTTACTCGGTGAAGTCCTGCCTGTATGAGGGGTGGAAGGGAGTAGGGAGTGGGACCATGGGAAGCGTCGGATCTCCACCCACATGTGCTGCTTGCTCCACGAGGGTGAATGCACAGCGTGAGGCAGTGAAGAGGGCAGGAGATTAGCCTTTTGGAGTTTGATGACTAATTAGCGGTCTTAATTGGCTAATTGTATGGAGATGCTGCAGCAGAAATGAGCCCGGAAGAGTCAGGTGAGAAGGGTGTAGGGGATTGTTGGTGGCTCCTCGAAAAAAATGTGCGAGTGTGCTCAGGAGAGCACGGATGAGAGGAGGGACAGTCATGAGAGGAACAAGCGGGTGGGCTACAGGAGGCCATCTTGACGTGCTGCTGGCTGACAGACGTGTCTGGCTTTGGGGCAGAGCTAGGAAGGGTTTGCTCCCCGCCTGGTTTTGCTGTTGGTTTCTTCCTGGGAAGATGTTCTGCACTGTGCTGAGCAAGTTTTCTCCCTGGGACTGCTGATAAGGCTTTTTTTTTTTCTTTCTTTCTTTTTGCCTTTTTTTTTTTCATTTTCCAGGGCATTTTGATTAGGACTGCTAGGAATTAACAGTGTGGTGAGGAAGTTAATGCTCCGTGAGGTTGCACTGCACAGCCCTGAGCAAACAAATGGTAAACAGATCACACCAGCGCTTCAGTACAGATTTTGTCTGAAAAATGAATTTGTGAAGGTTGTTACCAACACAAGAAAGGACACTGCAACCTCATTAAACAATGTTGTATTTATACAGCGACCTGCGGTGTGTATCCTGCAATCCTGCAAGATCTGCTGCTGTGGAAGCCTCAGTGAAGGATATGTTAAACCAGGCAGTAGAAAGTATCTAACGGCAGCAGGAAATTCTTGTGTAAGTGGCTCTACCTACTTTTAGCAGTTTGGCTGCCATTAAAACAGCAGGAGAGACTCACAGCAGTCTGGTATGGACTGCTTTTTGTCCTTTGCCTACCCTTAGCTGCATGGAAATCTTCCTCCGTTCCCAAAATTGTTGGTTTTCGCTTGCTGTCCTGACAACTTCCCACACAGGTCCTTTGCCCCCTGTCATATCTGATCACACAGTGTTTGCTGGGCTTCTCTCCAAAAAGCTCCTGATAAGATAGCTGAGGGCAACACACAGGCACTCGCCCCTCTGGAAAGCAGCCGCACAGGCTCTTCTGCTGCGGGTGGGCTTTTGTTTGGGTGGGATGGCCTGATGGGAATAAGCCTGGTGGACTCTGACCCTTGGTTATCTCACAGAGCTGCTCGGTTCCTCTGGAATTTGGACCTCGTTGTTCTTGATTTGGGTCCCAGAGTGCTGTTGGTGCCAAAATTAAGGTCACAAAACATCACTTGTCGGTGTATTGATTGTGTGAGAATTGGGTGAAAGGTTTCTTTGGTCTGCTTTTTTAGGGCACTCTGCTTTGCCACAGGCATATGCCGTTCCGGAGCACGTGCTGAAGTTGTTCGGTGCCAGAAGTGGGGTGCTAGGGCTCGCCGTGAGTGCCATGTGGGTGAAGGTGACTGCGCTCTGCGGCCAGCCTCCCTGCCCCATACAGGGGTGCAGACTGCAGCCGCGAGTGTCAGAGGAGGTGGCGGTCCCCTTATCACCACTGGTAAATCCTCTCCACAATGTCTTTGCCTTTGGTTTTCCCTCCTGATGAGGGAGCCACCCAGAATCTTCTGAGATTTCTCTTTCTTAAGGCTTCGTGACAGAAGCAGCAAGTGCAGTTTGGGGTGTCCCACGTTACAGAGTTGCAGGAATGGCCCTGTTACTTCAGCTGCTGGGACTTTACAGACACGTTTAACGGTTTGTGTTGCTCTTTTCACCCAGCTCCCTCAGGCCTCCACAGGTTCTTAAAAATCAGTTATTGGGATATAATACTAGAGAGCAGACCTACACTCGGTGCTTGCAGGCAGGTGCTGACAATCCTGCTTAAAATAGCAACAACAAAACAATAAGACCTGAAATAATGAATTGTTGAGAAGGAAGCAGTCTGTCAATCTGTTAACCTACTTAGGAACAGAAACTTCAGCGCTACCTACTTTTCTTGGTATTAATTTTCTTCAGCAAGTATCTATGGGGCTTTTTTTCTGCTAGAAAACTTGTAAAAAATATTGTACTACTAAACCAGTTAGAAATCTCATCTCAGTCTAATTTGCTGAGTGAGTTTTCTTAGGAAAAGAATAAACAAGGGTAGGAGGAGGTAAGAGGTGGAGTTTTCCAAGAACTATTACTATCTAGAGAATTGCATTCAATGTGTCTTTCATTTATATTTCAAAAGAATTTCCCGCCTGGGTTAGTGACTCACTTTTTGAAGGAAATTTCCATAGAGGCAGAACTAATGCAGTTGGACCATTGAGGATACTGTAGGCATATAACCTTCAGTGAGAGCCCAAAACCCTGCACGCTAAGTGATAGGCAGCCACCCTTTCTCTGCTTGTCAGCTGATGCTTAGCGAAGTCAGAGCCCCAGTAAAAGGAGGTAAACCAAGGCTGCCCTACCCAAAATCTACTGGAGCTGTACTGAGGTACCTAAGCTGAGTCTTCTTCACTGCTTAATGTTTCTACTCGATGAAGAGTTGTTTTCTTTCCTCACTTCGGTCGGAGTGGTAGCTACTCATGCTACTCATGCTGGTAGCAGAGAATTACTGGATTACAACAAGAGTTTTCCCTTACAAGCTTGAAATTTCAGGAAGGTCCTTTTAAACACTCTGTTATTTCATTGCAACCTACAATCAATTCTGTTGTGCCCTGAGCTGAAGCCCTTGGTGGAGCTCGTGAAGGACTCTTCTCAGTTCTTGATTTTTTTTCTGCAAAAGCAGATTTTTCAGAGAAATACTTCACTTTATGCCCTTCCTGATCTGCCCTTCTGAAATGCGGCTTCTGTCGGGGTTTCTGTGTTGTCCCTGTTCTCAGAAAAGCCTGTTAATGGGCAGGAGTGTTGTGTAGTCATGCGCTTTGTAGGGCTGGAAGCTGAGGTCAATGCGAGCAGTGAACGGGAAGAGGTCAGCCCAACTTTTTAAACACCAGCTTTGTGTGATCTGAATACAAGTCCAAGTCATGGGCTGAAGGGTGGGAACTCTGTCCACATCTCCTGGTTGTTGGGTTAAAGCCCTCAACCATGGGACTAGCCCCTTCTCCCAGTTCTCTGAGGCAGGTGGCAAATCAAAAGGTTACCTGAGCTGCCTCCACAAAGTGCACAGCACTGCCCTCTCAGGCAGCATTTGCTGGCCCAGACACCTTTCATGGCCCTCAAGAGGTGAGGCTGGAGTTGACCCTGGGCGACTATGTAGCCATCAGTTGTGTTGTGGCAGGTAGGACAGGCTGTTTGCAGTGGGACCTGCTTATCAAGCACGTTTCAGTCCTGGTTTGTTGGCGCAATGGTAGATCTTTGCTGCCAGGGCTGGCCGTTCTCCTCTTGGAGTCCTCTGCCACCTTGGTGTGGTTGACACCTGAGGGAAAGAGGTGCTTTGAAGGCTTCACCTATGCCAGTAGACAGAGGGGTGAGGAAACTAGCGAGAGTGCATCCTGCCTGTCCTCTCTCTTACGCAAAGTCTGGCCCATTGGCTTTGTGCTTCTTAGATAGCATCTGTCCAAGTAAAATCAGGTAGGTGGCTATTCTGTGGAACCACAAGCGGTGCCTGAAACAGTGTGTAGGCAATCAAGCCCTAACGCAGGTGGACACACCTCAGTTCCTATCCTGGGATTAATTTCTTCCTGAGCATACAGACTTGTATGCTGAGGAAGACCCTAGGAAAAACAGCATTCGTGTATTGGGCTGTGTTGGTTCTATGTGAAGCAAATTACCCCTTTCTGCATCAAAAAGCATTGATATCATTCAGCCTGTGCTAGATTGCTTGGGTAGGTCCTGAGAGCTTCCCAAGGGATGGGCAATTTTAAGTGTCAGAGGCTTTCAATAACTCTGGCTTTCAATTTAAGGGCATTAAGGCAACATTTTTATCTCTGACAACTCTGAAGCAACTAACCAAGATTTTGAACCATATATGAAGGTCAAGCTGATACCTTGAGTTCCACTCTCCCATGCCCAATAGCTAATGATTACTTTTTCTTGTAGTTAATAAATTAATCCTTTTAGTTACTGTGATGTTAAGCTAGGCTTGGGAAGTTTGTTGTCTTCAGCAGCACTTGGCAGCTCAAGGAAGATGATGCTGAAATGTATATATAAAGAAAGAGTGAAAAAGCTAATGTTACTCATGAAAAGGAAATTCCCAGCACTTGACATTTATATTTTAATGTGAGTGAATACGGGGCCTTGGTCTTTTACTTTATTCCAAAGAAAAAGAGAGGGAGGAAGAGCAGCAGCAGTATGTGAGCGGCACAGCAGTAACTGGCATATGATCCAAGCTGGCACTAACTAGTGAAGCTTGAAGGAATTAATTGGTTATATGTGGGCCTTTCATGTGCTGAGTCAATGGCTGTCCCTGTCTGTCTATATTGCTGCTGTTACTTAGCCACTCAAAGCAGTGACATTTACACTGGCATCCTGATGCTAACACGGGGCGGGGGAATGCCATAAAATCGTGAACAAGTTTTCTTTCTCACCAGGGTGGGTGGAAACAGAGCTTTTGCTGTTGGTGTAAAAATGCAGGGAAAGAGTAATTGTGCTGATAGGGAAGATTTTAGAGCTCTGTGAGGTTAGCTCTGGCTGCAGTAACTCCTGGAAGGAGCAGGGATCCTGCTTGCATGTCTAATTTGAAACAGTCCAAACCAAAGAATACACGGTCATTTCCTGTATAAAATCCATAGTTAGTAAAAAGAGAAGTTTACAAGAAAACGTACTTGCTGGGTTTTTCTGACACATCATAGAAAACATGGACTATCCTTTTTCAGACACTTCAGGTAAGGCTTCACTCACCTGCCTTAGATACTGTAGGACGCAAAATCTTTTCTAAGCCACGTCTCCGCTCCTTCCGCAGCCAGGAGGAGCGAGAAGCCGCGTGGGATGCATTGCCATCCGAAGGCCTCTCTGCCCTCGATGCCAACAGCAGGGACCTGGACACTAGCTAGTCCCGACCCATCGTTCCAGGCGGCTCGAAGTGGGTCAGATGAGTCCCGCCCGTGGCGCGGTCGACAGCCCTGGCAAATTGACTTCCCGCTCTGTTGTGATAAATGCCAGCTGAGAGTCTCGCCCTGTGCCGACGTAAAGCACCATCAGCCTCTCGCTGCAGCAATGCCCCGGCGCAGTTATTCACCGTGTCCGGGCCAAAGGCTTGGTGGGGTTTTTTTTTGTCAGTTGACAGCTAATTGCGGAGAGGGAGACAGGCAATAAAAATGCTGTGAACGGTGAAGGAAATGAGTCTGACTCACTTCCACTCTCCCTTTCACGTTTTTAATCCTGCACAGTGCTGCCTGTGACAGGAGTGGGATTATGCTGGGTTTACCGATAGCAGTCTCTGGCCTGCTGTGTAGATGGTTTTATTTTCAATCCGTTGTGGGTTTTTTATGAATCTGTTTCTATTTATTTTCCCATTTCCCTTCAGCGACTTCTACCTGACAGATTTAAGTTGCTTCCCTTTCATACACATTCCAGCTGCAAGCACATCTCCTCCTTGCAAGTAAATATGTTTTGAAAGGGAGAGGGAGGGAGAAATAAAGTTAACATCACTTTCCACTTTGGACTTAAGAAAATAAGGAAAAACTGGGAACGTGAAAGGACTGTTTTTGCAGTGAAACTGTGGTGTCTTTCAGAGGAAAGCACAGGCTGTTTTCGTTTTCAGACCCTGGGTGAAGCCTTAGAGAAAAGCAGGTGACACCAAGTTTATGTTGACCGTCCAAAGGCTAGGGAGGGGGAATCGAACAGGTTTCATGTCATTAGTTAGCAGTCTGTAAACAAAGTAGTCCACATCACCGTGCCTAAGGTCAGCCTTTGAGTGTACAAGCACGAATCTGGGGGACTGGGGCAGTGTTTGGTGTTTCTTACTGGTTTAAATTGACCTGTTGAGTAGTGTGTTATGAAGCAGTGCCTGGACACGTGGGGCAGGGGGCCAATGTTCAGGGCATGAACCGTCTGAAAGGATGCAGTAGGTGTTGGCACTGAATTTCACGTGGCACAGGCTTGGAAATGCGCAGAGCGATGATAATAGAAGAGCACAAGAAAATGCAGGCTCATAAACAAGGCAATGAGCTGGTTATCGGCAGGTCTGGGTGCCTGGCAAGGGTCCATGACTGTCAATGCCAGAGGCCACTGCTATGTGTTTTGCCAGTAGACCGTTCTGCATAAACAAACTCAGCTCTCCGATGAAAACAACTTCTAATCTGTGCTGCTATTTTCTTTATCTCTAAATAATTAAAGTGCACCGTTTGAAAATGATAACCATGTTTCAAATACCAAAGGAGCCTTTTCAACCCGTATCTTTTGCTTGGCTGGAGCAACTTCAGTCATATCTTCTTTGGTAGCCTGCATGCAGAATAGTCTTCTTGTTCGAGAGGATGGATTGCACCAAATGGGGACAGAAATGTAAATATTTACTGCCATCTTTTGGGCAGTGTGGGTATGACTCAAAAAAGAAGGGGTCAATTGAGTTACTCTGTTGTCGTCTTCCTTCAGTTTTGTCAACTGATTCTTATTTGACCACCAAACACAGCAGTCCACCAAGGAACATTATCCTTTTGATAGTCATGTTATCGCTCTCAAGCTGCAAGTGAAGCAGGGTTTGTAGGGAGAGGTGCTCACTTTGATTTGGGCAAGCTGATAGGTTTGGGGAAGAATCTCTTAACAGAAGTCTTTGAGCACATCTGCCATTCTCCCAGTTTTGAGATAGTGTGTGTTTGTTGCTCCGAGCTGTCAGGAGCTTTGTGTTTAGCTTTGCTTTGGGGCGTGGTTGGTAGCAGTTGGAGAGATGGTTGGGATTCCTGAAGTCAGACCATGGTCTACAGTCAAAACAGGATGGCAGTGTGTGGCCCGAAGGAAAAATGGTTTACTGCAGGTAACTGAGTTTTTAGACTGTTTGCGGTTTTTTTCAAGAAATGAAACTTGGGTGCATATTAGAATGTCACTAAATATCGGTTTATTTCAAAATGAATATATTTTAACAGGGTAGGATATGTTGCATCACACTCCTCTGACCCTTTTTTCTTATATGATGTGCTCCTCAGTGAAAATGCTGATTAGGCGACCTTTCCTAGTTGCGATATGATATTTTTCATCCACTTGAGGTGTCGGGTTGCATTTTTAACCTCACACCTAATCAAACTTCCAGTCCTGCAGGCTGTGCAGAGGCAGGTTTCCTGCTGCGGTAATAGCCTATTCCTTGAAACTGGTTTGAAATTAATAGCAGTGAGGTACTTCATTGTTTCCAAAAGGCCATGTCTCTTAGTGGACGGAGCCTGCTTTTAGTTCAAGGAGATCCATTATTAGAGTTTTTTAGAAAGACAAAATTTTTATGTGGGATTCATCTGTACTGCTGATTTCAGTACAATTACATTCTGATCCTTGCCAGCTGGACCTCCACAACGTGTCACAAGGGAGTGTTGAAAACTTGTTCAATGTAAAACTTGGTGTGTTGTTTATTTAGGGGGCGGCAGCATAGGTAATCGTCCTTCCGCTCACTATTGTTTGACTTGCATTGAGCAAGCCAAATATGACTCTGCTCTTGTCTTGTATTTGTTTGTTTTAGGTGAAACTTCCTTTTCCTGTTGATCAAATCACAGATCTTCCAAGGAATGATTTCCAGATGATGATAAAGATGCACAAGCTAACCTCAGAGCAGCTCGAGTTCATCCATGATGTCCGCCGGCGCAGCAAGAACCGAATTGCAGCTCAGCGCTGCCGCAAGAGGAAACTGGACTGTATTCAGAACCTAGAATGTGAAATCCGCAAGCTGGTGAGTTGTGTGCTCCCGCCGTGGCCCCGCTTGCCCTCGCGCTGCAGCTTGCAGGGCACCAACAGCAATTCCTGCCCAGAGTTTAGTGGGCTCAGTCACTTTGTACGTAAGTAAGCGGAGCCACTGGTATGAAAAATGAATATACAAAAGTATAATACTATGTGTGCGTATATAATGTATATGGAAAACACAAAATTCCAGTGGAATGAGGCCTAGATATCTCTTTATTTTGATATCTCAAGAGCAGGTTGTTGACTGAATTGGAAGAGGAGGGAAGCCTGTATCACAGCTTCCTTCTTGCAGTTTAACTTGCTCCCAGTACTTACAGTGCATCCATAAAGGCATTTCCTCACCTGAGCCCTATTTCCATGCCTAACGACCATAAAAATCTGTTGGTCAGGGATTCGTGAAGTGCTCGAAAGAGATAGGTATGAAGAGACCTTCAGAGGTTGTCTGGTCCAAACAGTGGAGTGGCAGGGCCAGCTTCAGCTCTACAGAGAGATTTTCTTTCTCGCTGGTGTGCTAGAAGGCAGCTCAGCATTTCAGCTCACTATGCCTTTTCTTCAGTTCTTTCATTCACTGAGCAAAGGGCAGAAATGACAAGGAAAGTGAAAATCCTGCAATGTGAATATCCAGACAAGTGGACATCCCTTGGTGTAGGTCAGTGAGATGGCAAGGGTATGTTCCTCCTTGCTTCTGCTGTCTTCCTCCCTCTAACGTCCCTGGTCTGCTGGGGACTGAATCTTCCCATGACTCAAGGACCATCTAACACAAAAGGCCTGTTCCCCCTCCACAGTGCACTAGCCTTCACGTCCTGTGCACCAGCTTCAGGTGGCAACTGTTGGTTTGCCCCAGCCTCCATAAAGTGTGTCTCTGGCAGTAGTCTGCTGAGGAGAGGAAAGCAAAGCATGCCCTGCTTACTGGCCAGAGCATGTCTGGGGACAGGTCTCCTGTGTGCCAAGATGTCAGTGAACAGTGCTACCATATTTTAATCTAAAGGAGTGAGGTGACTGGAGCAAGGCTAAATGGCTGCTCAGGAAATTCCTCTTTCTTTCAGTCATGACATGGACACCTCAGGTGTGGTTTGGGTGGCTAAACACAGATGTCTACAATGTAGATGCCTGCACTGGAGCTGGTTGTCCTGGTTTCCTTTATAGTTAGTGAAGAGAAGTAGATACCTGCCAGGTCTTACTTGTCTCATCCTGCAGCAGAAGTGCATGTTCCTCTCCATCACTAAACAAGATCACCTGGAGAGCCATGGCAGACACAGACATCTTAGCTATAGGCACCTTATCTGAAAAAAACTCACCTCCTTTGTGACAGTGCCCCTGTGGTCTGAGGGTCCTGCTCCTCTTCCCCTGCCATCCCTTGCCCATCAAGAAAGCAAGCTGGTACACAACAGAAAAAAGGCTTGAGGCAAGGGTCGTGGAGGACGACATGTCTACAGGGTGTCACTCAGCAGGAGAAATGCAACACCAGAAATTCAAAATGGGTTAGCACCTCCTCATCTGTTTAAAAGTCCTAAAAGCTTTCTGAGACATCAAAAATTAAATAGTCCAAGTTCAGGTGTTACGAGAAGTGTGGGTGTGCAGCATGCAGGACTGTACAGCTGAACTGCATTACGCAGCATACAATCCACCATTAAACCCAGCCTTTGAATATCCAAGGGTTTGAGGGATAAATTAATTCATTCACATAGATAAAACAAAAGGAGCTGTAGTTGATTTCCTTACCAAGATCTCTGTGTACCTGGCTTTCATTAAAATTAAGGGTTATTTGGAGTCGTTGATTTAAATGTCTAGGTGCACGTTTAAAACATGCTCAGCTGCACGTTGAACTTGGTGGGTCTGGGGAGCGGGGTACTTCTTGTTCTTGTCATAACAGGTTGCGTCTTGAAAGTGGCCTTCTTGTTGTGCTTCATCCTCTGCACAAGCTGTAGCACACGTAGTGTGAAAGAGGCAGGGATCTGTTGGAAGACGCTGAGCTGCCGTCACCTCACAAATGGCAGAAAGCCGCATGACTTTGGGTTACTCACTTGCTGCCTGTGCCTGTCTGCTTCCCGTCTGTAACAGGGAGGTGACGCTGACCCCACAAGCTGGTTGAGAGGCTTAAATCGTCAAGACTTGCAAAGCCTTCACATGCCGTGCTGCTGAAGCCCTGGGGGGGAAAAAGAAAGAAATGAAAATAAAAACATTGTTCAGAGTAGCGCTCCACTGATGCAAAACAAACAAAACATCAAAGATAAACAAAATAGTGAGCAACTGCTTCCTGCACCGAGTGTAATCGAGGTTCTGCAGGGTGAAAGAACCTCGCCCAGGTTGTCAGTAGAAGCAGGTCCAGTCTTGGCTGTGCATGCCCGTGCCACTACACTGAGCTGATGATGGGGAGGAGCACACGTCTCTCGTTCTCCAGAGCAGAGCACCAGGGGCAGCACTCTAAGGGCTGGACTAGCAGCAGGAGCGGGTTCAGCTTGAGACTTGTAGCCTTCACTTGAAAATTAATTTGAGTTCATTGCCTTTACGTAATCTTGTGACATTACTGTTATTGTCTTTAACATAATCAACTGTGTATAGGTAAAATAAATTTTTTAACTCCCCTTCTCTCCTCAGCACACACACACATCTCAGGGAAATAAATGAAAGGCGTACGAGTGACCTTGCAGGCCTGATCCCTGCTGAATTTCAGGAATCAAAAACTCTTTGAGGTGCAGGATTCTTCAAAAGAACTGTTGATGTTTCTATTTAGCAAGCTGGACTTGAGTGTGTAGCAATATGTAGCGAGCGACTCAGCTGGGGAAGGTGCCCTGTTGGACCTGTTGTTTGCAAACAGGGAAGGACTTGTGGGTGGTGTGATCATTGGCGGCCGTCTTGGGCATAGCAATCATGAAATGGTAGTGTTGTCAAGACAGGAACAGGAAGCAGAATGAAGCCCCCATAATCCAAGGGGAAATGGTCAGTGACTGCTACACCACTTAGACACGAACAAGTCTATGGGGCTGAGTGGGATGCACCCAAGGGTACTGAGAGAGCTGGCAAAAGTGCTCACCAAGCCACTTTCAATCATTTATCAGCAGTCCTAGCTAACCTGGGAGGTCCCAGCTGACTGGAGGTTAACAAATGTGACACCCATCTACAAGAGGGGCCAGGAGGATCGAGGGACCTACACGCCTGTCAGTCTGACCTTGGTGCCTGGGAAGGTTATGGAGGAATCGTCTTAAGTGCCATCATGCAGCACTTACAGGACAACCACGCAATCAGGCCAGTCAGCTTGGGTTCATGAAAGGCAGGTCCTGCTTGACCAACCTGGTCTCCTTCTATGACCAGATGACCTGCCTAGTGGATGAGGGAAAGGCTGTGGGTGTTGTCTACCTAGACTTTAGTAAGGCCTTTGACACTGTTTCCCACAGCATTCTCCTAGAGAAGCTGGCCGCTCATGGCTTGGACAGATGTACGCTTCGATGGGTGAAAAACTGGCTGAATGACCGGGCCCAGAGAGTGGTGGCGAATGGAGTTAAATCCACTTGTCAGCTGGTCACAAGCGATGTTCCCCAGGGCTCAGTTTTGCGGCCAGTCTGTTTATCAATGATCTGGATGAGGTGATTGAGTGCTCCCTCAGTAAGTTTGCAGATGACACCAAGCTGGGTGGGAGTGTCAATCTGCTTGGGCTAGGAAGGCTCTGCAGAGGGATCTGGACAGAATGGATCGATGGGCCAAGGCCAACTGCATGAGGTTCAACAAGGCCAAATGCCGGGTCCTGCCCTTGGGTCACAACAACCTCATGCAATGCTACAGGCTTGGGGAAGAGTGGCTGGAAAGCTGCCTGGCAGAAAAGGACCTTGGGGTGTTGGTCAACAGCCGGCTGAACATGAGCCAGCAGTGTGCCCAGGTGGCCAAGAAGGCCAACGGTATCCTAGCTTCTATCAGGAATGGTGTGGCCAGCAGGAGTAGGGAGGTGATTGTGCCCCTGTACTCGGCACTGGTGAAGCTGCACCTGGAGTACTGTGTTCAGTTTTGGGCCCCTCACTACAAGAAGGACATTGGGTTGCTGGAGTGTGTCCAGAGAAGGGCAACAAGGCTGGTGAAGGGTCTGGAGAGCAAGCCTTACGAGGAGCAGCTGAGGGAACTGGGGTTGTTTAGCCTGGAGGAGGCTGAAGGGAGACCTTATCACTGTATACAACTACCTGAAAGGAGGTTGTAGTGAGGTGGGTGTTGGTCTCTTCTTCCAAGTAACTAGCAATAGGACGAGGGGAAAAGGCCTCAGGTTGTTTAGAGGAGAGGTTTAGATTGTGTATTAGGGAAAATTTATTCACCAAAAGGGTTATCAAGCATGGGAACAGGCTGCCCAGGGAAGTGGTGGAGTCACCATCCCTGGAAGCATTGAAAGACCTGTAGATGTGGTGCTTACAGACATGGTTTAGTGGTGGACGTCGCAGTGCTAGGTTAATGGTTGGACTTAATGATCTTAAAGGTCTTCTCCAACCTGAACAATTCTATGATTCTGTGTTTCTGTCGGATCTGGTGCATTGTTCTGAAAAAGGGCATTCGTGGAAAAGACAGTCACAGGGTGTGCAAGAGTATAAAGCTGCAAAATTATACTCATGCAACTTTAACTTTGCCTCTCAAGCACTCCTGCCCTCCCCCCATATGCATGCTGTCCAACCAGGCAGTCTGCTTTGAGATCTTACTTTTAGGAGAAACAGCGGTGAAACTCCATCTGACTTCACACGATACCTGATCACTGGAAATTCCTTGATCATCTTCTGTCCACTTTGTGAGCAGTAATTTCCAGTCTCCTGAATTATGCAATGGTACTAGGGTGTAACGGTTTTTCACTCAGCTGGGTCTTTTTTATGAAAGACCCCTTTTCTGCCCTGCACTTAATTCCCGTAAGTTGCCCATCTTCTTGACAGAGATGGTTTCACAGCAGACAGTGAGTGAAATGGTCGTATCCTCTGAGTTTGATAGGTGATTTTTTTTTTGCCTGCTTTCCCTCACTCATCTGACTACCCACTCACATTCTCTTTTTTCCCTAGAAACACACAGCATATTCTCTTCCATAATTCATTATCTCAAGATGCACTTGAGCATCTGTTTTTTTTTTTTTTTGTTATTTTTATGCTTTCTTGATAAGATTTATCAATATTTTAGCAGTTGGTTCTTTTCACGTGCACTGCTCTCTTTCTCATGCGCATAGCTGTACGCTTCCAATGTGGGCTTCGGACCCAGGGCAATACTATCAGCTGTCAACAACCACCCATAGCTGGACTAGCCGAGTTATGGAGTTTTCACACCTTAGATGCTGAGGCAGCTTGGTTTTAGCAATGTTACTCGGTGAGGTATGTGGCTGCGCTGCTTTTGAGGCCAGCTCAGCTCTGGGAATAGCTCTCGTACTCTGCAAAATCTCATCTACTCCCTGGAGCTGTCTGCACGCCTTCCTGGGACGGAAGGTGATGCAGCAGGACCATCCTGATCAGTCTGTGCTGAGTCAGCGCGGGTTTGTAGAGGTGTAAGCCCAAGGCTGGGTCTGGCTCTGTGCCTGAATCCCCCAGCCTTCATTCTGAGCACAGGGAGGGCAGCGCTCACCCCACAGGGGACTTGCCAGCCACGTGAGGTCTAAGCTGTTGATGCCTCCCACCGCAGCGCGTTGCACAGCACCCTGCACTGGCTGGGCCTAGGGACCTTATCGGTGCTTTGTTGGATGCAGAACAACCTGAGCTCCTGTCCCCAGTTTTTGAATCCTGCATGAAAAAATAAGTGCCACCAGACTCTCTTCCTCTTCCTCCTCATCGGTACTGTCCTGCCTCTCACCTGGCCCCCTCCTAGGGCAGCCTGCTGACACAGTGAACCTCTGAAAACACTCGAGCGAGTTGTTGGTAGGGGAGGACATTTGTGAGCACAGGAGGCAGAGAAAGGGGAAATGTCATTGAGCTTGTTGCACTGGGTGTTAAGAAGCCCACCGACCTTCAGGGTTTTCACGTACATCTTCAGAAAAGTGGCTTGGTTAGGTCAAACCCAAAGCATTAAGCACCAGGATATAAGAAAACGAGCCATGGTGCAGGCCACAGAGGACACACTCAGAGCGTCTCCTCTGAATCACACACCTCTCAGAGCTCAGGGGGCTCAGCTGGCACACGGACCAAAGCGGGTGCACCCAGCCTGACAGCCGACCTGGCAGTTACAGGGTGAACTGAACTTCAGCAACATATCCTCACTTCAGGAACTAAGCCCTCTTTTCTTGCTGTTCAGATGAGTAGTGGCTTCTCTCCATCAAAATGTTTCTTTCCGCGTTTTTTTGTATCACCCATCAAGCAGCCTTAGTCTATAAAGGGAACTAACGGTCTCTGGGGAACAACTTGTGACTCTGTCCTCTTCCAACTCAAGTGTTTTTCTCCAGATGTTTCTGAAACTGCAGTGCACACAGACCTCATGGTGGTCAAATACCTGATGTCCTAGTGACTTTTCCTCTGCCCAAATGAAAATAACTGTGACATGCTGGTGTTCTTCTTGAGTACTGCTGCATATGTCCCCGGAGCTGGCGGATGGCCCTTCCTCAACCTAAGATGCCTTCTTTCTTTTTCAGGTGTGTGAGAAAGAGAAATTGCTCTCAGAAAGGAACCAGTTGAAAGCAAGCATGGGAGAGTTGTTAGACAACTTCTCCTGTCTTTCCCAAGAAGTGTGTAGAGACATGCAGAGCCCGGAACAGATTCAGGCTCTCCACCGATACTGCCCCGTTCTCAGACCCATGGATCTACAGCCAGCCACCACCATCAGCCCCTCCCCATCTGGCGTGGAGCAGAGCCTGGTGACCTCCCAGTGCGTCGGGGAAAGCATGCAGTGCTGCTCGGAGCAGGGCTCGGTGCAACTGGGAGCGCCCTGGCTGCCCAACAACATCTCAGAAAATTGTTCGGCCGGCGGGGGGTTGGATGGAGCCGACACAGGTACTTACGCCGAGAGAGAGCTTCCACCAGAGCAGAGCAGCCAAACGGTCACGGTAGACTTCTGTCAGGAAATGACTGATAAATGTACAACAGATGAACAACCTAGGAAAGATTACACCTAGTGACTCGTAACCTTAACGTTACACCTGGTCAGGTGTTCTTCAGTCAGCCAGTGGCAGTGTTCATTTGTTGTCTAGAAGAACGTATTTGGTGCACACTACAGTGGTCTTAGCAGCAATACTGTTTTTAAGTATTCCCTCCTCTCTACAAGCAGGAGTTCTCTTCACAATGGTGCTATCCCTTGCTCAGGCAGGGAACGAAGCAGTGGCAACACTGTCTGTTTTTGTATGTTGATTTCAATCTTAACAGGGATGGACATAACACCTCTGAGGACCCAACCGCAGCTTTTTTCTCAGTGGCCCATGTCACAAAACCCTAACTCAGGAATTTCCTCTGAATGTTCAATTTTTCATTGAAGACAGCTTCTTTACACATCAAAGTTTTATAGCTAAACTGTACATATTATATATAATATATATAAAATATATATATCCATATGCAAAAGTCCCTGCATGCCTCAATTTTTCTCATCCTACAAACTGGAAGCTTTCGTTTCTATTGTACAAACAAGTTCCAACATTCCTTTTTGTCTTCAATGCTAGATCTAGTTTGGTAACTTGTTACACGATAATTTTTTTCCTCGGTTCGCAGTTCAGCAATATCATTCGATTTGTACTTATTTATGAAATTTTAATGTTGGAAACTTATTTGAGATTTTATTATAGACAGATTTTTTGGCACAGCCATTTCGTGCCACTTGAGCAATGTGGAGTTATTTTATTTTCTTGCAGATACTGTACAGTAATGGTCAACTTTGCCACTTGCACTGAGTTTCTGGTCAAACCTCTTTTCATAAATGAAGTCGTGACTTCAGTATAACTTGAGTATATGGTTTTCTTTGCTTTATGGCTTAAAGAAAATAGAAAAGTTTTAGCTAATAGACAAACACTCAGGAGCTCATTATGTAGTAAAAACGGTCTTGCCAAATACTGAATTCACTATACAATTTGTAAAGAGAATCTGCTTGAATTATTTTTATATTCAGACTTCTTTCTGTTTCACAAACCAAGTTTAAGTGCTGTTAATCATGCTTCTGGATTATTATAGGGGAAAGTATATTTCACTCTTTAGAGAAAAAAGTATTTGACAACTGGATCAGTTCATCAGACGTTCCACGAAGTAAAGCAAACGGAGATCACATCAGTACACTCACGGGGCGGCTTTTTCTCCAGCCCCGCTCCGCATCCTTTACTCATGGAAGCAACTGCTGCTCCGGCTAGTCCCCAGAGCCTCACCTCAGCTGTCCTCAGACGTTAACCCGAGGTCGGTGGTCCTGCCTGGGTAGTTGCGGGATCAGACCCCTAGTTGTTGACTTTGGTTTCCTTGCGGAAGTCGAGTTAGCGCTGTATCCTCTAAGAGCAAAAGGTACATCTGCCAACACCCGATTCGGTCACTTACCCGTCAAATTCTTCAAATTCTTGCGTTCCAGGATCCTCTCATCCTGCAGCATTGCCCTCAGCACAAGCCGCAGCTAAAAGAGCGCTGTCTCAAAGGAGACTACTCAGTGAATTGGCTTAGTTGTAACTGTATTGGATTTGTATCTTAAGCAATGTTGACTTATGTTATGACTGCGTGAGACAGCAGCTTTCCAAGCATAACATCTGTATGTACAGTGTAGACAGAAAACCATCCTCCTAATGCTTTTTTAAGAATTATTATTATTATAAGTGTACTGAGTTTTTATTTTGTGGTTCTTTGCCCTACGTGTGCCAGGTTGCGTGGCTTTATCGACGACAACTGTCATGTGCTTTACTGGCTGATATTGTTTGTTCTCGCTGAAAAAAAATGACCAGCTGTTCGCACCTATTTTGAAAAAAAAAAAAAAGTGTGGGGAAGCAGCTTCTTAGAAGCACTAAGTGACAATGTGGTCTTCTGCGCTAACGTTTACACTAGAGGTGTGCGCTGGTGTTTTTTTGAGGCACTCAGTAGATCAGCATCTTGACCATGGAGGAGGAATCAGCTCCCTCTCTCCACTTCTTCCATCTGCAGACTGTGCTCATGGACCGTCGCCCACTTCGCCACAAAGTCTCGCTTTTGTCCTCTTCACCCAAACTATTGTAGCCAAGCTACCGGAGGAGGAAATGCATATAGCATGTGCCATGTTTGTTGAAAATACTTTTTTTCCCCGCATGTAAAAAGAAAAACTAGTATATGATGTAGGAGAATATTTATGTTTAAGTATTAATCATTACTGTACAAAATCCTTACCTTTAAATGTTCAAGAATACACAAATGCCATAAACTCCTAGTTCACACGGTTGAAAAAGGGGGAGGAGTCATCCTTTCTTTTTTAAAGAGCTTAACCTAAAGATCTCTGACCCCCCTCCCAGCCACCCTTTGCAGGTGACTGACTGAGAAGCTCTGTGGCGAGGAGGGGGGAATTCGATTTTCCTTTGAATTCGTTGACGTTGCAAAGCAGTTCTGTGCTTCGCAGAGAAGTTTTGTTTCTATGAGACCATGGTGAAAGCTAGAATTTAAAACTAAATGTGAATCACATTAATAGAGTCATAGCTACTTGGGGGGGCTGGGGGCGGGCGGGAGGGAAGGGTCAACTGACACAGTATTTTAAAGATGTTTTTCTGTTGCCTTTTTTATTTTTAAGTGACCTCCTATATATATGAATAGATAGAATGTTTTATGAGTATAAAACCAAGTTTTAACTTGCTTCCTGACATGAAGATTTACTCTACTAACAACTCATGTGCAACTGGTACTCTTGACCTCATTCCAACGGTTTTAAAAAACCCACCCACACAACCCATTGCGCTGCAGCTCTTAGGTTTGACCTGGCTTCATACTGGTGCTGGGTCTCTCGATTTCCTCTACCTTGGGAACTGATATTTAAAACCACTGCTCAAAGAAGTGTCTCTTCCTCAGCCTTTCTCTCTCCCTTTTCCTTCCCCGCGAGCTTTTCTGGATGTTTGATTTCATTCTTTCCCATTGGAAGTGGCTGATTTTGTGTCATTGCTTCCTATATTTACATGTATCATGGTTTTTCAGTGGGGTTTTTTTGGTGGTGGTGGCTGTGTTTTGTTTCTATTTTGTTTTGAGGTTTTTTTGCTATTCCGAACCATGCGGCTCTCAAAGCGGTTACTGGGCTAATGTTAAAGGAAGACGTTGGGAGAACTAGTTTCAGACCTGGACACCGGTTGACATACCCAACCATCCTCGTCTCACGAGGTCAAAACAACTGACCACGAGAATATCATTGGAAAGGAAGAAAAAACCCCACAACTGACTGCAGTATTTATGAATTTTAAGAGTTTGGCCAGTGGTCACCACGGTCTTAAGTAAGAATCTCTTTGCTTTTGTCAAAGAGGATACGTGCAGCGTTGGTTGCTGGGGAGCGGCGCGGTGAGACCCCGTCACCCCACCAGGCCCTGCGCCGCTCTTGTGGGCGAGCGTGTCCTTGAAGCTTTGTCCGGTCTGTATCTAGTCCTCCTTTTCCTTTACCATTGCTATCCTTGTATCGCCGTGAAACCTCGTTTCATTTAGGCTTGTTATGCTTTGTCAGGTGAGTACTACACTATATAATGTGTTTGTTTCTCTGCGTTCTCTGGGGGTGCCTTGAACACAATGAAAGCTCGTTGTAAGCTGATTCTGGAACAAAAAGGTAGTGGGAAAAAAAAGGAAAAAATAATTAAAAAAAAAAAGACGAGAGAAAACAAAACAGAAAACAAGCAAAACAAAATCAAAAATGTTGGCTGTGTTATCAGGAGATCCCAGTATTTATATCACAGACTTCCTAACGTGATGACTCAGGCGTCAGAGTTTGATGCTGCAGTATAAAACTATTATTTTATATATTGTACAAGTAATTTATTAAATGTCTTTCTAAGGGTATATGCTGCTTTGAAGATGCACTATATTTTTGGATCTAATCCTTGTATTATTTTTTTTTCCCAAGGGAGTAAAATGTGCTGCAAAGGCAAGCCACGGTGATTAGTATGTTAACTGCTACTTCTCTTTAAAAAGGAGAGTGGGAACTAGATACGTAACTTTGCTAAATGGATTAACTGCTGCCAGAGAAATGAGTAATGCTGATAGTGTGGTCGTTCATCTGGAGTCAACACTTTGTCAAGCCTGTATTCTAAAGAGCGCTTAAATAGAAGTTAAAATGCCTAGGTATATGGTTAGATTTTTTAATATGTAACTTTATGATTGCCTAACAAATAAAACAAATCTGCATGCTGGAATCGCTATAATCCTGTAATGAAATCAAATCTGATCCACTAGGAGAAAGCACGGTGAAGCGTTGCCGGTCCAGAATTGACACCACATCCTCGCTCGTATCTTGTCATCCGCTGCTGTGGTGGTGCAGAGGGCGAGGGAGGGGTGGGTGTGCAGAGCAGAAGACCTCTCATGCGTTTTGCAGTGAGACGAAGTGAACATTTGCCAGGTTTCCACAAGCTCGCGTTTTGCTCTGCTCCATGTCCGCTACCACGGCAGTGAGGAGCACTGCTTTCACCTTTTCTTCTGATCTGGGATGCATTTGGAGGTGCCTCTGGATGAATGTGGTAGCCCGTGGCTGCAGCATTTTAGAAGTCTCTATTTTAGGGCTGCCTAGAGAAGGTTTAGCTCAGTATGAGAAGCAGAGCTGATGGCCTTGCAGAAGGAAGGGATCTGCTAAGTGTGGAGCAGTTTATTTTTATCGGAAGTGAGGTGAAACTAAAACTATTAACATAAAGAACTTATGCTCTCTTTCCTGCTGGAAATTTCCTCCACAGATTTTGACTTCGTTTCAGTTTTGTCTCTGCCAACACAGTCCAAGTTAATTTTACATCCATATATGTAACGTGTATGTATGTATACATACATCTATAATTCTAGCCAGTGTGTGTTTGTGTGTTTTCCTGTTTATAATACATATATGTATATTTATAATACTCCCTGGAGTATTTCGTGACTCAGGCATCAAATCTGATGCTGTAGAATACAATATATGTGTATATGCATATGTTCAAATGCTGTGTGTATATTTAAAAGATCTATTGTTGGTGGTCTGTAGAATAATTGTTCCCTTTATTCTCAAAATTATAATGGCATTACTTGCAAAGACTAAGTGTACAGTATTTTCCTACACTCCACCAAGATAGGTATTATTTATATCGAAGTCAAATATTGATACGCATTTTAAGGTGTTATTACACAGATAATGTTGCCGTTTTTGCAAATAAAATCACTTTTTGGCAGGAGGGAATACTAAAAATGCCTTTTCATAAGGTCATTACCCCAACCAAACGACTGCTAAAAAGCCAGTTGGATGACTCCTGTTCGTGTACGAATTTTAGTGACTGCGGGCAGAGCCCTTTCCGCCGGCGAAAGTCACCGCGTAGTTCATGCGGTGCCACTGCCGTCCCTTTTGGCTAATTAAGGGCATGCAGAGAGAAACTGGCATCCTAAAATAGAAATGGCAACTGGCAGTGTTTGATTTCATTGATTGCTTAGGAGCAGAGATGGTCCCAGGCTACGAACCCTAAACGACCCCTCCGTTTCGGAGGGAGCCGAGCGGGGGCTGCGATGGCGCGGGGACGTGGGCAGGGGAGGGAGCAGCTCGCCCGCGCCGCTCCCGGGGGCTGTGCCCGGGACCCCCTGCCCGGACCGGCGTTGCCCTGCCTGTGTGGTGGGAAGGTGTGTGGTTTCGGTCCTGTTCTCGCGACTGCGCGTGCTCTGCCTGCAGCTCTCTGGATCCCTCAGACCGGCAGGAATGATACTAAACACTTTGGTGATAATGTGGCGGTTTGCTCGTAGTTCCAAGCATCACCTTTGATTTCAAGGGTGGGGATGCCCTAAGAGTTTGTTCCAGAACCAGTTGGTTACAAGTGCACCTCTTCTATATGCCTTACAAACTTCAGAGGCCATATTCAAAACAGGGTTTTATCAGTGTATGCAAGGGGGTGCAACCCCTCTTCTCTTCCTCCCCAGGTCAAACAGTATGGACAGTTTTCACACATATCTACCTGTATAACCCTCTGTACCTCTCATAACTGGTCAATGACTGTAACAGGTTACATCAGGTGTTTTTTCTACATACTTTTTACACAAATTCTATGCGATTAATGTAACTTAATTCAATGCATCATTTTATTGTACTAGTTCTTAAGCTTGTCTTTTATTTTTTTTTCTAGGTGACTGTGGTTTCTTGTGATTTTTATTGTATAAATAAATGAGGTGGCTGTTGATGCTTACTCTCTGTTACTAAGAATTTTTACCTTTTTGGAAGAAAGCATTGCTATGAACTAACGAATTTAAAACGTCATTTACTCATTGTAAATACAGTATTGTGCAAAAAAACAAAAATAAAAAAAAAAACACCCAACCCTTTTCATTCATTTGAATTGCTAGTGTTAACTGAATTTTGTCTAGACACCATTTCTGTTGATGAAATAAAGACATATCATTATGTATTGTAAATCGACTCATCTCGACTCTGAAATTCATGTTGCGATTCTCAGTTGACGCGCAGGCTGTAGGTGAGATTTGGGGGGG
>Ga0065711_1031204_pt1 | contig 30283 bp, 13 predicted proteins | sample Hoacrofraction12_FD_59098 | JGI IMG/M metagenome (GOLD analysis project Ga0065711, IMG submission 59098) | Hoatzin crop microbial communities from Cojedes, Venezuela - Epithelial fraction 12 v2 (version 2) | ecosystem: Host-associated > Birds > Digestive system > Esophagus > Crop | place...
CCTGGACAGGGTCCTGTGCAGCCTGCTGTAGGTGACCCTGCTTCGGCAGGAGGGTTGGACTAGATGATCCACAGAGGTCCCTTCCAACCCCTACCATTCTGTGATTCTGTGATTCCATTGTCTCAATCTCCACATGGTTTACAAGCCCCAGGCTGGTCCTTTCCAGTGAGGGACAAACCTGCAGAATCCCCAGGGGAGAGTTCAGCCTCCCAGAGCTGCTGAGGTGAACCTTTCTATTCACTGCAGTCATCATAGGAAACACAGCATGTTGTAACTAATAAAATAACTGTGAAACTATCTTAAAAAAAAATAGGCAGAATAGCACTATGGATATATTGAGAAGCCAAGGCAATAGTAAAAATAATAACAGGCTCATGTAAGCTTTATTTTGACACAAAAACACAGACTACTCTTTTCTCTTTGTTACAGGGTAACATTTATGAAGAAATTACTGAGAAAGTAGTTGCTGTAAAAGAAAAAGAAAGCATTTGAACCCTGCTACTTACAGTTCCAATAATAGAAGAAATTCTGATGAAAATGTAAGATGTCACAGTCCTTTGAAAGTTTTAGAAAAGACAGTCACAAGTCACTGACAGGAGACATTAATTAATATTCTAGGGCTGTAAAGAGTGATAATAGTTTTTGGACAGATATAAACTGCTGGAGAAAACCTGAAAGGTGGCACAAAACTTTCTCTGGTATTAGTTTATTTACCAGGTAGTAGTTTACCCAAAATAATATCTGTCAGTAATTTGGATCACATTACTCCTGCAATTAAGACAGAACTCTGCAAATGTATATACAGGTCCACGCAAAGGAGTGCAAACAACCTTTGCTGTCTTTTTGTTCTCTATCATGTCCTCTGACCAGTAAATCTAATCTCTTTTTCTTTTAAATATTCAAAGCTAGTGCTGCCATAGCCAGTTAGAACTGGGCTGACAAACTTTCTAAGCTCCAGGGATCTGTCCTTTCAAAATTCTTCTCCAACAACTCAACAGGGCCTTCTGATGAAGAAGGCTTTGACTTGGAAGCAGAATTGCGCAATATTCCCCAGATGTGATCTAATGATCATACCAGTGTTGTAGCTTCACAAACTAGCTGCATGCCTTATAATTATGGAAATCAGTATCATTGTTGGAAGCGTGCATACAGCAACCACAAGAAACCACACTGCAGGAGAAGTAAAGGTAGTTGCAAGAGAAAATGAAAATTCCTGTTCTCCGACTCTTATCAGCTTTACAAGCTAAGGCTGCTTCAGATGAGAAAGACACAAAATCTGGCCTGAATGAAGTCTCTTGGGAATGGATTGAAAGCAATAGTCCAGATTAATCTCTAGGTAATCTCTACAACATTCAATTTCATGCCCAGCTCCAGGTTTCACTCTTATTTCAGACAGCAGTCTATACTCCTCTGAGTAGCCAGCTGCCTTTTTGTCTGAACTAGTCCATCTCCTGTGAGACCCACCTCAAATAAGCTGAGTGATCCGAGGGAACGACCTGGCACAGGCACGTATGTTGACACCTTGCCTCTAGCCCAAGTTGGGTCTTTTAGTCTGTGTCACTGATACTCCCCTCCATTCCAAAAATGGCAAAGCCCAAACAAATTCACAGCAAGCAGGCCACAAAAAGGAAGAGTTTTTACAAAATACTTTTCCCATGTCAGCACACCCTCACTTCCAGCATGGTTTCTCAATAGCAGCAAACCCTGTTTTTCTTGGGATCCAGGAAGATTCCTGTGTCTCCTCAGGGCCCGGTAGCTCACCATGACCTCCCGATATACGAGCACAGCACAGCCCTGCGCTGCCTGCTGTAAAACTGCATCATTGCAATAGTACCACTGAAGTCTTCATGTCTTTTCATGCATCTTCTGAGCTCTCCAACTCTGAACAAAAGCATCTCACATGATGCCCACTTCCTAACTCACCACACTTATCCTCAAGCGGCCTCTCTGTTCCTCTCTCTCCCAGGACCATGTTCTCAGAGTACTGCTGTACTCAAAGGCAGTTGCAACAACAAATATTTCCTTTCAGTTTGCAGATTTCTTAACAAAGTGCTGCCCTCCTGAACAGAACCACATGGTTTTGGTTTTTTTTCCCCAGACACTTGGGCAAATGTCTCATTATAATGAGTTTATAACAGATACTGAACCATCTCAGGCGACATCAGACAAGAGCCTAAGCCAGGAAAGTTTCTGCATTTATAACAATCAAGAGAAAGTGCTTCAATTCTGAATGTTTTAATTGAGGTAGCCAAGAAAACTTGCTCTTAAAGTTCTGCCAAAAAAATATTGCAGATTGCATGGAGATTAAACAGTTTGGGATGCTCCCCCCTTGCCCACCAGTTAATGAATTGATCAATGTTATTATGTTGATGGTATGCTGTCACAAATTTCTTCATAGCGTTCACCTTTGCATATCCATTAGGTGAGAGATAAGGGTTAATTAGTAAACAGAAGTAGGCAGCTGTTGAGGCAGGAGCAACGGGAAGTTAAGGCTCAGTATGTCCATTCACCCAGTTTTGCCTACAAGAGGAAAACTCTGGAGCAATGTGCAAAGCAGCCAGCTGCAAGGTAAGAAGCTAGGTGAGAAAAGAGGATTTTCCAAAGTTTCATATGACAAAAACTGAAGGGAAAGAAGCAGTTTCACACAGGAAATGAAGGAAAAGAAAACAAATGATTCAGCATGCTTTTCTCAGAAGAGAATTAGGGACTGGTCATCAGACAAGACTAATCAAGACCAGAGAATTCAGGCAACGAGCAGAATCCAAGTAAGAGCTAGCTTTCCCTGACAGGCACCTAGGATGAGGATATTGTAGTGACCATAGCATCTAGTAAACAGTTAATTACACCACAGAAAAAATGCTGCAAGAAAAGGATTTTCCTGCAACAGGATAGCTAACAGGATAGCTAACAAAATAGTTCAAATGTCTCAAAACAAATAATCTATAGCAAAAATTAATCCAGCAGGGGCCTTTTATACTGTGTGTCTTGCATTAATATGTAAAATACTGCATTAATTTTCAGATCAGATTTGCATTTTAAAACTTACAACTTATTGTAACATTCTCCATTTGTAGAGACTGCTATTAACAGGCAGTCATACCGTACTATGAAAATGGATATACAGTAGAAGCACGCAACAATTTAAGTCAGAAGAGACCTCTGGAGGTCATTTGGTCCAAACATCCCACTAAATGCAGGGCCAGGGACAAGGTTAGAAACTACTTCAAAATTCACATTGGGTTTCTCAGGGCCTTGTTCAGTTGTATTTTTATTATCTCCACAGCTGGAGATTTCACAGTCTCTCTAGGCTCCTGTACCAACATTTGAGCACCTTCAGTGCCAGATTTCCCTAATATCAAAATAGGATTTCATATGTTGTAACCTGTGTCCATTGCCCCTTTTTCTTTTGCTGGACACATCTAAGGAAGAGTCTGACTTCATCTTCTTTATAACTTATTACACAGTTGAAGACAGCAGTATGATTTATCTTCTCTTCCTCCAACTGAACAAACTCTGAAGATGCTCCTTGTACCTCATGTGCTTCAGCCTCCTCAATAAACTTGGCAGACCTCTGCTGGACATACCTCTCTTTACTAACATCTACTGGCAAGCCCCAAACTGGAGACTGCACTTAAGATGCCGCCTCTTTTCCACCAAAGAGAGGTGGAACAATCACCTCCCTCAGCCTGCTGGCTGCTCTCTTGCCAACACAGCAGCACGTTGCTGAACTTTCTTCACACAAGTACACACAACTGACCTGCATCTTAAGTTCAAAAAACAGGGCGTGCACCAGTGATGGAGGGGCAGTAAGGCCATTCTGCAACCCATGCAATGACTTCCTGTATTGTGACCATAGTCAGCCTACATATCATTCTTGGTTCAACTTTCTAGCCAAGCAGTCCATAGCTACAATGTGCAAATTGTATGCATGTCAAATACGTTCTTAAAATTTGCCAACATAAGTAATTATTAAAATTGTGATGTGCATAATTTTTGTGTTTTTCTTTAAGCATGTATAAATATATATAAATTCTTATTTATGTTATTTTCCAGGTAAAATAATGGCAGTGTCTGCTTGTGACTGAAGAGAATCATACCACTTCAGCAAATGCTTAAATAAGCAAAGCGCTTGCATGTATTGATCCTTCCTTTATTCCCTACAGATACTAGTTATTGCAGTGTTTTGGGCCAACTGAAAAATATGTTTCCAGTCATTTGTCATTGAAAGCTTAAACTCCACTTTCTAAGACCCACACTAATGCCTTTTTTTCTTGTAAAGAAAAGCATTAGAGATCTTCCATGTCCCCTTTGTGAAATCTGTGTGCTTCTGCTTCACTTCTCAATCTAACTTAACATGTACATCTGTCCTGTTTTAGTAGTTGGTAGCTTTACCAAAAAAAAAAGTAATAAATGATACTTGGTTTTAAACTAAGCTTAACATGTGAGTAAAAATAATTTTTCTTTAAAGCTCAGAAGAGACCCTTTCATAACCACTCTTGACAGACCACAGAGGATGGGATCTAGACATCTTTTAAACAAGAGGTTGTAGATGCCAATTTTTTTTCTCAAGTGGCTAAACCAGATGTATTAACTCAAATGGAACAAGAAAGAAAGAAACCTTCCCCGTCCCAACAAACCTATTATCATGAGAGCTGTGAATATTCTGTTCAATGTTCTATGTAAAAGAATGAACAGTAAAAGCTTTCAAAATGAAGTCAGCTGTAAACACGTACTGTTTTTTGAACTTAAGATGCAAGCTCCCATGAAAGTTGGCCTTCTTAAAAGTTAGAGAACAACATTTGAAAAATCAAGCCATAGCACACACAAAATTCCTATATTTTTAAAGCAAGCTCAAAGATGAATACATCATAATCTCGTTAAAATGATATTTTTTCACTGTACTTCTAGTTGTACTAATCTGGTGTTTAAGGATGATGTGTAGATCCTTCCTGCTGTAAATTTTGTATATTTCAAAAAACAAGCATTAGTCCCAGTTGTCACACTGTTATCTTGAATTTCAGTATATTTGGTATTTTTTCCAGAATGACATGTTTTGAAAGCAGGATTAATTTCGAAAGTAATAAAAAGACAAAATTGCTAGCTTCATGGTGGAAAGAAAGGCTGGAAAACATTAACTCAATAAACAGATATATTTCCAGAATATATTCCAGTTGAAATAATTTATCTTGCTCACAGTAGTTATTTCAAAGCAAAATGGATTTTGTTTCAGGACAGAGTATGCACACAGAGGGACAGTCTGTAGCGAGTGACATGCCATTTCATGTTTTTACAAAACGTCTTCAGTTTCTTATCCTCATGTAGATTAGACCCAGGCCCTCCAGGCTACACCTGGAAATTATGGAGAAACCTAGCTAGAGTCACTTCCCCCCCCCCCTCCCCCCCCAATTCAAGACCTCTTAGGGGGTGGAGGGCAATTATGGCCAGATCTAGGTATAAAATATTCCGACCATTTCCTAGACCAGCAATCAGCTTGCGTGCCAATGATGGCTGTTGTCCCTGAACCCGTTTCAGTTGTACAAGAGCCCCAGTAAGTCAAGCTGGTGACCACAGTGCTCACTGCCCACAGCAGGGATACTGGGGTGGGTTAGGAGGTCCTCCCCACTGCAGCAAGAGTATTTGCTGCCCTCATCCTTCCCATCCTAGCAGGAGCAGTGAGTCCAATGCTGCAGTGCCCTTGCTCTCTTTCGCAGTGCCTCTCCTTGTTGCAGCAGAACTTACCCTGGCCCCTGCCCTGCACGGCGTCTAAATTCAGTTTTTGTTTCATACTCTCGAGAAGCCGTGAGCTGAAGCTGAGCACAGTTCCCCATGTGTGAGTGCTTCCAGCTGACTATTCCAAGTAGTACATTATTGGGGAGCTCTGCAAGGGAGAACCTTTACAACAGGACTCTAGGACTAGTTCCATCTTAGTGTGTATAATGTGTCAATTACTGTACTTTCCTCACTGAGGATAAATAATGCAGTTCTTTCTGCAGAAAAACATACCCCAGGTCAAGTTTTCCCTCCTCAGTTATACTGGCAGCCTGAAGTACATGGAAATATGCCAGAGTCAAAGTGGACTGTAATAAAGTCAATGACATTTTATCAGATACCATAGCTAGGGGCAGAATATGATCCAACATGTACGTTTTGAATAGAATTCTTTTAGAAAGCACTTCAGAGAAATAAAACAAAACCGGTTTATTTTCCTTGATAATATTCAATCCATGCAGTACAACTCACAAGGGACCAATAAATGATTGTTACTGGAAACTTTGAAAAATCATTGCAAAAGAAAACATTTATACAACTTTATGAAGGCTTCTGAAGTATGGTTGATATGTTCAGGTCCAAAAGGACTGTAAAGTATCAGGATATTACACAGAGTAACGCTGATGGTTCTTACCCAATTTACATTGAATGCAGTTTAGTTTGCTTTTTGCATATGGGAAAGGTTAGTTCTATACTGAACAATGTTTTGATTCCACTCTAGTGAATTTCTTATAGAAACACAAAAGATTACTTGGATTAATAACAAGAGTAATAAAAATAGTTCCCACTTTATAATACAAAGATAAACATATGTATTTGTAACGGAAAAATGTGTTTTGTGGAAAAGATATAAAATTCAGATTTTGGCAAAAAAGTTTGGAGAAAGCAGAAGTAACCCTGAATGCTCACCCAAAACTGTTTTTAGACCCTATATTTGTTTATAGCAAAAGTATTTTTCTTAGGTAATTTTTGGTTTAAGCTTGCTACTGAAGGTAGTTAGATATGCTTAATAATTATAGTAGGATTACAGCAAGATTTTAATCAAAACGTGATGCATCTCAGAGCAGCCTTTCATCAATGTTTGAGCCAAGTTTGCTAAGTTCATGAACCTTTCAGTGAAGCTAGGTCAAGTCTAGAATGAACTCATTGATTCATGGCATTGCATTTAAAATAGAAGTATCATGTTATTTTCAGAAAGTTCAAAAATTAAATAGCCTCAATATTCTAAATCAATGGGATACCCTTCTACGAAATAATTTTGTATATTCTGTCTATCCTACCTTGAAAAGAACACAGAGAAAGAAGTGGGCAGCTGACAGGATTCAAAACCAGGCAACAGTCAGGATTGCAGTCACAGAAATACATCCACAGAAGGAAAGCTTGAAACACTTGGAATTTTTTATTGCAGACGAAATGCAGGGGGAAAAGGGAGGGAACAAGCTAGAGCTACTGCATTGAATGCACAGTATGAGGGAATTCAGTTGTTCCCGTGTCCCCTACCACTATGTTAGAATAAGGGAATTTTCAGTAAGATTGCAAAAACACTTTTTTAAAGTGATAAAGGAGTAATTCTGGGGTTTTTTTAAACCATAAATTACATACAACCTGTAGGATTCATTGTTATAATCACAAAGCTTAGTTGGGTAGGGAAAATGCAGTGATTACATCCAAAAACTCAAGAATGTAAAACGTGATGCCTAGCACAAAAACTGACTGATTAAAGAGGTTAACCTGACTCAAGACAAAACAAAACTCCCCTCTTGGGCATGTTGCCCTTTGTACCAAATACTACCACTACTAATGCTCTTAAATTTACCCATTGCTTATTCAACATTCATATTCCCCCCCATTAAAATTATTAAATTTCCTTTTTTTTTTTTTAATTTAAGAGTTATGTTAGTCTTTATTGCCAAAGGATTGCTCTGAGATCAATCATCTACAAGGATCGTGTGTGTTCTTCAATGCACAGGCTTCTAAGATAGAGGCCTGCAGAATAGGAGAAGGCACTTCATTCATGATTACTGAATGAAACCCCTTGCTTTTGAGATATCAATAACCTTCTTAAAAATAAAGATAACTATAGCCAGATAATTCACATCACTCTAGCGATAATTGATCTTTATCACTGCATACCACCAGAGCAGTCTGGATACCATCTAGGAGCTTCACTAAAATATTTGCCTAAATCATCATCCTGGAGCCCCTCTAGGCATTTCTTGGGTCTGAAATAACTAAGATGCAACAGCTCCTCTTTAACTAATAGTCAAAAGACAGCAACTGACACCAAATGATGTCTGCAGCTCTGATTCAGCCACAATGTATTTCTCCAGAAGCCTGGGCAAATACAAGCAGGGGACAACGAAAGAAACTAGGAGTGGCATCAAGAACATGAAAGAGAATTAAGGATATGTTTTCTGGAGATATCAAAAAGGGGTGTAAAAAACATGCGAGAATGCCAAAATAGTATGGATTAACCACAGGAGGCCAGAGAAAATCAGAATTCAGTTTCTGTGCTCACAGAAACATTTGTTCCTTTCTTTCCATCTTCCTCTGATGTATCGGAGATTGACCACAGCCACAAAGAAAGTATCAAGTAAATGTGGACAGCTCTCAGGCTACACAGAATACTTATTTTCCTAAACATATAGCTCAAGGTATGAGAACTAGTAAAGTAAAAGCCTCTGCTATTCAGGGAGTCACATTAGATCATCAGTTTCTCTTCTCCTCAGATTCTAGATGTTAGTAAACTGCTTTAGCCACTTTTCCTGTCTGTTTCATTCACTCTGGGTATGAAGCAGGGCCAGAGGAGGGCCACAAAAATGATCAGAAGGCTGGAACACCTTTCCTATGAAGAAAGGCTGAGAGAGTTGGGGCTGTTCAGTCTGGAGAAGAGAAGACTGTGGGGAGACCTTATAGTAGCCTTCCAATACTTGAAGGGGACTTATAAGAAAGATGAGGATAATCTTTTTAGTAGGGCTTGTAGCAATAGGACAAGGGGTAATGGTTTTAAACTAAAGAAGAGTAGATTTAGACTGGCTATAAGGAAGAAATCAGAGGGCTGGAGCACCTCTCCTGTGAGGAAAGACTGGGAGAGCTGGGGTTCAGCCTGGAGAAGAGAAGGCTCTGGGAAAGCCTTATTGCAGCCTTCCAGTACCTGAAGGGGACCTACAAGAAAGCTGGAGAGGGACTTTTTACAATGGCGTGTAGTGACAGGACAAGGGGTGACGGCTTTAAACTGAAAGGTGGTAGATTCAGACTAGATATAAGGAAGAAATGTTTTACGATGAGGATGGTGAGGCACTGGAACAGGTTGCCCAGAGAAGCTGTGGATGCCCCGTCCCTGGAATTGTTCAAGGCCAGACTGGATGGGGCTTTGAGCAACGTGGTCTAGTGGAAGGTGTCCCTGCCCATGGCAGGGGGGTTGGAACTGGATGATCTATAATGTCCCTCGCAACCCAAACCATTCTATGATTCTATGACACACCATATATTGGGTATGGAGAAGGAGTACTCTTAGAGCAATAACAACAAGGAATACTAAGGATTTTAATTTCACCTTGCATGCATGTCCTTCCATTGCCTTGAATACTCTTGCAGCGTAAAAGCTCATACAGCTTAGGCTTAAGTATGAAGGTTAGAGCATTCAGGCTTACCAAGAATGAACTTGGAGGAGCAGGCATCCTGCATGATACTTGTTCCATGCCACATAGCTCGTTTGTGGCAATCTTTCACACAACCTTAGATTGTAATTGTTTCTGTAAAAGGTATTGCTCCACATATGCAAAGCCTGCAAAATGTTTTTTCGTTCCTCCAAATGCAACAGGGATCTGCAACAGTCTGAGCTGCAAAAGATTGGAGAATTATTTTTCAGACCTGTTTTTCTGGGTGCCACATAAACCATTTAAGTAAAAGAAGGATGTACATCGTGCTTGCAGATACAGACATTGACGTGTTGTACGATCATCCCTCCACAATGGAAGGGAAACCTTGCTCACAGCTTACTACTAGGATGTCTCTGGGGAAAGCGAGAGGACCTAGCAGCTCTGCCTAAACGCTAAATTTCAAACTGCCAGTGCAGCCCATGGCATTTTGCAAAGATGACAAAAGCAGTTCACAGCTTAGAAGCAGATATATTAATGGAGTTGACTGAGGCCACTGACTACAAGTGCTGGGCTTTGAAGGCTCTTCTTCTCCACCTGGCCTACAGCAGTTCCTACTGCCAGAGGAAGAATCCTCTCCTGGAGGGCAGTTTCTGGGCAGCTCAGGTGAGCCACTACAGCTGCTACATAGCAGATGAGTCAACTCAGCTGGGCCAGCGGGAACTTGCAGAAGTGTAGCCATGGCTCAGACTGAAACATAGCCAACAACTGAGCTCCAAATCTGTGATGTGCATGAACCCAGTGACCTGCTCAGCCTCAGGTGTCTTGTGGGAGGGCACTTAAGTTGAAAGATTTGGGGGGGGGGGGGGAAAGACGGGAATCAGAGCTACTTCTGTGATCAGCTTCAGCTGACAAATCTATTGTCACAAGAGAAAAAAAAAAAACTAGAAAGTTATTTCCCTTCCAAATATTAAATCTATATGAACCTTGACGTTTCTGGGTGTGAGACCAAAGTCTAACTCCAGGTAATAGCATATATGCTCTGTATGTCACTTACAAAATACATACAACCACCAGGACACACCAGTTCAGAGAGGCCCATTAGTCATTTGTGTGTTCACAACACACTTCCCGCTGCTTGAACATAGCTCCTCCGGCTTGATGAAGCACACACAGAATACCATTGTGATTTTTCTATAGAACGCTAGCTGGTATCAAGAAAATGCAAATACTGTACAGCGCTATAAGATCCAAATTCACAGAGTACTGTTGTAGCTGAATTGTTTGAGAAGACATATGGCATCCCAAGTGTAACAGATAGCTGAATCTCAAGGGGGAACCATTGTTCATTCATCTGGACCAAGTGACATTCTTTATGCAAGAATAATTCCTGATTAAAGGGTGAGTTTTAATGGAAACTAATTAGGCAACCTCTTTAGCCTGGGCATAATGATCAAATGAGCTGTCACACAGTACCTGATACAATGATCTCACTTGGTACAAGATTTTATTCCTTAGCAATTACACTCCCACGTTGCACTGCATGTGTTTATTGCCTGGAGCACACATGTCAAATTAAAGAGCAGCTTATGCACCTGATATTTAATTATTGCCTAGCACTACAGACAACCGGGAAATGTCAAAGCGAGCAGTCCTGCACTGGAGCAACTAAAACTGATATCTTCTTTGGCAAAGAAAAAAAAATACAGATAAAATATGTATGGACAATTCAGTTGTCTTACAATTCACAGTTACAAAAAATGGCCTCCCAAACCTTAAATAATTTACCATCGTGCTCAGTGCAGAGAATTCTGTCAAAGCAGAAGAGTACGCGAAACAGGTTCACCGTCTCATGTGATTATTTGTCTTAGGTGCATCTTTGCATGAATAAAGTGTTTACAAGAAAATGGTGGGATCTGACCTGTTTTATACCAACTTCAAATACCACCAAAGGAATCATTTATTTATTCAGGTATGGACTAATTCACAGGTGTTAAAAGAAACATTCATTTCTACAACTCTGTTATCCTGCAGTCAACTTAAAAGCATCCTTAGCTGACTGGAAATTTTCCGAAATTCCTTCATAGTCAAATCACCTCCGTAATCCTAGTTGTAATAAGGCCGAAATGAAAAGCCGGCAATACTAAGAGATGTAAGCAAAGTGTTTCCAGCAAATTGAGACATGCTAATCAAAAAAGAAAGTTTTATGGCTGAGATGGAGGTGCTGACAGTAAGGTGAGGAAAAATCCATACCGCCCCAAGTTCTGAGTGCAATTTTTAATAAAGAAAAAATGTGCGCAATACAAAAGAGCTTCTCTTAGTCATTGATCTGTAATGGAACACCCAAATAGAGATGCAATGGTATCCTGTGGCTAAGAAAGTTGTGTGTGTATCTTGGACCATTCTAATCCAAATAAAGGAATCTAATTACCCGTAATCTTAATTGCACAGTCTAATACTAAAAAGGCTTAATAAGAGTGCTTTTGTATTTACAAAACTGCACAGCTTGTGAAAGAACCCTCAAAACATTTGGCAGGAATCCCAGTCGAGGTATGACTGACTGGAACCTCTAATGACTACAACATGTAAACAAGTGTTTTGTTTCGACTGATAATCATTAACTTCCAGTGTCAGACTTGTCCCACAAGGTTTTGTTCACTGCTTCACCAGCCTGCTTTACAAAGGCATCTGGTGCTAAGGGGAAGGGGGGGCGAAAAGTGCAGAGTGCTATACAGTGTTGTCACTCTTAAACTAAAGTGGCAGTAGGCAAATGAAAGGGTCATGAGGTAAATGCTTCTAACAAGGAGCAAGCTGCTGTGATAATTCCCACCATTCTTTGATGGTCCCTCTTACTGTGTGACTTAGTGACATAGTGTGCTAGACCTCCTGGTTATTTTATTTTATTTTGTAATGAAGAAAGGTAATTTGAAACAGAGCCTTTCTGAATTATTGTTTCATGCCTTGGTAGCTTTCAAAATTAAACACGTGGAAAAAAAAAAAAAAGAAATTTGGTTTCCCTAACTACTGCAGTACTGGAACAATCTAAGTGCTGCATTAAAATTAAAGACAGAGGAGCAGTTGAATACACTCCTACCAGGACAAATCTGGTATCCTAACAGAAGGGAAGCACGTCAGAAATTACACAAACTGCACTGGTTAGCTCAGCTTTGAAAGGGTGCTCAGTAACCGTCATTTTAAAAGTGAATTTCAAACGGCCAGATCCTCAGCTATAGTAACTCTACTAAAATGCAGACACCATGCCTACCCGGATTTCTCATCATTCATTCACGTTATTATTAAAGTAGTTATTGTTAAAAAAAATTTATGTAGAAACATTAGAAAAGTTGTAAAAAAAATTATGTCCATTATGTAAAGTGTTGGGTAAAACCTTGCAGTCTATAAACAAAAAACTGGATAGCCCGTATTTACATTTTCAACCCTTTCTTAGCTCAAGAAGTGCAACTGCTTTGGTAATTTTTAATCATGCAATTGTAGATAGCCAGTGTTTAGTAAAAGAGCAGGATTAGCTTATAGATTGCACATCTAGTACTTCTGTGGCTACCTGTAAGTAAAAGGTCATTTGTAAACTCCATTTAACTATCAATACCACGGAGACTAGTTTCAAAGCTTTACACTTATTTCATGCCCTGCTAGGATCTTGCCTGTGTAACGAGCATTTCCTGATCAGTCTTAGCAGAGCACTGAAAAGCGTACCGCTCACAGCTCTCATGATTGCATGAAGCGATTTATGCATGCAGCTCTCCAACAGCTTTGATATATAACCCCGCGGTATCAGGTAAGAGCTGTGAATCAGCCTGGTTAAATTTATTTAAAAAACACTTGGCAAAGCAAGTTTGCAATTGTTTAATTTTCATTATAACTGCTGCCTCACAAGATAATGAGCCCTCATAACAGTGTTTTATATAAAAGCACATTATGCCTTTACACAGCACACACAAATGGCCAGTGATTATTAACAATGTTAAAATGTCAGTAGAACCAAGCCAGCATAACGGCATACATTTAGATGCCATAAAAGCTGCAAATGACTGTTACATTGTTTTAAAGGAAGCATCTTAAAAAGGCATTTACAAATAGAGGAAAGAAAATTTGTAATGAGGAATAGAAATTTACGATGAAATGTCAATCAGATTTGACTTCATGAAAAGCATTAGCCACAAGAATCAGCTAAGCTCATCATTGCTGCTATTAGTACTCTGTTTTAGGATTAGAGACAAAATGCTCCATAAATAATTTTTTATTTTACCTGTGACTTGATTTTTTTTTTTCCATGCCATGTCAGGATTTCAGTGTCTTGAAATGCTTTAAGAAAACATTCTCAAAACTTCGGAGAGTCCAAATGTGCACATTAGCCACTGATGCAGGGTTTGAAAAAAGGTCCAACATTTAAAAGAAAGTCTAGCAAAGAGTAAACGGTCTAGACAAGGTAATCACTATCTAAAGTATTACAAATATTTTGGAGGCTTTTAGCCTCAAAATGTCACTCAGGGCATCATCTTAGATACAAGTGGGTCTTATTCCCATTCACTGAGGGGAAAATTAATATGGTAAGAAATTTTAATCACAAGGATTCGCGTTGTTAGGCTGTTGTTGGTTATTTACACCAATCCTCCAAAGTTATTCTTGTGAATTTGAAGTTATTCAACTAATTTATTAGTCTAGGTTTAGGTTAATATTATTTTTAAATTAGAAAGAAAATAGGATTGTGGGGTGAGGTTTTTTGGGTTGTTTTGTTGTTGTTGTTGGGAGGGTGTTGGTTTTTGGTGGGGGTTTTTTTGTTTTTTGTTTGTTTGTTTGTTTTAAAGTTACCACTATCTGTCAAAGAAAACAGCATCATCTAAAATTTGTCAGAAGAATTACTGTTTTGCTCCATGTAACTCCCAAGCTCTACAAACCCATATAAGTTAAACAAATTGTTTTTAATTTTAGCTTCTTCAGTTGCCAGGCCACATGCTGCATTTAATTTCATTTCGTACATTAACAAAAGGTGTTCAAGAGCAAATGGGTTGTGAATGTTAATTTTTCCTCCCCTAAAGATACGGTTTCATAAACCTAAACCTCCAACCCCTTTATTAAAAGTGAATCTAAACAGAAATGTGAAATCAAGACTGTTCTAATCCACGTAATCAATTGCCAATAATTTTTTTTTTATTCCTATTATAATTTTATCTTACACAGACAGTAGCCTATTCAAATGTGATATTCAACAAACAGTTGTATCTCTCTCTCATTAACCACAGTCCTAATTTTTTTTTCCCTTGGTTATTATAAACCAAATATTTTAGAAACCGACTTAGATAGCTCACAATAAAAATTGGTACATATGTATTATTAACATAAAGATTTTGAACCAGGAAGACAGAAGATATTTAAAACATGTCTTTTAAAATATTAATATTTCATTGCTGTCATTGGGCACCCAATTGCAAGCTGAGCTACAGCGGTAAACTAGTCTTCCTTAAACATGCATTAAACAGATATTGTTTCTCTAAAGTTGGAAATCTGTAATTTGTCTCCAGTCAGCGTTAACATTTACCAGGTTTGTAATACATACACATGCAACCAACAAAAGCCTGAACATTAGCAGAGGCATTAAGAGGGCAATTAATTCAGCCACGTTAGTACAATGTGATCAAAAACAAGCCATCAGTATCCTTAGGACAACACATTTCAGGTCAAACTTTACACACACACACAGAGGCACGTATATATATATACCCACACAGAGGCACACTTAAAGAAGCATATATCAGACAGACCCTTCCTTTATGTTAAGTATAAAAAAAAGCATCAAAGTAACTATTTACACTGGCTGTTTCATTTATTTGCAATGTAATTTATTTGAGGTCAGATTTTAAAGCTCGTTTGGTTTTTGGTATGTACAAAAAGAAACCATTGTCTCACTTTGTATATACCGATTGCCTGGCACCACCCAATGGCAACCATCAGAAATGCAGATCCCAGTTCTTCCAGATGCATGTAGAAAAATTATCAACACTTAAACATATTAAAGAAAACAGGCAGTAGGCGTTTTGTCAAAAATAATAAACAGCTATTGCTTCAGAAACTAGCTAGCTGCTCTTAATAACATTTTAAATTGGTTCAACAAGTGTGATTCTTGCAAAAAGTTTACTGATGTCCAAAATCCATAGCAAAGCAAATTAGTTGGTTAGTGAATGCTGTATTTGTTTTTTTAAAAACATCATTAAATGATCACATTTCTTATGAAATCAAAGCTTATAAACAGATCAGAATTATTGTTAAGCCTTTCTGACAGAAAAGCTCACCTACAGCACTTAACTACAGAGTAAAGTGTAGAAGTTAATCAATTACAGCAACTAGGGAAAGAGAAATAGATGGATTGAAAGCAGAAAAGAAAAATCTTTAGTGATTTCTTAACCACTGTAAATGTTATTCAAGCCTAACTTGGTCCTTGATACACACTAATTAAATAATTAAAAAAAAAAAATACATGCACACACATACACTCCTCAATCAAATGTAGAAGAGTAAAAAAATTCCAGTGGCTCCTCAATTCCTCCAACAGAACAACAAAAATTACAGTCTGTAGGATCAGGAAAGCTGGCCATTCGCAATGAAGAGGCAAAGTCACAACTTCATCCCCTGACTGTCTTAGTCAGAGTCTTTGCGCAACTCCAAATTAAATTTCCAGCATACAGAATTACAACAAAATGTACAGGCAATATAAGGAGCCCAAAACACTTGTTCAAAAATCCTTGGAAACAACTCAGTTTCTTTTTCTCAGAGAAGCTGCTAAAAAGCAAGTTGGTATTGCAACGTATTTTCATCACTGTTCCACAAGCTGTTCTGGTGCATAGTTTGCTCCTCATTGCCTTCCTTATGAAGGCTGAGCTTTATCAAGTGTGTTAATCATTTCCTGCTACTCACAGAAAACAATAAAAGAGAGCAAACAGTATTTAGGCTTGTCCTTTTTTTGTTTAAACATACACATAAGCAATTTGCAAAAGGATGAACTGGTGAGGCATATTCTTTTAACTGACAGATTGCTTACTATAGGCTTTGCATGGAACTGAACATACTGAACATCTCAAAATTTAAGACCTGATGGATCTCAAGTGGTACATACACACAGCACCTGCAAAATTCCACAGAAATGAACAGTGCTTTCACAGGAGAAAATAAGTCTCAAATGCCATCACGGAGTACAAATGCTGTGGTAGCTTTATTTAATTTCAGATAAGCTGGACGTTTCCAATGTAAAATGAAGTGAATTGAATAATACATGAAGTTTGCTTGCTCCTGTGTTATCTAGTTCCCTTTAAAGCTGTTATGCCTTACTTGTACACTTTCATTATTTCCAAGTACTTCTGTGGAGAATGATCTAAGTATCTGTAACATTGGATATTCCTGTTCCTAAGGACAGAAAGATGAAATGATGACCAATGTATGTGTATGTTGCAGATATTCCTGCAATAATTATAAATTGTTTTAGTTATGACAAAACCTGTGATCCTTAGCTGTCAGGCTCAATAGTGCCAGTCTAATGGAGGTGAAACAGCCTGTTTAGAGAGATTGCTCTGGACATGAGTGCTAGGAGAGGAAATATTTACACAATTTTTTTTTCTGCAGTTCAACACTGACAACTAAATCACAGATTCTGCACGACAGCTCCATACAAGAAGAACGATTCTGCAGCAGATTTCACAACCCGAAAACCACAAAACACCTGCGGTCATGAGAGTAGCACTTCCATTTCTGCAAAAGCTTCCATGGGAGGGATTCAAAATCCTTCAACAGATTAAGGCACACACAACACTCCAGAGGTGAGCAGATATTACTGTGTGCGCTTTATAGATAGGATGGAGGTACACAGGGATTTAATATTTTCCCTGGATCAGATGAAAAATCTGAAGCATCTTGTGTCTTACTCACTGAAACATCCTTCCTCCCTTTTGTTTATTCTCTAGGCAATAACCATGCTAATGACACAGGTTCATAGAATTCACTGAGAGAATGGAAAAGGCGCACAATATGTTCTTACGATGGTGGATTTTAACTCAGAAGGCATTATTTGTCAGAAATTCCACAGCTTCAAAAGGAAAAGAAAAATAACAGCAAAGCTTGCAGCACTAAATATAATAGTACAATTTATATGTTCTTTTCACAAGTATAAGCTGTTTTCTAAGGACAAGACAAAATAATCAACCCTATAGAAGCAGCTTGAGTAGTCTAAATATGTCCCAGTTAAAATTGTTAATGAAGCTGCAGAGCGAATGCAAATCTACAAGTCCCAGAGCTGGTGTAGCACCATGTAATTTCTAAGTTAACAGTGCCTGAGAAGTCCCCTAGCAGCACACCACAATCCCTGCTAAGGAACGGAGTGCCCTTATAGCACATTAGTGGTCTACACAGCAGCGTTCAATCAGCTACTTTAACCCGAGGAGTGGCTTTTTACTTTGTGAGGAGTCTAACTCTACTGGAGGGATTTGAACTGGAGGCCCTCGGATCCTAAAGCAGCAACATCACGAACACAAGCAAAGGCAAATCTCCAGCACCTTTCAGCTGAAGAGGCCTGTAAAAACAGACAGAGTCTCTTCCTTGCAGGGATACTGGTTACAAAGGGTGAACCATTCAGCCAGGTTTAACAGAAACCAACAGGGAAGAAAAAACCCACACAGAAAAAAGGGATGCTAAATTATAGAGGAACAGTAGCACATACGTTATGCTCATTCCAGGTCAGAGTTCACAAGGAATTAAATCCCGGTAGAGCTCGAGTGCTTTCAGGTACCATCGGACCAAATCCTCCCATCTTTAATGCTTCCTTACAAAACAGCAAAACTGCCAGTGACCTCCCACGCTATTTTCCCCCACTTAGGAGAAGATCTGGAGTGCTAAAATGAGAGGGAGACGCAACAGAACTATTCTGGCTTACAGACAGAGGTTTCTCAGCACATCTTCTCTCCCTTAAAGAAGCAGGAAAAGCACATGCATAAGAGGATAAATGAACAGGAGAACAAATATTTCTTATGAAAACTAGAGGCAAAAGATGACTTGTTTTCCTGCTCAGTAGCAGGACATCTTCCCATGCTGCTGGAAGACTTGGAGCGCTTGTATGCGTCGTCCCCTGGAAACAGCTGCCCCCCGCCCCGCTGATGCCTGCTTCCAGGTGAGCTCACCAGCTCTGAACTTCAGCACACTGGGCTGACGGGAAAGCCGAAAGGCTTTCCTAGGGTTTTTGGCTCATGACCTCTAACTTTTTGGGATGATGCCAAAGTACAGCTCTTTCTGTGCTTGTTGGCTCAGCAGCCCTAACAGACTGAACTAAAGCACAGGCCTCTGAAGGACAATTACTCATTTATGCACAATGAGCATACAACCTTACAACAACCAGGACAAATACAGCACTTCAGGGTCAGGCTCTGCTTTTGGATAAACATGAAGTGAATAACACAGAGTGCATATCATTTAGATGATTTTGAGCAAGTCAATAAAAAGCACGTGCTTACGTGGAAAAGGAAACCATACCCCTACTTGACATAACGCAGCAAATACTGCTCACTTGTGCTCTATTTCTGCATTGCATTTGTTACATCAAAAGGGAGAAGTCTTCACTGCCACATACAGCTCTCCAAGAGACACCCTGGCTCAGAGAAATGAGTTCATACACTGACAGACAGCAGGAGGGATCCTCGAAACTCCCACAGAAAAGTTGCAGGATAAATAGGGAGCACTTGGATCTGAAATTTATGTAGTAATATATAATATTAACTCCAGCCAGAGTGCATAGCCTTGCCAAAGCTTGATTACTGTTAGGTGATTTTGGCAATGCTACTTACAAAGGTTTCAATGGAATCCTGGGCGACTCAAAATTAAATGTAAAAAAAAAATTGTATGGACTACCATCTACCTTTAACCCCTTGGGCAGCAGAGGAGATGAATCAGGTAGCTGTTATTGTAAAGGCAAGGAGGTGTATTTAAAAGCGGTTTTAAAGCTTTATAAAAAGGAAATACTGATATAGAAGATACCATGAAACATCACCTGGCTAACAGCTTATTCTAAAAAGCAACACCAAAGAAGTGAAAAAAGCCAGTGAGTATGGGAAACCAAGAAAAAAAATGCATAGCATAGGGGGTTCTGCCATTTCAGCTAATTTCTGTGTGTGTTATTCGTTAAGTCTTTTGTCTACATCTACTGATAAAAGGCTTTAATCTCTACACTTCAATTCCAAATCTCTATGAATGACAATTTAAGGCATTTTATTTACCTCGTATTTTTAAAAATGGGGTAATTAAAATAATCTGGTTTACACTTATTAAAAATAAATTATTGCATATTTTAATGTTTTTCCTCCCTGCAACTTTTCTTAATTAGTTATTTAAACTGCGTTGAAAATCCCAAGCCAATACATTTCAATATTCATTTTTCTATTTCAATTTTTCAAAAAAGAAGAAAAGTTCCCCTCTTTAAGCTGAAAATTCAATTAAAAAAAGCAGATTAAATACTCATTGGTGTTATTTTACATCGTTCACAGAGGGGTTTTTTTTCTTCAATATTTATTAATGACGACAATGTTGCATGTACCCATTATCTTACATCTATTAGCGTCTTTCATCTGAAAGGATCTTGAAGAGCTCTAACAAATGAACACTTTTGTAACTAAGATGAGAGACTGATTCACCACTCAAACCCAAACCTCTCTGGAACAGAAATCCTTCAACTGTTTAAAAGTCCACAGCAGTGCTATGAAGAGCAGCAAAGAATGCCTTAGCGAACCTTAGCAGAATTTAGTGCAACATAGTCCCATCCCCTCTTGCTCCCATTGGATCCTAAGGTAAAATTCATAAAGTAAATACATCAGCTGTCAAGGCTGATTGGCAAAGTGTAATTACTTCTGTTGAACTCTAAGATATCAGGCCTTGTATCCCTAAATAAAGGATTAGTAAACTACATATTCCCAAATTAGACATGGCTACACATAATTTACATAATTTAGTAGCACATACTTTCAATTATGTTGCTGTTTTACTCTCTGAAGAGCACTATCACAAATCCTACTAGTGGACTACTTCAGTATCAGCAAAGAATTACCAAAAACTGACCGCCATACCAGAAAAGATCCTCAGCAGATATAAGCAGGGTTTAGCTGTACGTCATGGCCACATGGCACGCTACAGCGGAGATATTCAGTCCAGCAAAGCGCTATGAACCAAGCTTACAGGGTCCGCTGCAGAGACACAACTCAATCTGCACTGGTGCATGTCAGACCATAAAATACAACTGGACAAACTCCATATGGACCAAAAAATTCAAATTAATACATTGCAAAACATCCATGAAGTTCTTTGGGATTTTTTGGTTGGGCAGGTTTTTTAAGGCTCTTATACACTTTATCTATAGACAGGTGCTACAGAAATGTTTTACTAGCATACACATACAACTGTATATGGTTTATATTTAACTGTAATTACAAGAACAAACTCGGTAAGCTTATGCAGAAAGGGACTGTGTTTAAAGCATCCCTCCACACCTTAAAAACCAAAAAGTTTTTGCTCTTTGACTTTCCATGTCTTTCCACCATGGCACAGACTTAACTAACTTTTTCCAAAATTAGGCACATGCTGTACTGGGTTTGGCTAGGATGGAGTTAATTTTTTTATGTCTATAGGCATGAAAGTTCAGTGTGGCATGCTTTTTCTACAACACTCAAAAAATACATATTTTTCCATAATTTCTGGATTTCTACCTCATGTCTTTAGACCAGCCACTGTTCCTTGTGTCATCTTTTGTTCCCACAATACTAGCGATGACTAAAATATGTCTAGTTTGGCCAGCCTATTTCTAGGGTTTCAAGCAGATGTCCAGTCAAAGTTTGAGGGTATTTTCCCCCCCCCCCATCAGTTCCACTACTTTTTCCAGTGCAGACTGGTGTATTATTCACATGGAAAGTAAGAAGGTGAAACATAGAATCATAGAACAGTTTGGGTTGGAAGGGACCTTAAAGGACATCCAGTTCCAACCCCCTGCCATGGGCAGGGACACCTTCCACTAGGCCAGGTTGCTCAAAGCCCCATCCAACCTGGCCTTGAACACTGCCAGGGAGGGTGAAGCCACAGCTTCTCTGGGCAACCTGCTCCAGTGCCTCACCACCCTCATAGTGAAGAACTACTTCCTTACACCTAGTCTAAATCTACCCTCTTTTAGTTTAAAACCATTACTCCTTGTCCTATCACTACATGCCCTTGCAAAAAGTCCCTCTCCAGCTTTCTTGTAGGTCCCCTTCAGGTCCTGGAAGGCTGCTATAAGGTCTCCCTGGAGCCTTCCCTTCTCCAGGCTGAACAGCCCCAACTCTCTCAACCTTTCCTCACAGGAGAGGTGTTCCAGCCCTCTGATCATTTTTGTGGCCCTCCTCTGGACCCGCTCCAACAGGTCCGTGTCTTTCCTGTGCTGAGGGCTCCAGAGCTGGATACAGGACTCCAGGTGGGGTCTCACCAGAGCAGAGCAGAGGGCAGAATCCCCTCCCTCGACCTGCTGGCCACACTGCTTTTGATGCAGCCCAGGATACGACTGGCCTTCTGTGCTGCGAGCACACACTGCCGGGCCACGTTGAACTTCTCATCAACCAACACCCCTAAATCCTTCTCCTCAGGACTGCTCTTAATCCTTTTATCCCCCAGCCTTTATTTGTGCTTGGGATTGCCCCGACCCAGGTGCTGGACCTTGTAGTTGGGCTTGTTGAACTTCATGAGGTTCACACATGAGAGCATTGCCTTGGCACAGAGTGTTTCCCAATCTCCAGAATCATTTTTATTGCTTGTACTCTCTAATGGTTCCCTAATAAATATTGTCTTTCTCTTTAACGCTAATCATATCATATAGTGGGTAGTGTATGCTACTCTCTTCAGTTGATTTAATCTGTTCAGTGTACAGATACAGTATCTTTCCATGTAGAGTCCAGGCAAATTTGGGATAAGATGCCACAACCAAAGATGAAACCATTCTATAATTGGTGAAAATGACATTGCAGCAATTTACAAACTTGAAATTCTTCATTTCCAATGTCTCCGTCTCAATTTTGATATGTAGTTGCCAAGAAACTTTACAATTTCATACAGAGAACATCTTTAAAGAACTGAAATAGGCTGCTGTCAGTCTCAAAATTTTATCAGTTCTTCAGTGGGAATATTAAGACCAGATTCCCAGGGAAATCAATTCCTCTGTGTAGTTTTCACCCTCATAAGCTTCCTTTACTCCTTTTACAGAAAGTGTGATCAGTATCTGAAAAAGGAAGCAGTTTTCCGAAATCCACTTTAGAAAGGAGAAACAGAGATAATCCAGAACATGCATGTACATGTATACATAGCAGTGCAAACTCCATGTCAAACTGGCATTCTGCATTTCTGTTACTCCTCAGCTGGAGTTGCAGAGTCCTGGGAAGCAATACAAGCCAAACAGCAGTGAATGACCACTTCTGACACGTGCCACAGAAGACAGCAACAGGAAAATTAGATTTATACAGCTTTGAATTCCTTGTTAGGAGTGAAAAGGACTCTAGTCCGTCCTCCCAGAAACTGCTATCATCTACCATAACCTGATTAACTCATCACAGCAATCCTCTTTGCTCATGCTTTGAGTACACAGGATAGATATCATTCCTGGTTCCCGGGGCTAAGGGTTAAAGGGCATAGCAAAAGAACCCTGGTTAAGTTTTGTCCAGCTTAGAAGGCAGTATTTCCAGATAATTTGCCAGAAGTACACACTGCACTAAATTCAGACAAAAGAGAAAATAAGAGACTGAGAAGTTTATGATATTGTCCCCAAACCAATATATTTTCTCAGTCTTCAGCTTTATTTCCTTTCAAAAATGCCTCAGATTCTCCTTCATTCCCATAGGCTTTCTCTATAGTTCAAGTGAGATGGTCAAGCCATATGTACATGACAGAGCAGTTTATACCCACAAAAAATATTCCTAAGCCCAACAGCATGCCAAGCAGTGGGGTTTTTTTTCTTTATATGACCAACATGTTATTCCTACTTTTAACTCCAACATAACCCCCAATAATTTTGCAAGTGTCACGAATGTAGTACTTTGTAAAAAAAATGGCAGCTAAAAGAGTTGGTTTACACAAGGATTAGAACTGGACCCAACATTTCAGCCTGATGCAAGTTAATACAGCTGAAAATTTGAATTCTAAAGTTCTAATATCTGCACTGTGACCAACTGTCAATTTGAGAATCAATAAAGTGGACAACACTGAATGAGAGCAGAGATCTCTAGATATCAAAGTCAAATATATCGCCTGTCATCATAATGTCTTTATTCATGAAAAGGGGGGGTACACATGCGCACATAGACATTCTGTGCACTGCATGCAAATTCTCATTCTATAGGAATTATACTGTTGCAAAGCAGAGCTAGGAAAGCTCTGCACTAAGGCTATGTCCCTGTGGAAATACAGCATGAAAAGGCTTTTTATTTTTAAAGATAAATTACATTTTTTGTATAATTGAGTCTCACTTTTCATGTAGCACTCAGCCTAGGGATGTCTGCAGGAGAAAAGAACAATATCTTACTAAATCCCTTTTAGGATCATTAAATTTAGATCACAAAACTCTCGCAGGCGTGCAATTCCAAACATGTCACAGAAACAAAAGGAACAACAACAAAAAATGACAAGCTTCCCTTACATTATTTTCCTTCTTTACAATGATGTTTAAGGTAGCAAAGTGTTAATGAATTCAGTACAACGTATCATGCATTGTGTTAGAACTTTTATATTGTTGAAAAATTGTCATATTTGGCTAGGCAGCTGCATGGAGAAAAAAGATCTGACAATATCTAATTGAGTCTATTTTTACTGTCTTTCAGATAACATTGTTAGAATTATGTACTGTACATATTTCTTATTTTTAGTTTCATACTCCCTACCCCCTCTTCACAGCCGTTCACTACAACAGTATTTTACTACTGCTGATATAAATCCAGGTCATTATCACAGAAGAAGAGTGAGACCTATTCTGTAATATTGAAATGGGGCTACAAGCTGTTATGTAAATCACTATTAATAACAGAGTATTCGGGCCATGTGCCTCTTAAAAGCTGGTCCTTCTTTAGAACGCTGACTGGGACACAAAAGCTTCAAGCTCTGTTTCCTACTTTATCATATGCTTCTGGGCATTTTTGAGCTAAACTCTTCATCTCTCTTGCTCCTTTCTGTAAAATGGGAATAGCAGAAATATTTTAGTTTTTTCTGCCTTTTGAAGTCATCAATGCTTCAATGCAAAGACTGCCTTTTCTGTATATATATCACGTCCAGCATAACTGCTCCAACTCTTACACACGCTCACAAAATTTCAGATATTGCCATGGGACACTTGTAGGGCTTTCACCACAATAACTTTACGTCTCTCATCCTTAGCAATCAGTCTGTTCTCAGCCTTTTCAGTTATGAATTTTCATGAGCCTCCCAAGTCTTCATAGTCTTGTAGGAAAATCAGCAAGGTAGGTTACCGACAGAGACAGAACCATTTTCTCCAAGGCTAGAGAAAGCATGTCTTATGCCTTATCCTTTGCAAGTAGTCTGGGTACCCACTTGAACTGGCGAGGTGAGTTGCATGACACTAACCAGGACTGTCAGGAGCACAAATTTCAGACTGACAGAAAGTCTTTTTAAAAGGAATCAAATGGCAGGGGGATGCACATGTCAAGCGGCACCACCACTGCAAAAGCACAGGTGAAGAATGTTGCTCTTCCACACAGCCAGCCAAGAGGACTAGACCTTCAATTTGTGCAAATGCAGCTACTGTATCCTGCCTCCATGCAGGAGAACAGCACACCAAGCTAGATAAAGCAAACCAAGCAGGTCAAATGGCCTCAAGTCAGCATACAGAAACACATTTATTTAAAATTACTACTAGTCAGGGTGAATCTCTCAAAAAATATCCCACAATTTAAAAACAACAAAACTGCACACTAATATCTCCCCAGACATTGTTGTTTAAATATATTTTTGCACCCACAGACTCAAGACAGAGACTTTTGGGAACAGGTTCCTCAATGAAAATTTCAACCAGTCAAGACCCAAGCGAGAATTTATATATATATATATATAAATTTATATATATATACACACACACACACTGGGGAGACTATCAATAGCTGGGCTTCGCAATGCTTTGGAGGAAAATATTCATTGAGAAGCATCAGAATTATTTCAGGGACAAGGTGCAGGAGAAGACAGTAAAGAGGAGTTTCAAGATGCGAAAGCAAACCACGTCACAAAAATGACACAGACTGTTCAGTCTGCTTGCTTTTAGTTTCTGTGGCTTCTCTGGTTAGCTCCTATTAGCACTGCCAAGATTTTTCTTCAGAAAGTAGAGGACAAATGTCTCCTTTTGCACTTTGATAAATGTTTATTTATGTGGGTAAACTGAAACACTGAGCAAGAAGTCAAAACTCCAGAAACTGAAATTAGTGCACTTCACAGAAAAATGTTTCACCTTTTTTTTTCCTCCCAATGGAAGATGTTCTGAGTTTAGAATAGATAGCAAGATACCATTTTGCAGAAGACTGACAAAGTAAAATACAAATTCCCTACACCTCCTCTTTGTACCTTACCCTCTAATTCAGTCTTCTGTAGAAACATATTCTATTCTTTTCTGCATGACACCCCACATTCTCATCACAGAAACCTAATACTGAAACATCGTTCTGAGTGATTCAAGCTCATGTAAGCTTTTAGGTGCCCATGGGGAGACTGATTATTAGAGGAACAGGGGTGAAAAAAGTAATGAAAATAGAACTTGGAAAGCCTGGCAGTCTCAGGAAATAGTTGGGACCTAATGAGGAGCTGTACCTGTGAAACCTAACAGCCAGAATAAAATCAGCCATTCAGGGTGACTTTCTCAAAACCATTCTTACAGCAGTTTTAACAGCAGAAGTGCTCCAAACCATTAGAAAGTGCAGCTGTAGATATAAGTAACAAATGCATGAGTTAGGAGACCTGCTCCTCTGTTACAGATGCCCAGAGGCTATGGTCAGACATCCAGGATATGAAAATGGATACACCATATAATCAAGACCATAATGCCCACGGCATTCACTTCCATTTAGCCTGCAGGCTTCTGAAAGTACAGGGAAAAGTCTAGTCGACTATGGGAACTGGCATTATATATGTATTGTCAAAGAGAGCAAAATTCTTTAATATGATAACACCACTTTTCATTTTTCATGAGTTTTCTGGTCTGAACAGATGGATTTGGGAATCGATTGGCTTGTGCACAAACTCTCTTCGGTTATTAAAAAAACCAAACCAGTATAATTTTCATGTGTGGATCTACACAAAGACTAAAAATGGAATGTCACCAGTTTTTCAGGCTGAACTTTAATAGCCTTTATACAAATTCTGCCCGTGTGTCTCTGCCTGTTCTCAGTAGAGATGAGGACTGGCTCTCACATGAGAAGTTTTTTAAAAAACAAATTAAATCTGCTTGACTACTACTATTTATTGTCTAGTGTTATTATGTGACTGCATATAAAATAGTACCTGCTAGTGATGAAAAAACAGAAATACTTAGTAAAGGAGATTTCCACTTTCTGAATGCAAGATGAGCTGTAGCCTCATAATGACTACTGAGACATGTATTATTAATAGTATATTTTTGGAAATAAAATAATATGGCAAACTTTTTGGTGCAACATATAGCCTGACCCTTAACTGTCTACTGTCCATACACAACGTTATGGTTTAACATGGGAAAATAAGCATTTTGTTAGGGTCACTTTATGTTCACTTCCAAACTACACACAGGATAATGGTATGCACAAGCCTGTAGAAATACAGAACTCGAAAGCACTATTTGGACTATCAGCTCCTGGCCTCATAGCTGCCCACTTCATGTAAGACCTTTCATAAGCACTTTAACCTCCATCTTGGAAATGGTAATTTTGGTCCACAGGGCTCATGGAAGGCAGTCTAGTCTCTCACTGATCTGATAGTTAGGTTTGCTCCTGATTTGCAGCCTGAATCTACTCACAGCCAACTCCCACTGTTTGTTCCTGAGTGTTCAGTATCCTTGTATCTTCACTTCATTTATATAGTCCGCTTCCTCTGTTGTTCAATTTTTCTCCCTATCTCTTCTTTCCTTCCTGTCCCCCATGCTGTCCTTAAGAGTTTCTTGGGTAAATTACTGTTTGCAAGAACCTACTTGACAGCAAATGATTCATTTCCATTTCGCACAATTATGCAAGTAATTTATTTAAGCATCCTGTTGAATGTGTGTATATATAACACACACAATTGTTACTAGTAACTGAATTATCAAACAGCTCAACATGACACAAGCAAAACCAGAGACTTCATTTTTGTGCCAGTAAAAACACTTATGCTTACTAAGGCAGAAAAATATTTTGCGGTTCTTAGCTCTGTTTATAACAAAGTCAGTTTTCACAGTGGTTCTGCAGGACATTTGCTACCACAGTGGAGCCACAGAAGCAAGATTGTTTTCTCTGAAATGTCTCTGCTTCTGGCAGTTGTCAAAGAAAACACACTGGGCTAAACACACGATATGTTTGCCCCAGCATGCAACATGCTAGCAGTTCTCACAAGTGAGTTGCAATACTGGACCAATGCTCAGGTTTGTGAACAAATTCCTGCCGTAAGTGTCCATCCCACATCAACCTTCATTTTGAGAACTACCCTTAATAAAATTAGCAGGACTGATTATAGATGCTTCACTCTCAAGTAAAAATAAATACTGAAAAATCATTGCAAGCAAACGAGGGCATCCATAAAAGGTCAAAGTTTCAAAGAAGCATATGTAGCAGGATGTAACCATGTCTCTATTGTGTTCTCTGTTTATAATCCAGTAAACTAATTGCTAGGAAATCAAAGATGTACTAGTAAGTAAACTTAATTTTAAAACATCAGAAACAAAGTTGAACTTCATAAGGCAATGTACTATCCATCTTGGAAACGTGGGAAAATTAAGCCTTGTGCATGGTTTGAGGCTTTATCAAATTTACACTCTTAATATTTAAAATTATGCAATTGCTGCAAGGCCTCCCTCTATCTCTTTTGGAAAGTCTAATACAAAACTTTCATTAAAGGAAACTGTAATCTTGTCTGTGTAGCCAAATCACTTCCTCGTACCCCATTTAAGAAAGCTCTTATTTTACAGGTCAGGTTTGCTTGCAATACATGCCCATTTTCTAAAGGGTTGTAACTCATTCCAGCTAGAGGACTGGATGAGATGCAGTAGAATAAAGATTATTCAGGTGACTTGAGGGAGAGGAGTTCATCTGGCAGCTCCATTCGATTAATAAAACATGTATTTTGCATTTTGAGACTGACTTCATTCCTCTTTCCCTTTGCATTTCACAGTCCATTACAGCTGTGCTGCTTTTTCTTTTTTTTTTTTTTTGTTCTTCCCTCTGTTCACCTTCCTCACTTCCCATGTACTACTCTTTTTCTAACTCTGTATAGTCTGTATTGTCCACCTCCCTCCTTGCCACATGCTATCTCACTGGGGATCCACCTCATTGTCTGCACTTCTGTATCTTCCTCTTTAGAGCGATTCCCATATAACTGAGTCCTCCCCTTCCAGGAGCTTCTCATTCCTACCATGTCCTGGAGGGCTTCTAGCCTGATAACCAACTTTTATCCCATACATGGATCACACACAGCAGCAAACACCACTCTGGATTGCAGTCTGCTCCCCTCTACACCAGGACTCTGGATATTCACAGCATTAGGGTGTCCTGCGCTTTCTGAAGACAAACAGCAAGCCCTTTGCTCCTGCAGGATAGGTCTGTCTCTACCAGGAGGGAGAGTGTGTATTAAAAACTAGGACTTTTCCATGTAGGATGGCCCAAGAAAGGAGAGGAGAAGGAGAAACGGACACCTAACTCTGCTCCCACTGAAGTCAGCACAGCCTTCAGGCTCAGGTCATCTGGTTTGAAGCCCCCAAGATCATTGACCAAATGTAATTATGACTGTTTTGTCATTTAACAATTCCTCTTCTCATATCCCCTCTTTTCACCAGGAGATACACTCTGTACTAGAGCTTACCAAAAATAAAACCCATCTATGCTCTCTCTGTGTGTCTGCATCCACAAGGAGTGGCTTTTGTCCTTTTGGTTCTGCTCAAAAACGAAGCAGAGAAACTTCCCCATTTATTGATTTCAGAACCCTAAAGGTTTTGAAATAATGTGTTTGCCTTTTAAGCTGGAAGCCACGGCATAGAAAAAGTAAAAAAAAAAAAAAAAAAGAAAAATTGGCAAACAAAGAACACGTTTTTTGAAAGCATTCACTCAGCAGTTCAGAATCAATCTGCAGAGTGTGTTCCACTTGTGTTGGCTTTTCACAGCCATTAGAGAAAGAAAGCTCTGTTCGCACTCATGCTCTGCCAAAGGGGTAGGAGACTGTAGACTGGGGCCTTGTCAACTGTGCGCGCCCCAGCCCGTATCGCAGCCTAGCAAAGTTACGCTGCTATTGCACAGAAATAAGCAGCGGCGGGGCTAAAGGCCTACCCTGGTTAAAGGGAAAAGGCATCAAAAAGATCAGACAGCCCAAATGCCCACACTCCAAACTGCTCCCTCACACATCAGAAAAGGCATTTTACTGCAAAACTGGTCAGAAAGTGCAGACAGCTATGTCCCTACTTCCCTTTTTTCTGACCTCAGAGACTTGGTCACTCAAGGGATCACCGCACTATGGGGAATAAGGATCTTCCCCTAAGCTTCCCTCCGCCCTGCCCACCATTCAGTTATTCAGCAGCCAGAAACTACAGGATAGCTCCAAAGCAATGAGTCTGTGAAGCAGTAAGAGCTGTAATTTGACCTGATCTGATATCAGGGAATTTCTACAGGTCAGGACCATGCTTTCTCAGGTAAGGAAAAAAAAAAAAAAAAAAA
>Ga0065711_1031206_pt1 | contig 30282 bp, 12 predicted proteins | sample Hoacrofraction12_FD_59098 | JGI IMG/M metagenome (GOLD analysis project Ga0065711, IMG submission 59098) | Hoatzin crop microbial communities from Cojedes, Venezuela - Epithelial fraction 12 v2 (version 2) | ecosystem: Host-associated > Birds > Digestive system > Esophagus > Crop | place...
AGAGCATTAGGAGTACATAGAATAAGCTACCCATTAGGAAAAATATTTTCTTGAACATCCCAGTGTCACTGGGTACCTTTGCAGGCAGATTTCTAAAGGTCTGTAAACATCTTCAAAGGTCTGCTTTGACCTGAGATGGAGACATGCCAAGTGGGATTTTGAAAGCATCGACAATAGCAATATCACTTTCCACTTAGGTTTCTGAAAATCCTGTTGATGCCTAAATGTATCTTTGGGAATCTGCAAATCTTTAAAAGTGTGGCCTGATGGTTTTCTGACTGCCCTTCCCTCTTCCTAGGGAAAAAGCCTACTAAATTAGCTCAACAACAGTATTAGATGCTAAACAATCCACAAAGCTACAAATTTCTAAAGTTCTGGTGCTCTCTAAATGACTAGTTCTGTATAATGCTACCATAGATCTTTCATTTTCTGCTCAAATGTACAAATTTAGAATACCCAGATGACCTTTTTTTAGTCTTAATGATCTACTGTGGAGAAAAGCTCAATAGGTTAATTAGATGTTGTGTATAAAAAAGGGCACAGTTTAAATGGATTGAGATGGAAAATAAGCGTGGCTTAACAACAGAGAGAAATCCTGCATAGCAGTGAAGGGCAGCTGATGGCAAAGTCTGCTGTACCTGATAGAGGAAGACTTTTGGGGCAGTGAGCCAGGAAAACACAAGTGAACAGCTACATTTTTTTTATCAACGGTCATTTGTATTAATGCTAATGCAAAAAGCTTCACAACACTTCAAAGCCTCGCTGTATCAGGCTTTCTACAAACACAAAATAAGAAAATACAGAGGAAGTTCAGCAAGGCAGCTGAACCTGATGGTAAAATGGCGTTTTCAGAAGAAATGAAATGCAACTTATAAGCCTAGAGCCAGCTCAAAGCACATTCCTTAAATTTTACTGAATTCTTGTTTTAAGGACATTTGTGGAATTCAAGTGGTGCATTAGCATGTACGAAGGGAAGGATTTCACACTTCCTAGACATCATATAGATTCTGTTTCCTGAACGGCAGGTTTATATCTCACTGTTACACTTTCTCATCTCCAAGACCTGAAAAGGAAAGAAGTACAGTCTGTAGCAGAGTTTCACATTCCAAAGAGAAATCATACCCAATGCATCAGGTGTGATGACAGATACAAAATACTCCAGAGCAGAGTTTCTACTCCTATTATTAGCCAGGGATAGAAAGGATATTCTGAATGGCCAAGACCAAACAAGTGAAAAAAAAAAGGGAAAAAAGAAACAGAAAGGAATCTGCACATTTTGCTAATTCTGATTTAGTTTGTTAAAGCCTGTCCTCTGTTGAGATACAGTCAATTGGTTATGTTAGTTATGGTTTATTTTCCTTTCCTACTACTGCAATTTGGATCCTGCTCAACTGGATACAGATATTTACTGGCTTTCTGTAGTAGTGACTTTACCGTAAAGCTAATTTGAGTTATGTCTTCTCAAGTTTATGGCCCTATGAATTTTTTTTTTTTTTTGTCGAATAAGGCAGTCAAGATAGAAAAAAGCAATTTGCTTCACACTAATATAAACTATACTTTCTTTTTTAAAGAGAAGTTTAACAAAATCAGAAAATAGGAAACTCAGTTTCAGATCAACTAAGCATATTTCACCTTATTTTTTTTATTGTTTTACCCTCTGAAAAACTTTTCCCTTTGTTTTCAAGATACAAGTTAGTTCCAAAATAAAAAATGCTGTTTAGAAATGAAAAGTTGACAAGTTATTTTTTTTCCTTGAAAGTCGTGAAGAAGAAATATCTTGACATTTTCAACATTCTTTCCCATGTTTTTTGGCTATAACTATTCTCTAGATTTGAAATATCAATTTCACAGAGAGTTTTATTCTTCCAAAACTTTTTTTTCTGGCAGAACTAGTGCTCTTTGAAAAACAGTTGCCCAGTTCCACTCAAATTACCCCTCTTGAGTTAGTTTGGCTGGTGTGGAAATGCCACACAGTGACATTTCCCTTGCATGACTGATGTTGCATACCTTCATGTATGGCATTTCTTAGCATGATTCTTAGCACCACTGTAAACTGAGCTACAGATTTTTCTACCATTGGAGAATTTATCTTGCCTGGGCACATGGAAGGAATTACAGAAGGGACTAAGGACTTCACTTATATTTTAGCCTGTCTCCTTCCCAGGCGAGTCAAACTGAGTTAAAAGTGCCACTGTGCTCAAGTTAAGAGGTTTTATGTGTGTGTGGGCAGAACTCAAACCAAGAGTAACATTATTTGAGCCAACAGTGCTGTACAGACAAGCAATAGGCTGTCTGAGGTGCAGTTATGCTTGAAGGGTTATCAGCAGAGCTGTAGCACTGTGTATTTATGGCAATGTATTAATACCAGTGAAAGCCTTGATGTCCACATAGACACTGTGTTTTCAAGTGCCTAATCCAGAGGTAACGTGTAAAAAAGGAAATAAAGAAAACAAAGAAACGATTAATCCAGCAACAGTTGTGAGCTATAGGTGTGTGAAATAATACAGACGGAGACTACATTAACTTCATAGCTCCCTTTCTGCCCTAAACCCTTTCTGCCTTTCTTGCTCTCAGTTCACCTGCCTTATCGGTTACTTGCTGAAAGAAAAACTTCTTGAAAGTGATTTTGCTTCTCTTTGATAAGGGGAATGGAAGAGATGTTGTTGAAAACTCGATTTTTTTTTTGTTTAGAAAGAAAACCAGTGCAGTTTTTATCTGTTTCTTGAACTCTGATTTCTTTTTTTCTCCTACATATCTGCACTGCCTTCCTGTCCTTCCAAGACCTGAAGTAGTAGCATCAGGAACATATGCCACAGCTCTTTTATCCCTAAGGAAATTTGTGAGTGCCCTATTTAGCTTTACAGAAGAATTTTTGGGTGTGTATGTGTCTTAAATGATAGTAATTCTGAGTAATGGGAAGCAGGTAATCAGAGGAGCAGTCAGTCTTAAATTTTGAAGCCAGTTCTGGCTTAAAATTTTCACTTACACTATTTTTTTAAGGATCTGATTTTCAACTCAGTTAGGCTTTTGGGAAAATGATTGCCTTCCAAAGAAAATGTTAATACCCTGTCAAAGCTCTGAGCACTCCCATACTGAAAATATATTAGCTGAACATGGAACTATGTCAACATTTTCATTACAAACGGAGCCATGGTGCTTTGCAGGGCTTCTCGACTGACTGCCTGATGCTCTTGCTCCCTTTTAGCAAGTGTGGGATCAAGCTTCATCTCCCATGATTGTTCCCTTTCCTTCTTCTCGATGGCAAATGGAGATGTGTCATCGGTGGTCCTTGCCATGACGCATCATGGGAGATGAATTGCCTGTGTTGAGTGAGGTTCTCTGAAGGACAAATGTCAAAGAAGCTATATGGCTTTTTGTTGAATTCTGTGAGTTGTTTTGGTAAATCGTCCCGGTTTTCTCACCAGCTTTCTCAAAGTTTTTTACTTAATCACATCAGTGTAGGCCTGTATGTATCTGCCAGAAAACAATATGGAAATCCGCCTTGTAAAGATCCAAGACAGTTCCTTCTCCTTTCATGAGCTCTGTTACAGCTTAGTCTGGTCCTCAGTAAAAGCCACATGCTCATAAGTGCAGCCTGTGAATGGAGAATGGCTCTCATTTTCTGTCTTAAGCACAAGCAGGTAGTCTCCAGAGTCCAGCAGGGTAGAAGGCTTGTGGACTGTTGCACACATCAGGAGATTAATCTTCTTAGGTATACAAATTGGGACCAGCAACCCTGGAGGCTGGTGAGAGCCTTTGAGGTCCTTGTGCTCTTTCTACAGTTACTCTCTGTAACCAGATGCTCAGCCAGGCTATTCATAGTCATGTCATTGACAGTACTGTCCTTTGACCTTAATAATCTACTGAATTACTCACTGAAGCAAGGCCAGAAAAGCAGTGAGTTACGTGATTTATGCTTGGTCATTACAGAAGGGGTCTCCCAATAAACAGGAAGAGGAAGACTCTTCCTGGGCTTTTTTCCTTTAAGGGCAGTGAAGCTGCAGCAGGGACTTCAGCCCGTAGCTTTCACTTCAACACTCAGTTCCAGGGGACAGGGAAAAAGTGTTTACATTTGCTTTTAATATATTTGTTTAAAAGATAACTTTGGCTGGGGGAGCTCCAATCCCACAGTCAGTACATGTACAGACTTAAAATTTCTGTTTTACAGAACAGCAGCAGGCTCTTAAGAGCCTTTTTACAGCTAGAATGGGAGCTTTAGGGGTGAAATACAGCTTTCATTATAAAGCTCCTTTTACAGTGACTCATTATTTTCTCATAGACATACCCTTTGTGCCACATTTTTTCATGTCTGATCACTGTCCAGAGATGATATTTATGAAGAAGGAAAGAACAGCTATGCAAAATCTACTCAATCATCTTTCTTGTTTCTATGCCTAAAAAAGAAACTTTGTAAATGCTCCAGTCCAAACTTTTTGAGTTGTCATAAGTTACCAAGAACTCCAAGATCTTCATTCAAACACAGCTTGTTTTGAAAACTGCCCTCCGACCTCAAGGATGCTGTGTATCTGCAGAGATGTCTGTGGGCACCTTGGGAGTTCTGTGCTGCAGAAGTTATTTCTTGCATGTAATATTTGGTATATGCTTACTTATTTGTTAGGCCTTTACAGGGCTCAGTATGAGGCTTAACTAGCCACATAGTTGGTGGTAAGGTATGAATATTTAACAGATGTAGTTGCAAGGGCTTTACAAAGACCAGTGGATCTTCTGAGAAAGCTAGGAGCTTGTGAAAGATTATGTCTCTTCTTATACCAAGCAAAAACATACAGTACAGCAATAAATGCAGGGCTGCAATGAGGGAGTCCCATCAACAGCAGCCTGGGAACATCGCAGCCCAGCTCCGCTCACACATAGGTACCCAAGGCTGTATTGATACTGACCCAGGTTCTTATCAGTCTTGCAACAGCCCTGCACAAGTAAGGAGACAAGACACTAGGTTTGGTGGACTAAAGGCCATAGCGGGTAACGCAGTTGCTATGATCTTTCAGGTGGTATTTTTCAGATTTCAAATCATTTTCTTGTATCCTACAGGGGGTGGGGAAAGCTGGCACCAACCGCGCCTTGGACTGTGGCTCTGGGATAGGTCGTATCAGCAAGCATGTCCTGTTACCAGTTTTCAAGAGCGTGGAACTGGTGGATATGATGGAGAATTTCCTGGCTGAGGTCCCGAACTACCTGCAGGGCAAGGAAGACAGAGTAGAGATGTATTATTGCAAAAGCCTCCAGGAATTCACTCCAGCCCCACAAAGATATGATGTCATCTGGATTCAGTGGGTTTCAGGTTAGTTCAGCACGATTCATCCAGCCCAGCATCTCAGAGAACTATACAGCCTGTGCTAAAGTTTATATTAAAAGAATAGTGCAGCTGTAAAATGAGGTTTTCAAATCTTTAGGACTACTTCCTAAAATCTCACAAGAGACTTCTCAGAGTTCTCCCCAGCCACATGCACAGTAGGTACAAATAAAGTTGGTGTTTTTTCAGGTCATGTACTGGGAGGAAGGTACACGTTCTTGGAGAGTAGCCTGCATGCCAAGGTGCAGCTAAGGAGTAGGCCTTATGTATGGGTTTTTTTGAGCAGGAATCCTGCTCCTTAGTAGCCAGTGCTGCAGACAGATTTACGTGGTTGACCTCACCTGTGAGAAGGGGTTTCTGAATCTGATTATTATCCAGACATGGGGGTATTTCAGAAAACAATATGAGAAAAGCCATAGTGAAATCACCAATACCTGTAAACCACATCATGTCTTATAGATGCACTGATGCTTATAAAACAGATTGTCTTAGCTATGTCCCACAGTACCCCCTCATATAAGAAATATCTGCTTCTTCTGCAGCCCCCCCAGTGAATGCCATGCAGCATTAAGAGCAGCAGACTGGCAATCAGATAATGTGGGCTATGTTCCTCACCAAAAAAAAAAAAAAGTTCTTAATTTTTTCTAGGAAACCTGCTGCGGTGCCTAACTATCCTTCCAGAAGGAAGGTTTTCTCCTAATCTGTGAACCTAAGTGTCAGTGGTGCAGCTTCAGCTGGCAGAAGTCATTATTCTGAAGCACAAGAGGAGGCCTGAACGACTCCTTCTCTCCAAAACCCTGGAGACAGTTTCTTGCTAGGCAAAAAGAGAGATAAAGGGAGAGAGTTTAGCACAGGAGATGGTTTTATTTGGGACCACTTATTTGTCCTTTGCACATACTCTTAAAAAGTAATGAAACTGGGCTTCTTAGAACAGGTCTTTATAGCTGTACAGGCAAATTGCTTCAGAACAGTATCATTTTCGTTTGTATTTTTGCTTTTCTTGAATAACCGGTCATTGCAGCAAATGTGGCTTCTGCCTCAGATTTTGAGCGAATCCAAGTCAATACGAGGCTGAATGAGATAAGACTTGTCTCAGGCTGTGCTGATCAGCTAAATGGCTGCTAATGAAGGGAGCATATGCTGTTTCTTTAGCATAAACACAGATCTGAATCTCCTTCCTTCATCAATTTCAATGAAATATGTAGTGATTTTAAGTATTAATCAGACTTCTACCCCTGTCTTGAATTTGGCTGAAATATGCCAACAAGCTCAATGCTTTTTGGTGGAGTGAGGGCAGGACTGTCTGGTAGAGAGCAACACCGTGAAGATCTCATTTTCTTGGGAAACTAGGCTAAAAGCTAAGTTAAGAGAACACTAAGTTCCAAATTAGGTGGTCAAAAGCTTCAACGAATCTTGCCAATGCAATCTTGATCTGTCTTACGTAAGAATAAGTATATGAGCCCAGGCTGTTATTTTATAAAAAAAAATTAAAATGCATGTTTACATTTCATATAAAAATTAAATTTTCCTTCAGCTTGAAAGGTATTCAGCTTTAGGCTTTGGGGCTTTTTTCTTTTTTTTGAGGGGTGGTTAAGAAAACCTGACATGCTATGTCAAAATGTGGTTTTGAAATGACAACTTCCATTTATAAAAGTTTAAATCTTCCATCAAGAAAACTAAATATTTTGTCTAGAAAATACAAACAATGATTTTTTTTTAAGTTTTTCATTCATTTTCTGACCACCTGTCCTTGTTAATTCATTTTAGATGTTTCACATATGAGAGTTCTCATTTTGCTCTTCTCTGAGCCCTGCACTACTGATCTCAACAGAAGTATTGGTCTTTGAGAAGGAAGGATAAAATCCACAGTCTCAATAACATATTGAAAAAAGTACTGATTTTAAATGTACATGGTATATGCAGAAATCACAACATTATGGGGTAATATAAAGAGTTTATTTGGCAGTTTGGAAGGTCTTACATTCCTCACTGGATCTTTAATCCAGAGCTCCTTTGATGGGTACATAGTGTTACGCAAAGTTACAGAGATTTGCAGCATTAAAAGACAGAAGGGACTGTTAGATTATCTAGTTTCACCTACGCTATGTTACAAGCTGCTGCATTCATTCCTTTACCCTTGTACTGAGCCACTAGTTTGTGTTCAATTAAAACATATCTTGAGAAAGTCAACCATGCTTGATTTGAGGACTTCAGGAGGTGGTAAACACCACTTCTGTTGGTAGTTTCCAATGGGTAATTACTCACACTGTTAAACAGTTGTCACTTATTTCCAATATGAATTTGTTTGGCTCCAGCTTCCTGCCACTGATTCTTATTATGACTTTAACCACCAGATTAAAGAACCCTTCAGCACCCAGTATTTTCTCCACTCTTCCCATTGATTTCTGTCCACATCTGTTGCTACTACTAATATGGATGCTAAATATTGATTTGAGTTGTTAACTGTTGATTTCATTGATTTGCCAAGATTTCATAATGAAATCTGGCAGGACTAGAACTTCTCCTGCAATAAACAGGATATGAAGACTCAGGTCAAGGCACCATTCTGATATGTACAGGGGTCATCTGTTTGAATGGTTAATAGTGATCTATTTTCCGTCTCTTCATCTGTAGGATATCTGACAGATAAAGATCTCCTGGAGTTTCTGATCCGGTGCCAGAATGGCTTGAAGGACAATGGTGTTATCATTCTGAAGGACAATGTAGCCAGGGAGGGCTGTATCCTGGATTGTCTGGATAGTAGTGTGATCCGAGACCTGAACATCCTCCACAGCCTCATTGAAATGAGTGGACTGACCATCCTACGAGAGGAGAGGCAGGAGGGCTTCCCTGAGCAGTGTGTCCCTGTCTGGATGTTGGCCATGCAGAAAGGCCCTGGCCATTCCTGACTGCAGAGTGAGACTGCAGAGACTGGAGTATGAATGAACCACAGGACTCTGAAGAAGAAAAGCGTCTTACTAGAATCCTCCAAACCATGCACTGCTACTACTACAATTCTGGGGCAGCAACTGCTAAAGATCGGGAGAGAACTACAATTGAGCCAGCTTCTCCAGGGAACAGTCTGCTTTTAAATCCTGCCTGCTTCATTATTCTCTCCATTTTTAAAAGCCTTCCTAACAGCTCCTTGTCAGATCTCTCTTTCCTTGAGGATTTAATACTGGACAAAACTCAACTAATAGAAAATAATTAGGTCTGAAGTTTCTGTAGTGGCTAATACATTTTGTAGTGTTCTGTATGAGATGTTAACAAATAAGCCTGGTTTTTTACTAAGGCACTAAAATCTTCCTGGAATTTAAGAAGGTCACCAAAGCAGGAAATTCAAATAACTTCTGGAAAACCTAACCCAAATTTTTACTGTCATCACTATCTGTACTTTAAAATACTTAAACCGAAAGTGTAAGGAAAGTTTTATCCATTTGTTGGCATCAGCTATGCAGTTTATTTATTTTTTTTGCATTTGTGTCAGTTTGGACAATAAGACAACCTGGTTAATTTTCCATTTTTAGGAACTACTTTATCTTCCCGATGTTTCTGCCATAGAACAATAGTGGTGCGTAAGGATTTTTGCACTCCACAGGAAAACTTAGATGACAAATATATGCATGTTTGCATTGAAATTTTGTGAAAAGATTGCCCCACAAATTACGTTCTGGAAAATATTTTTTCAAAATGTTCACAGTGGAAACCACTTGAAAGTTTCTCTTTATTATTCATACCACTGTAAATTTCTTTCTTTCCCACATTCAGAACAAGTCTGGCACCATATGCAGAGCTAATGGGATTTCATGGGGTGTTAATAGTAAGACTGTAAGAAGAACTAATACAGTATTGTATTAATTAACAACTGTACTAAACTGCAGAGGGTGTTAGTGTAACCCAAAAGCATCTATGATTTATACTCAAAACAGCAGCTGTGTAAGCCTGGATTTGAAAATACCAACACTCACACCATCTCCTTAAGGCTCACAGAAATTACACATTAAGCTTCTTTTCCTCTTCGTGTAGGTGCAGAAAGTGCTGTGGGAGGACAGAAGTTCATTTTGCAAAAACAAATCAGAATTTGAAATTCTGCTTCATTCTGAATGAGGACAAGAAGGGAGAATTTTGAAATTCTTTATGAAGGAAAACCACACAATCACAACCATTCCAAGTTGATTAAAATTTTTCATTTAGACAAAATCAAATGTTTCTTTTGAATTGGACTTTTAAAACAATTTGCACTTAAAATATTATTAAATGCAGTAAAAAGCAAATTGAATACTGCTTGCTCAAAATTTTAGACATTGTCGATAATGTTAGAATGGACTGTTCTGACCCTGTCAGAATTTTTATTGTGTTTTATTCCCTTGAAATGCAATTCTGGCAAAACTTATCAGACTTTTTAAAGAGCTGTATTATGACAAACCTCCGTGTTCTGATGGAAAAGGGTTCTATAAAACATCCTCTACATGACTGTAGGCACAATTGTCTGTGTCAAATATTGTCATCTGTGTTAGATTATCTCACATAGAAGCCTGCAGATAACAAGATCAGGGAACCTCTCAGCTGGATTTTAGTACACTTTGCCATCCTTTGATAACAAATCTCCAGTTTTGGTTTTAATTGCATAACTCGTCTTCTCTAGCAGTATGGTTGCATATGTTGAGAATTTCAAATTTATGGCAGAGAGCTTCCTGCTGTCCAATCTTATCCAGTAATTGTTCTCTTAATGTGCCATCGCTAATTGTAGTGTTAAGGAAAACAGCCCTGGTGATTTGGTGAATATTCTGGCGTGTCATATAACCTAGAAACCTATGGTTCCCATGACACAGACGCTTCTGGAATGTTTTGGCTAATTCTTTCATTCTAATCAACTGGTAATGGACTAGTATTTAGTATAGAACATTGTTAAAAGCCCTAGGTGAACACTGACATTCTGGAATTGTCCCCAGAACAAGGTGCTTCGGATTCCCTTTAAACCACTACAGTGCTTTCATTATGCTGAGGCTGCTGAAAGCTGATGTAGTCTTTGCGTGCATATATGTATGTGCAGTTATCTGAAGGAAACCCAGTCATTTGTTTTACAGGAAAGAGGCATCAGTCCTATAGTTAGTAATGCCGGTTAGCAATAACAGGAGAATATTTAAAAGGCCTTTACGTGGATGTCAAATTAATTTGTCCTTCACCATTTTTTCTTCCCGCCAGGGACATCTGCCATGGTGCAGAATACTTGGGGACTGCTGGAGATCCTAGTGCAATCATGTCTGTGCCAGGCATAGCTGAATGGTGTCGGTCACTACAATGATGAGAGAACGGCATTGTGGAAATAGGGAAGTAAACAATTTTATACAAATCTAAACAGCTGCCACATCTCACAGGGCAGAATATATCAGCTGTTCACTTACACACCAGTGTGGGTGCAGTTTAGTAATGAAAAATGTGGTTCCAAGATGGATATAGAATGTGTAGTGGTTTAGGATGAAAGGTAGAGTATAAATGACTGGTATGGTTATCAGTGAAATGCATTTTTCAAGGTAAAAATATTCTTCCTGTATTTTGTGCATCTTTCCTATTTGGATTTCCAGAATGCGTATACCTAAAAATATAATGAAGATTGGTTCCCTTAACTATGTGAGAACAGAGACAGTAAAATCTTAATTTAGTAGAAAAACCTGTATTTCATGGTTCCCACATTCCTGGAAATTAATGTTTCATGGCTATGTTGCTTCAACAGTGAAATATTAAAGCTTTTGTGGTGACATAATGAACTTCAAGAGTAAAGAAACACAAGCCCTCCAGGGGCTTAAATGCATGAGATTGCTGCAGACTGAATAATATTTTGGTTTCCTCCTTTTCCAAGGTATATTTTAATTCAAGAACTCTCAGTCAACCAGTATAGGCCACCCTTACATGTTCATGAAATTTGGGTAAGGGCCATTCTTGGCTTAAAAGTTCAGGGCTTTCTGGACTTTACCATAGTATATAATAATAATGATGAATCACAAATTTCAAACAGAAGATCTTGCTTAGAAATATCTATGTTTCAGTTACTCTTTGGTGTTCAAAGACTGGATAATCAACACAATTGCTCTGCCTCAACTTTCAGATTATTTAAACCATGCATTTAAAGAAGTCGTTAGCTCATCAGATTGCAGTGGGAGTTTGAATCTCATTTGTTTGGTGATCATTTAAGACTTGTTCCCTATCACTACCTTACCAGAAATTTAATCCAAGATCAAGATCCTGGGTGAGGCAAGGTTTCCAGAACATTCAGCTCAGTCTTTCCAGCCCAAGCCCTCATTCACCATGACAGGCAATTAGTGAAATACCCAATTCATCCTTCAACCAGATGTTTCTCCCAGGGAACCACTACTTAAGTAAATGCTTAGCCGAAGTGCAGTAAAGCCTACTTCTGCTGTGTCACCACCAAAGCTCTTGGTAATGCGTGGCTTCCCCATATCATGCCCAATGCTCTTATTCTGCGAGACTGAAGGCGAAGTATTATCTTTATTACATGAATGTGAGTTTCCTTGCAAAAGAGATCTTCAAGCCCTGACAGTAGCCCCCAAATGCTACTGCAACCCAAACAAAATGTAAGGAAGCAATTATTAACAGCAGTCTGAACAGCGATCCCAACTGTGCAGCTCCAGCAACCATCAAAGCTCAAGCTGTTCGTGTTCCGAAGGCAACTCAGATGTCCCTTCATTTCTAATTGGAAGAGAGAGCCATCATTTTGAAACATATTGCTGAATGGATGTTCAAAAATATTTTGTTTCAAAAATACTGAAATGATTATATCAACTAGTTTTAGTTTTATGTTCTTGTTTGGATGTTTATATAATCTAGTCTAAACTGACATGTTGGATGAGATGATAATATAATACATTAAATAGTATTGTAATAGTTGAAGTGAAACATTAGTTCCCTACAGAATACGCTGATAAAATCAGTACATTCTCTGCCCCCAGATTTAGTGAAACAAGTCAGCAATTTCCAGAGGCAACAGTCATTTCAAGAGGAACAGTCCTGTCAAGAAGTATTTGCCCAAACTCTTTTTCTCCAGATATATCCCATCCATTCAGGCAGCTTGCAGTGTGCCTGGTCTAGGGAGCTGCCACCTGAGGCTCTTTGACAGGCAAGAAAAAGAAACTGGCACCTCCACAGCAATTCAGAGCACCTCAGAGCTGAACTGGCTTGAAATAAGGGATTCTCCCCTCTCCTTGATGGTTGTGCAGTGGGAATGAAATTGTATCCTTGCGATTAGCAATTCAGCATCTTCATTGTTGATGTCAAACAGAAGTGCAGTGTGATCTGAGAAGCCGTGACTGTCAAAACCAGAAAAAAGCATGGACTTGGATAACCAAACACCCATTAAAAATCAAAGTCATGGTACCGGGGCACTACATTAATGGGAGCAATATATCGTCGGATAATGCCAATTGACGAAAGCTTTGCCACTTATTCCACTGAGTGCCCTGAGTACCTTCATGCCATTAACTTGTTTTTTCCATTCTCTTAATCCTGGCTACCCAGAGCATTTACAATGGCATATCAGACAGTAGGCCTGTCCAGAGGAACTTGACTGTTATGTGTGATTAAAAGCAGTTGTGTTGCATCCCATCCCTCTTCTCTTCCTTTGATGCTTCTTCCAACTTGCCAGGAAAATCCTCCTCCACTTGCCAAAAATGATTTGTTCTCTGTGGACATCACCACATCTCACTGAAGTAAAACAGATTACCTTTGATTTTAAGAGGAGGTAATTCTGTTTATCTGAGAGCAATAACAACACGCCGTATTTCAAACATGCAGGTTAATACCTGTCTCTTGCAATTGATGTCAAGTAGGCACTCTCAGACCTTTGTACCAAACAAAGCTCACGTTCTCATCGTCACCATATATAACAATATTTGGATGACACTGTACATACCCAGGCCTTGAAGCATGCGTTATCACTGTGTTTGGGGTAAGGAAACTGAGGCATAGAAGGGTAATCTGAGCCGCACTGCAGCTTTACCTAAGTGGGAGCTGTGAGTGATTAACATCTCCACAAATCAGGCCACTACAGGAACTACAGAGTGTTTTGCAGGCAGACATAAAATTACTCTGCTTGCGCTTGGAGCAGATTGAAACAGCATGGTTGTGGTTAGCCTGCTTATTAGGCCAGCCTGATATGTCCTGCAAAGAGAGGGCTCAGTCTGAACATTGTGCTTGTGAACATAAACAGCTTCTGTTCCTTTCAAAGCATTGGAAGAACAACCTGGTGTATGCCTGCAGCAAAAATAAAGACCGAAAATTGTTGGAAAGTCTGTCTTCCCTGTATCTCTCTTCCAAAAGTGTTGAATTTGCAGGCATTTCAGCCTGTTCTGGTATTTTCAGGCTCTTGAGACAAAGGTTTTTAGAGGCATTTAAAGATGCAGAAGTCCACTAAGTGCACTGTGGCTTAGCAGATATCTATTGGTGTCTTTGGATGCCTGTAAGTCTCTGAAGATTTGGCTTGTAGGAACCTCAGCTTCACATAAGACTTACCTTTCAGAATTATCTAGGAGACCAGATTTGAAAGCATTTAAGTGCCTGACAGTGGAGGTAGGCATCTAGAGGGATTTCTAAAGCATTCGGCCAATTCAATCAAAGTTTAGCATCAGCATGTCTTTGAAAAGCCCTCAGGGAGATGCAGGCATCTGAGGTACAAATAATCTCCCTTGATTTGAGACAAAAACGTATGGGCATGGATACTCCTGAAAACTCAGTGGAGTATAAAATTATATTGATGTTTGACTTGTACGTCCCCCAGATAGACTTGATTAGTTTCCTGAGGGATGCTTTTTGCACTCTGGACTGATCGGTTTACCAGTGAGCCAGGGCTGACCGTCTTGTTGGGTCTTGTTAAATAACATACCAGTTTTACTTATGGGTCAGTAGATGTGTGCATGGCTAAATAAACAAGTGGCTTCTCCTAAAATCAGGGTACCATTGGCAAACTCTTAAAAATCCAACCCATAAAATAAACAGACTACAGGAGTTACCTGTGACTCCCACCACTGCCGTAACTTCAAGGTAACAAGAAGTCAATAAACCCCCATCAAGAAAATCCCCACTGGGATTTGGCAACTGAGATTCTGAAGCAGCAGTCATCAAGAGAAACTAAGTGATTCAGTAAAACATTAACGTTCCCAGAGGAACCGTATTTGGGCTGCCTTGATTTGGTGAGAGAGGCAGCCCTGACCACTTAACGAAGGCAAAGCGTAGGCCATTGAAAATGCTCCTGTTTGGATGACGTCTGTACAGCCGCTCTGCTATCGACTTGCTTCCTGCCTGTGATTAGGCTGTGTATCATCCCTAGCTGTCCAGATGCCAAGGCAGAAGGACCCTGGGGGAGTACTTTCTCATCCTACACTAGATCATTTCACTGCTCAGGTGGGATTCAGTCTCTGTCTTTCTCTTCCCCCAGATCTTGCAGATCCCCAAACTGATGTCTGACAGCGCCTTCAGTTTGCAGCATGCAGTAATTCTGATTTCAGTGGGGAAAGCAAACCCTGCTTTTGCCCTAACGTAGCTGAGATCAGTAACTAATTTTCTCTCTTTCTGGGCTCTTTCAGCACGGGCAGCTTTGTCATGTCTCCCCCAACATACTGTGTTCTCTACAGCAAGGAGAGAAATGCCACCTCACATGGCTGAGCACATCGTTGCGGTGATCCAAACCAGCCATGTAACAGCCAGGACAGATGCACGTACCGAACAGATAGGATTTAGGAATCAGTGGGCTACTTTCCGTTGCTGCCTTCTCAGATAGACAGATCTACTTACAGTCAGGCTCTTATGGTCTCCAGCATCTCAGCATCAGAGCATATTCTGATAATGAGTACATAGAACCTTTCCACCCCACTGTCAGGTGGGGAAGGACACTAGTTAGCTTCATTGCATGTATGGGAACCCCAGAAAGCAAAATGGATTCCTCTTGTCTTACCTCAGCTGTTTAGTCCAACTGGTTATTACAGCTATTAATCAGGGAAGCAAGGCCACTACCTCTGCAAGACTCTTCAGTCCATCTGATGCTATTGGACAGATCTGACATTAGGAATATCCTGTCTCTCTCTGCTGATTAGTGATTTGGTCTTCAGCTGGGACCGTATACCTGATGTTCAATGAGTTGAATCTCACCCTGGGGGAAGAGGGGCCTTAGGGAGTTACGTGTGTTAGAGCAGGGAACAAACCGAGCTCTCCTTAGTTACAGCCATGTGCTCATACCACTGAGCCATTTTCTCTCTTATTTGTGTAGACGGAGAGGATTTGGGCTTCCAGCAGGGTAAACAAGGATTTAACTGCTTCCTCCCTCCTCCCAAATAACTTTCCCTGAAATTAACATGGTAAACACAGCCCTCATTCTCAAAAAAACGTTCTGCTTGGTGTTGTTTTTGTAACTGATCCTCTGCTGGAAAACAAGCAACTCAAATTCGTGCTAAAAACAACCCAAGGGAACCTCTTGGCAATAACATTACAAGCAGTCTTACACCCTGCTCCACTGGGTCCTGTGACAGAAGAGTGGATGGACACCCACCCATGAATGGGTTTATAATCCTGTGTGATAAAGAAACGCTAGGGCAGCTGGCAGCACACAGCAGCACAGAGTGCCTGGCTCCCCTCCAGCTTTGTGACCTGCTTGTCAGACAAGAGTGGACAGAGCGGCATCTAGCACTTGGGGTGAGGAGCCAGAAAGAAGCTGTGGCCTCATGCTGGGCATGTGTGATTTGCAAAGGTGGTAGCAGGAAAGAGGAGGGATGTTTGACATAGAAAGCAGAAGACTTGACAGGCTGGAGTGTTTTCACCCTCAAATACTCCATTGTGAGAATGACTTTCAAATAATGACATTTTAGGAAATAACAATCTTCTGTTCGTAGTTAACATCATTTAAGGCTTAACTGCCTCGTGAAGGTTAGAAAGTTGTTCTTTCAAAATGAAAATTCTCACATAACTAGAGAATGTAGAAGTGGGTCTAACCTGCCTTTGCAGATTTTCCTTCCCTTCTGTCCCGTAACAATGAGTGCACACAAATGGCCCGATGGATGTATCCAGAGAAGCACAGTGGCAGAAATCAAAGATAAAGACCAAGGTGATGAGTAAGGAGGAGGCAGAGTCATAGACAGGAGAAAACCAGGGTTTGTGCTACTCCTTTTGACTGAGGACTAGCGAGAAATGTGCTGCCTGTCACATAGTCTAGGAATATGTGGTGGAACTGTGCCTTCTAAATGTCTTTACTTACAGTTAGGCCCAAACACACAAAGCAGCTTACAGCACTTTCGTTCATAGGTCTCAAAGGGTGCAGCACAGAGACGAGCCCATGGTAATCCCTACTGTAGAAGGGATAACAACAGCCCGGAGCATCGTATCACTGAGTAGCGAAGCTGGGAATCTCACCTGCATCAATCCTGTCTCCGGACAAAGCTGCTACTTCTCTATGAGCACAACAGGTAAGTTTTTCACAGGCTGAGGCTAGGTTTTCTTTGGCATAGTGTGTACCTTTCCTTCACAAGGGAGCTGAGAATGACAGCTAGCAACCAGTCCTCAGCCAGAGCCTCACTGCGGCTGGAGGCAGAGCAGGGCCTGCAAGGAGAGTGTGTTGGTACAGTAGGACAGCAGTTCCAGCCAGGACGGCTGAGGTGAAAATCCTGCACAAATCCGTATGAGACACTCTTGCAACTCAAGACATCCATCAGCTAATCCTCCCTTTGGCAAACTCCTCACTTACCCTTTCCATCAAAAAAGCTTGGATTACAACGGCTGCTGTCTTAATGAGTGAGACTCTGAAGGAGGCTGGTTTCTCCGCGACAAAAAAATAAAATACTTTGCACTGTCTGGATCACCCTGCCTCTTAAGATCACCAGACTTTTAACAAACTGTTACTGAGCCTCAGGAGAGAGGCAAGTACTAACCCGGGGAGCTGTGCTATGAGTTGAGGCTGAGAGAAGCTAAGTGCCTTGTCTCATGCCACAAAGTAATCATGACGTGAACTGGGCACAGAGTGTGCGTGTCCCACTGTGCAGGTTTTTGAGCAGATTGTGAGGCCAAGGCCCTGGCCATTCACTGTCACTACAGACCGAATGGTGTTCTTTGGCAGAGGAAAGGTGTTAACTCACGTTTCCTGGCCACACTCCAATTTGGCTGACTATATTCTTGCTTTCTTAAATTCCTGCCCCACCCAACCAACCAGTCTTGACTGCTGATTCCCCCAGTCGCTTGTTGCTGTTGGTTGTGGAATGCCTCTTTTTCACCCTGGAGCTCACTGCATCGTGTTGCTTAAACGATCTCAGGTTGTAAGGTTATCTACCATGACATTCCCTGTTCTGGAGAAGCGCATTTGCAAGACAGGTTCCCCTCATTCCTTTCCAGCCCTTGGAAGTGTGACTGTCACAAGAAGGATGGTGGAGTAGGGTGGTCTCATCTGCTGTTGCAGAGCTGATGTGCTTACCGAGGGCTTTCCAATTTCTCAGTTCCTCTCATCGCTATTTTGCCTGTAACTATCGGAACAAACTGCCCATGCCACTCTAATCAAAGAAATGTGAAGTTAGCAAGAGGCCCCAAATACATTTCCTGGCAACAAGACAAAAGTAAGTCTACTGAGAAGTTTATGCAAAGGGAATATTTCTAGTATATACAGTTCTGTCTTGTTCTCAGATGCCCATACCAAAGCAATTACTGTATGGGACATACCGACTAGCTGGAAGAACCTGTTCATTCTGGGTCTGTAATGGCGTCTGTGAGGAGCTCAGCTTCCTGGTGTGGAAGACGGTAAGTGTGTGTGAGGAAGGGAGGCTGGGACATGTTTATTTGGGAGGGTAACCTTTCTGGGCTGGGAGCCTAATTTTTAATTTATTTGGTGGTCCGGGAAAATTTGTCACATCACATTCTTCAGCTCCTATTTCCACTGAGGCGATTACATCACCCCGGAGTCTTAGCTAGCTAACAGGGATGCAGCTGTATAAAGCGCAGGTTGGCCTTTTCATGATGGCAGCAACGTGATTTGTCCCTAAGACAAACAGAGTTGCCCAGGAGAGGCAAAAATCTGGGTCTAGCCAGGGAAATGCAGATCCAAGGCCAGCTCTGAACTTTGAGCCAGCTCACGGATGTTTTTTTCCATGTCTACTTTTACCCCACCCTTGAGCTCCTCACATCAGATCCAGACACGCATGTGGCCTCTATGTTCCTGTAAATACAACGGCTGCTGTTTCTGAGTTCCCAGAAGAAATGCCCAGGATGAGTACCAGGGCTTTCCAAGTGATAACTCCAATGGTCTGAGAAGCATTTTGATGGTCTGGAGTTGCAGGGCATCCTGCCTTCTTGACAGCACTGTGTTTTGCAAAACAGGGATAAGGGATAAAGGCCTGCAGGAGTTGGGGCAAATACTGAGACACAGGGTTGTGGCAAAGTGCTGAGAGCTGAGGAAGGTGGAAGGGGAGAACCCTAGAATGTGGGGTTTCCACGGTAGAGAATCAGTGGCTCTCCTACTCGCATACTCACTTTTTGGTGTCATCCTACATGCTAGCGTGAATACAGGAGAAAACTTGGTGTCTGCTGGGTCACAACCACTTCCTATGGCATGCCTGGGTTCAGACTCTCACTGTTCAAAGGGACTTTGGGGTATTTACTCATGGAGTCTCTCAGCACCTCTGAGAGGTGTCCAAGTCCTTTACTACTGTTACAGCAGTGGTAAAGCAGTGCGAGGATTCGCCTTTCACAGCCAGAGAGTGCAGCAGTGTCAAAGGCAGAAGGAGAAAACCTGGGGCTGCCTGGTGCTCAGCTCGCCGAGTTCTCTTCCAGACCCTGCTGCTTCCTCTGTGGAATGCTGAATCTGCTTGTGAACCCCCGTCTCATGTTTCTAGTCTATCTTTACATCAAAATCTTAACAGCAGTTTAAAACTGGCTCAATTAGTTTTGATAAAATGCATCTCTAAGTTCTTGCAGGCAGGGATTCTGTTTTCAAAAGCTGAACTGTTCCTCCTGCAACGCAATGCAGCTGTACTCTTCAAGAGTTAATAAATCCATGCGTGCCCTTTAAAAGAAAAAATGAAGAGGATTTTTTAGACATTTTTAGGCAAAGCTTCTTTTTTTCTTTTTTTTTTTTTTTCCATGAAGCCTCCTTGGTAACCAGTTAAAACAAATTCCTCCAGACTGTAAACTAGAGATAATGGAGTTCGCCTTTAATCTCAGTCCGCTACAGATCAAGTTACCTCTTAGAAATTACTTATCCTGGCCAAGCAAATGAATTGGAATTGATGTTCTTAATTGTTTTCTAAATTGCTGTTCCCCACTCCCTTCCTCCCCTTCTCTCCACACAGCTGTTTTGCATCAGGGTCTAGTCTAATGGGTACTGTCACTCACAGGAGGGGGTGAAGTCATGTGGTCATAAAAGAGAAAGATTGGGGGAAGAGAGGGAAATACCACCCAGTGCATTATCTGGCTGTGACACACACAAATTGAATAGAAATAATTCCTCCAAGGGGGCTAGTCCCAACAATGGACACAGTTTTGTCTTGGGCTAGAAAAATGTGGAGGCTCACTCCGTTCTCTGATACTTGTCTCTCTCTCATAGAGAAGGAAGATGATTAAAGTGCTAGTTTGGGACACAGGAAACCTGAGTTGAAACTGCTGACTCTGCGGCAACCTCCTTTGTCTGGTTTTGTGCAATTTGCTTTGTTTATGCCTTCGTGGCTGCATTTATAATACATAAATAATACAGTTCCTTTCCTTTTTCCTCAGGGCAACAATGGTCTTTCATTAGCTGTACCTTACAAAACAGCTTAACCTGCTCTCCATCTCCAAAAAGTGCTTCAGTACTCCCTATAGGTGTCTACCTATATTAGTCTCCAGCTCACTTGGAACTTGCATTGCAGAGCCTTTGGACACTGGGAGTATCAGGCCAAGATTTATCAACAGAATCCCATCCCTCCACATCCTCTAAAGTGGGGACAGATCTCAAGTCTTAAGCAGGAACCATTTCCTGAGGATATTCTGCTCATATAAAAATCATTCCTGCATATGAAGTGTATAAAAACAAACCATTTCGCCAACTTCTGTGTCCTGCCACTACGTTCCCTCCCAGCCTGTAAATGACCAATAATCAGTTTTGCTGCCAGCAGTTTTCCAGAACTCAGCTGTTCCCTTTCAGACCTTGTACTTCCATGGACTGGCAGTTGTTTTCTGCTCATCTGTCCATTCAGAGTAGAACCTAAAAGAGCAGAGGTTATCCTCTTCTTAATCTCTCCCAGAAGGTCTTTCTTGACAAACAACACTCTATCACTTACTCTCGTTACACTGGCGAGTTAGTTTTCTGAGGGAGACCAGGGGGACAGTGAATTTGCTGCCCAGATAAAATCCTGAAGTGCGCGCTGGAAAAGCAGCAGACTCTTTGATACCTGTTTGTGATATCCGAGAACACTGTGTAGCGTAACTCCAAGAAAAAATGGCAGGAGGAGGAGTGTTACACAAAATGAGTTAAAAAAATCATGTTAACTGCTGAAAACAGTGAGGAAAGCCAACTACCATAAGTGTGGAGACTTTTCACCTCCTTTCCAGTAGAGAGAACATAAAATTGTTTGGGTTCATTGCAGCACTCAACACAACTATGAGGTACCAGATCATTGTTGATACTAGCAAAATCATGTGCATTTATTCTGCAAATGCTAGCCTGCGAGAACTGCACATTTAGCATTCTTCATAACTGGAAAGAGACTCTAACACTGACCGGCCTGTCCTTACAGACACAGCCACTCTGTTTAAGCAGCCTTGTTTCTTAGGAAGTGTAATGCAAATAGTTACGATGATTCATAATAACATCACGGTGCAAATACCCTTACCTCCCTGGAGAAAGAAGGAGAAGAAAATCTATGTGTGACAAACCTCAGTTACATGACTGGGAGGTGACCTGATGTGGTTATGGAGAAAATGGTGTGAGAATCCAGAGGGGACAGATTTTGCTTTGCTTTGTTCTTCTGCAATTAGTCACCTCGGAAACAGGTAAGGCCAAGAGCTGGTCACTGTCCTGGAAGGAAGAAAATCAAATATGCAGGTGTTGGGTGTTGTAAGCGAGGTTTGCAAAAGCATGAATGTGAGTTAGGAGCACAGCATGTTTGCATGTTTGTGTGAATCAGGTACTCTTAATTGTCTCAATCTGGGATTCATTCAGCTGTCTCGTAGTCAAGGTGCCCAATTCAAAGCTAGTTTTCAGAGATCTCTCAGAACTGTGTAGTGTGACAGGCAATTCCTGAGGCTGATACATCATGCCCATCGCAGGCAGCATGCTAGAAGGCAAGGTGCCTCTATTAGCAGTCAGAGGAGTGGTCCCTTACCTGGTTCTGTCAAAGTGATGCAAACCAGCAAAGACTTAGTATTTAAAGTGACTAAGTATGACTGTGGCTCACAGCAGAATGACCTCTAGGAAGGGATGGCTACAAAAACGTGTAGGTAGGGACTAGCATCCTTCTTCTGCCTTCACACATGGGCGCTATTTTTCAGTCTGGGAGGGAAAGCAGACAAAAGGTGATTAGAGCAATGCTCAGGAAGGAACTCTGGCCTTCTCATCACAGCTTCCTTGTATCACAGGAGGATTTTTCTAGCTATCAGAGCTATAAGCTGAGCTCCTGCTCTTTTTGCTTCTCACCCCGTTACCAGTAAGGAAGAATCTGCAACCAACATTTTGCTGAAGAGGTGCCGGGAAGAAGGGAACCCAATGTGCTTTTTCTGTAGCAGTGTGTGCTAACAGCAGGAAGGAGAAAAAACTCATTTATGTCAATGAAGCAAACAGATGTGACCCTTAGATGGTGCTACCCTTGCTGACATTAGGTACTTGCTGACTCCTTGAATAGACCCATTCAAATCAATGTAACTGCTCTTGGAGCGAGGTTCTGCTCAGTGTTAATGAAGATGTCAGAATCTGGCCCATGGGGAATAAATGTGTTTAGCAAGAAGGGGCTCTTTTATAACCTCTTTCCTAGAACATGTTTGGAGGCCTACATTTGCAGCTGGTTCCTATCTCAAAGCTGGGCCAAACCAAGCCCCCCTCACCAGAAGATGCAAGCATGCCCAGACTTTTGGAAGTTCAGCCCCAGATCCAAACATTAGGCCTGATCCAAAGTCGATAGACTCCCACTGACCTAAACAGACATTTGGCCCGAGCCTTCGTGACTTGGGTCCATCCTGACACAAAGCAATACACTGTACACCAGTACTACTGGGGTGTCTGGGCCTATGTCTGTAAGAATCTGATCCCATTTCTTTTTTTTCCTCATGCTTTTACATTTTTTTAGGGAAGGGATTGGTCTCAGGGAGGCATAAACTCCCTTCTTTTCCATCCCTGATTGAGTATCAAACTCCTCCGCTGAGATTTCTCCATGGAGACATTGGGTTTTCCTGGCAGGCAGGGTTGCAAACTACTCAGCGGAATGTCTACAGCTCTGCAGCTCCGGAGGAGCCAGGAGGCTGGGCATCCCAGCCAAGGGAAATACTGCTGTCGTCCCAAGAACACTTTCATGGAGACTGAGGTGCATACTGGATTAGAGGCGGCTAAGCTGTGTTCTTGGGAGGGGGTTGTTGGTTTCCTTTTTCCCCTCGAAAATCTAAAGCACAGGGAAGAGAAATCCATAGATGAGAAATCTGGGGATCCTTGTGGATGTTGCAAAATGTGGTTTGTTAATAGATCTTTTTACTTCTGGTACTTCTGGCTTGTTCAGCACATACGCACACATACACACATACAGAGAGTAACTTGGCGAGCTCATGTTTTTGTGGCACAGCACCAGGAAATGGGAGTTCCCCTCCCAACAGAGAAGATCAGGGCAATGAGGCAAAGGTGGGGAATCAGACCCAGCCTGAGTCTCAGTGGAGCGCTGGCCCGGACAACTCTTACACAAATAATCTCCAGGAGCTCTGAACCCGTGCTTCATTGTGGACACAGACAGTGCTGTAGAAAAAACAGACTGAAATTGCTTCTCTTTCATGGCATCTGTAGTGTAAAAACGGTTTTCGTCCAAGACATTTGTGGTCGGAAAATCCTGACACCTCATAAATTATCTTCGAGGCGCAACAAAGCTTCAAAAAGATGAAACCCAATGCTGAGGTCAGCAGGAATTTTTTTGCATCTTCTGCAGTGGAGGAGCGTTTTCAGTCTCAGGAAAACCACCACAAAAAGAGGCAGCAAGAAAAGAGAATATATCTTGGCACAAGAGCGTCAGTGCTCAGGGGAGTTAGGTGCCTTCTATTATTTATTTCTGGCCACCTCTGTGTTCACACATCATCAGAACATGGTCCAAGAGACCAGGGGCAGCCTGATAGCAAGGTGGCTGCTGCAGTTAGGTGACACTTCCAGGTCCACCCAAACACTTGGGCTAATTACCCCTGCATAGTGCTGGGGGTTACATGGGTTAAGCATCTTCCAGGATCGGTCTGACAACACTTTGTAGGTGAGGTGGGTGCAGGATGGGGGTGAAGTACTGCAAAACCACAGTAGGCTTCAGTGTGAGTTTGCTGAGAGTGTGGAACAGTGTTGTGAAAAATGCTTTATGGACTCTATCAGCTCATACACACAAGCAGGCAGCTGGCATTTTTTAAAGCTGTTTTCCTATTCCTCTTGACTACAAATGCAAACCCAGCTTCTGGAGCTCTGGCTGCCCTGCTGCTTGAGGCTAAGCAGGCTGCTCAGTCCCTCACACCTTCCCATAACTATAGCTCATCTGAACAGGGACAACTGCCTGGCAGCTGCCCTTGCTTTCTTCTTGGATATTTCTTCTTTGCTACATAGAGGAGAGTTTCCTGCTTCCAGACAAGAACAAAGTGGAGAAACAGGACCATGAGGGTGATGCCACACACATACAGCCCTTTTTAACACAAGAACCTCTGCAGGTTCTTAGTTACCACATGTGGGTATTGGAGTGGCAACCAACTGTCCTCTGCAGCACATCAAACCCTGTGTTGGTCAAAACAGAGGGAAATTGAGGTGGTGCTTGAAAGGAGAACAGATACCTGGTGTCCAGGATGACCTGTGGTTCCTCTGCTGTGGTGTGTGGCAGGAAGGACCTAGCCAAAGCCAGTTAGTTCAGGAAAGAAGGGCTTTTACATGGGGTGAGAAGTGGAAGAGATGTTTCTAAGAAGGCAAACACTACTGTCTCTGACAGGAAGAAATCATCTGTCCTGTAGCAGGCCCTGTTGCTGCTCCTACCAGCCCGCTGCCCGAGGTAACTGCTGCCATCCGGACCTATGCCTGGCCTTGCCCTGCCATGACTGTGGCAGGAGGTCTGGGGTGCCATGCGGCGCTGGAGCTGGGCCTGCAGCCCAGCGAAGGCTTCCTGCGGAAGGTGATGCCCAGGATGCGACAGCCAGCCCTCTTGCAGGGTTGCAGCATGAGGGGATGCTGCCAATGTAAAGCCAGTTTTCAGGCAGGGACAACAACCCCGTGGGACAGGCAGGGGGTTTTAGGGATGTTATTTATCCCCTGTACTGAGTGATCATCAAAAGGGCTCCATTTTAATCTGCAGTGTTGCCTGTTGCTTTTACGTGCCTTATTTTGGAGAGCAAAGTTATAGGGTAAGGTACGAACTGCTTTCCATTTTTGTGGGTGAACAAAACTTTCGGGTTTAAAACTTCTCTCCATATGTTCAGCCCTCTTTGAGTCCCTAGCAAGGTCTGACCTCCCTGCCCACTTAGTAAATCAATGGTTTCTAAGGCATGTAGGACTGATTTTATGGCAGCGAGATGCATTTCACTAGATTTATGTTATTAAACTGGAGGAGGGGAAGCCTCCTTTTATTTGGGGCAGTCCTTGAGTTTTACAGGCTTGTTTGAGTAAGTAATTATTTTGGTAATGCTGGGGCCTCCTTTATTGAATCGTAAATGCATCCTGAACAGCTCTTGGAATAACAAGCAGACTTTTCCCTGAAAGTCTATGGATTGCCCTGATTAGCAAATCTGAGCATTAGTAGTTTACTCTCCGATTAGCTTTGCTGCTGAGGGCTGCCTTGGTTTGCTTCTCTGGGGCTACTCACAAGATTAAGCGTGTATGTAAATGTTTGTAGGATCAGTGCCACAAAGGAAAAAAAAACCCAACCCAAAAGCCGTTTCTTTGGAAACATCCTCTCTGACCATGTTAGGAAAAAGGATCAGATAATTGGGATCTTTATGATGCTTATTATAAAAAATGTTCTGGAACTAGTTCAAGCACCAATCAGAAACCACATTGTTCCACTAAATCACTTTCAGATGCCATTTCAGATACAGAATACAATTACTCCTAGTTTAAAAATATAAATGTTCCCTTCATAAAACACACACACACACACACAATTTTAATTTCTTTTATTTTTATCTGTCTTGGCTGGTGTTCAGGCCTTCCACAGATGATCTATCAACAGATTTTGTACCATTTCTTTCTGCCAGGCGCTGTGCAGAGCCCACCGTACGGTGCAGAAGAGCTCTGCAACATGGACATTGGGACTTTACGTACAAAAGAGCTCTTGCACAAGCTGGGGGGCTGGAGGCCCAGGCTTGGATGTGCATGTGCTTAAGAAATCAACTCAAAGCAAAGCCTGGAACAAAGATTCTGCCCGAGTGTTGCATTAAAAACCCACCCGATATGCCTGGAGAGGTTCCTGGCCTGTCATGTTTTGTTGCTGGATAGCTATGGGTTTTGTGAAGCAAACTCCCATCCCTACGTGGTGGCTGCCACCCACGTGCTATCCTTGTTGTTAGGAGAGTGTGGAGGCCATCTGCGATGAGCTCAAACTGCACGTCTGGCCCTGTTCGCAACCAGAGGACCCACCTGCCGTCCGGGCTGTTTATGTGAGAGCACACACTGAGGTGCAGGCGAACGGGGAGGCGTGAAAAAGCTGGAGGGGGAAAAACCTGTTACACTGCAGGCTGGATGGGCTGGGCACCCTATGCTCGCCAGGAGCCGGCACAGCGTGAGCCCGCTGCCCCAGCACAGCCCCTGGTTAAGACATTTAGTGTTGGCAGACACATGCGACCACCTTCCTTCTGAGTCAACACACAGATGGGCACCTCTGGAGGGTTTCTCAGCCTCTCTGTAAGGTGTGACTCGTTTCCTAGGAGGGAGCATCTCTGCAGAGAGTTACAGAAGGAGCCAGAATAACTCGATAGCTAACCACTCCAGGGCTTTGGTAGGCAATAAGCTGGTTGGAAAAGGTCCCAATCTGCCCAGCAGCAGCCCTGGGGTGGGCTTCTGAGCCTTGTACTTTCCCGGTGTAGCTGCTGGGCTGCGCAGGGGACTTTTTCCACCTCGCCAGAGCACCATGCTGCCTCCGGGTTGCGACTGTCTGGGAAATTTCTAATGGAAAGTTTTCCTTGTTGTCAGGAAATCATCCTTCGTCATTTCTGAAATCCTTCTCAAGAGCGGTTCTGTTTTGGTGAGCCCAGCCACGAGTCTGCAGGAGCGCAGCCTGCTCTCCTGCCAGCCGGCTGCCTTGTTTTCCAGGGCTTGGGGCCCCTGTGCTACATTCAATCCTGCTGTGGGACGGGAAGCCCACAGACACCCAGTGTTGCCCCAGAATCCAGACAAACCCCCCAGAGATGCCAGACCCCCAGCGACCTGGCAAGAAGCCCTGGGAACCTGGGATCAAAACAGGGATAACAAGGCTTAGCTTTCTACCCCAAGGCTAGGGATGCTTGGGGATGCTGCCATCTTTCAGACACTCCACGGGCCGTGCTTTTATTTTTTTCTTTTTCTGGGGCGAGCAGAGGGATTTCTCAGCATCAGGGCAACGTGAGAATCCTGGGGGCTGCATTTTGGAAAAATTTGTATGGAAACATTTTCATACTTTCCAAAACAAAAGATGCTAAGGGGTTTGTTACTAAGGGAAAATTCCTCCACTAGTTTTGCAGAGGCTGAGATTTCTTAGTTTCCTTAGCGCCACTGATGGCTTCTTTAGGAGGGCTTTAGTCCCAACATTGAGAGGAATGGCCTTTGGACTCAGTGGTAGCTTAAATACAGCATGTGACATCCTGGCCCCAAGGAAAGCAGTGGACTCCCAATGACTTGCACCAACAAGTGAGATCAGGAACTCCGGCGTGGTGTGTTAGCTGATGTTGCTTGGGCCTCGTGGTGGAGTAAGGGATCTTCTCTGAGACAAACCCTTGGCTGGGATGACCACAGACCACTTTGTTCCTGGGTCTCCGATGGCTGGGAAGCAAAGTCTGAATGGAAAACAAAGCCATTTCTGAAGAATGGATGTTTAACCTGATGTACAAGTTGAAGAAGCATTTTATAGCAGTCTGAAATATATCCGAGAGAGGGGATTTTCAGAAGCACAGGCTGTTCTTCCTACTGCCAGTGGCTGATTTTGCAGTGGGAGCAGACTCCGACTGATGCAAGGTGACTGTGGAAATTCGACCTGCAGTGCTCAGGATTTTTAGTGTTTCTGGCCAGAAGACTGGAGCTCTTGCTGAGGTGTGATTACATCTGTGATGTTTTGTTGTTACAGTAGAGTCACAGAGCCTCATTCAATGGCCAGGACCTCCCTGTACCTTGCCAGATCCCCAGAGAACATCCTGGAGATTTGCGATCCAACTGGGCAATACCCTACCCAAGTCACGAACAGCTCATGATCCACTTCAATGAGGATTTTTTAATTGTTAGATATTAGTGTCATTAATCACTTTGTTTTTCAGCAAGATGGTTGTGGCCTTTGCTGCAACATGCTGGTTTCTGTTTAAGAGACAGGTTGCTGACAAATGTTTCACAACCCTTGCGTTACGATGTGCTGCTTACCTCAGCGATGCAAGCGTGCTCTGCAAACAGGAACATTTTCGACTGATGTGATGGGGAGATGTTACAGATCCTGATGTTGCTAACCAGAGATGCATTATCAGATTTGGGGCTATTCATGAGGCACTAGTCATTGGTAGTGTGTGATTATTCAGGCCTCTCAGGTTTTCTATTTATGAAGATTATATTCCTAGCCCTTCTGATTACAGAAAAATTTCTAGCACCGCACCTGAAAGCCTAACAAAACCTAGAAAACCAGTAAAAACATGTCACATTTCTTGTTCTTTTGTCTCTTTTTCTTTCTTCTCTTCGTTTTCATGCCTGCCTCCTGACTAAATACCAAGGCTTGGCAGCATAGAAAACTGCAGTGAGAAGAGAGCCGAGATTGTGTGCATGGGTTTAAGCTGCAGTATCAAAGGTGCAGCTCCAGCCTCAGATCCAAATATCACCAGAATTCAGCTTCTCTTTGCTCTGATGGTTGGGCTTGAGCTCTTCTGCACAAAAAAAGCTTAATTCACCTATGTGGAGGTGCGGAAAACCAAGTGTCAGTAGTTATTAGCAGCAGCGGGACAAGTGCCATGTATGCGCCTCTTCTGGGGCTCACTCCTCATTCCATGGTAACGTTGAAAATGCCAGAGGAAGCAGAAGCAGCAGGAGCAGAGGTAATGGGCTCAGAATGGTGCCAGAAGGCCACGAGTGAGTTTCCTTGCAAGCTGCCCATGGAGAGGGCCTGTCAGTGTGCACCAACAGAGCCATATTTCATTTGCACTTAAGAACCCAGGATTGTCCTGGGAGGCTGCATAAGAAATGAGGCTCCGTGGTCAGTGCAAAACCAATAACAAATACTGCGTTCCCTGCTACCAAGAGATCAGAGCACAGGGGGGGTGCCTGCAGCAGAGGGAAGCTGGGACAAGCACAGAACAGCAAGGGTGTTTGTTAGTTCTTCATTGTATCTCTCACCAGGTGTAACTAACCTCACCACCATCAATAGGGATTGTGTCCATGGAATGAACCCAGCTCTGGGACCTAGTGGACAATTTTCATTAGAAGATTTTTAAACAAGACATGGTATTTTTTCTGCAAACATTAAAAAGTACCTGTTTTGAGTATCTTTTTTTTTTGGAGAAAAGCAAAGAAAACCCAATCTTTCCCAAAATGAAGCGTTTCTATAATGCAAGGAGAAAGTTCTGTTTCTACAGTTTTTGAGTGTTCTGAAATTTTGTATTTTCCAAAATGAAATGTATTTTGTAATAGTTTTCACAGAAAATCAGTGTCAAAGTGGAATTTGTGTGCTCATAGGTCTATCAGTATAGTTGAAGAAGTTTATTTTCAAAATCACCAATATAAAATTTTTTTAGCTGCTCTGGAAGAGCAATGGAATTCAAAATCATGGAAAAAGTTCATGAGATGGAGGACTAGAAAGAGGAGAAAGGAAGGTGGCAATGAAGAGAAACAGAGACGGGTTTAGGAAGGAAACAGAGGGCATACAATGAAGAATCAGCAACATTAAAAATGGAGAAAAGCAGGATGAAGCTGCTTGCAGGATAGATCCCCTGGTGTGGAGAAGTCCTGTGTAGGAGGATGACTCTACATAGTCCACAGGCCTTGACCCAAGTTCAAGAGGTTGTGCAAGACTGGAGGATGGGGACGCGGTGAACACTGTATCCCTTTGTTTCGATCTATGTATACATTTTATGCAACCTACCATAAAAAATAACAGTGCTAAAAATGTCATGGGCTTCGACTGTCATGTGTCACCAAAGAGATGATCCCTTAGATCTCCAAGAAGGTTGCAGAGATGGGTCTGTGTGTGCTTTGATTAGTAGCGTGAGCAATACACAGAGGCCTGGAGGTCCGGTTTCTGTGGGGTGGTATCGGAGCTCCTGGGTTCAGGATGAGCAGGGAGGGCCCCTGAAGAAGGCAATGCTGCAGGCTCAGGAAACGTAAGGAGTACTGTTCCTGTGCACTGCTGGGAGCCTGGAGATCATCCAGAATAGGGCAGAGCTTAGCGAGCACCACAACAGCTTCTCCATGGCCAAATACCGGAGCGGGGCTGACAAAGGAGGAGGATGAAGATGACGCTCTTTGCTCCCAGCACCCCTCTGTCACTGGCAGGCAAACCTGTCCCCGAGGGCAAATTCTGTAGAGCCAGCTGCAGCCATCTCCTTCTGCAAAAGAGGCTTGCGGGGGGGGGGGGGGAGGGGGGGGG